>ENA-ORCM01000338-ORCM01000338.1-human-gut-metagenome-genome-assembly--contig:-NODE-338-length-44937-cov-5.657757_pt1 | contig 44937 bp, 44 predicted proteins | sample MGYA00242906_ERZ507928 | MGnify/ENA primary metagenome ERZ507928 (study PRJEB26167, sample SAMN06115497) | human gut metagenome | host: Homo sapiens | place: China:Shanxi | collected 2015-05-07...
GGCGGGACGGCAGGTGGCTCTGCGGGGCGGCCAGGGTGGACACCTCGTCAAACCCGCACCGGTGGGCCAGCATTCCCGCCAGGGTGAGGTGGAAGCCGTTGGACACCACCACCACCTGGGTGTGGGCCGGTTCCAGCTTTTCCTCTGAGAGCAGTCTGGCGGCGTTTTTTAAATTCTGATGGGTGTTGTGGGAGTCCTCGTCCAGCAAAATATTCCCCTTGCTCACGCCGTTCTCCGTGAGATAGTCGGCGATGGCCTGGGCCTCGCTCTCCGGCTCGTCGGCCCCCTGGCCGCCGCAGGCCACCACCGTCATGTCCGGGTGGTCCTGAAGATAGGCCAGTGCCGTGTCCAGCCGGTCCTGAAGCAGCACCGATGGTCCCCAGGGCTTCACCTGGCAGCCCAGGACGATCATCACCTGGGGGTCGCCGCTGACCGAGGAGTGTGCCCCGGAGAGCACCACCCCCAGCAGCATGGCAAAGGCCAGCACCCCTGCCAAAATCAAGGTCAGCAGGGCGTTCAGCCAACGGGGTCGGCGGCCCTTGTAGCTGGCCACCTCGATTTTGGGTCTGCTCATCCCCTCGCCTCCTCCAGCTGGGCGGACAGGTCCTCCCACTTGCCATAGAGCTTCAGAATTTCCTCCTCCAGGGCCTCCTTCTGTTCATACAGGTCCTGGAGCTTTAGATAATCGGCGGCGGCGGCCTCCATCTCCTGGGTCAGGTCGAACATCCGCTCCTCCGCCTTGGCCACGGCCCGCTCGGCGGCGGCCACCTCCTTCTCCAGATTCTTAGTGCCGCCGGGGCGTTGTGGCTTCTCTTTCTTCTCCTTGGGGGCCTGGGCCTGGACCTGGGCGGCGGGCTGGGGCTGGTTCTTCTGCCGCTGGCGCATGGCCAGATACTCCTGATAGGTGCCCTTAAAGTCGGTAATGTGTCCGCCCTCCAGCATCCAGATGCGGGTGGCGAAGCGGTCGATGAAATAGCGGTCATGGGAGACGAAGAGCAGGTTGCCCTCATACTCCTCCACCGCCTCCTCGATCCACTCCCGGCTCTGGATGTCCAGGTGGTTGGTGGGCTCGTCCAAAATCAGCACATCCGCCGGGTGGATGAGGGCCGCCGCCAGCGCCACCCGCTTCCGCTGTCCGCCGGAGAGAGTGCCCACCCTCTGCTCGTAGTCCGGCAAGCCCAGCTTATTGAGCATGGTTTTTGCCTCGTACTCGTTCAGCTCCCGGAATTCCTTGGGAAAATGCAGAAATACCTGCTCCAAAACCGTGGCGTCATCCTCCATGGGCGGATTTTGCTCCAAAAGGCTCACCTGCACATTGGGGTTTCGGGAGATCGTCCCGGCGTCGGCCTCCAGCCTCCCGGCCAGTACCTTCAAAAATGTGGACTTTCCGGTGCCGTTGATGCCGATGACACCAACCTTGTCCCCCTCATTCAAATAAAAATTCACATCCTCCAGCAACTGGCGGCTGCCGAAGTTAATGGAAAGATGCTCTGCGGATAGCAGCATAACGGTTCTCCTTTTCCGGCAATCCATGATTGCCGTTTTATTTTTTCCGTGGTATACTATACCGTAAATTCACTCATCAGGCAAGTGCCGCGAGGAGGCTTATCTATGAAAACCTGTCTTGTTTTGGAAGGCGGCGCCATGCGGGGAATGTACACCGCCGGGGCGCTGGATGTCTTTTATAACGCCGGAATCAAATTTGACGGAATCATCGGCGTGTCCGCTGGGGCGGCTTTCGGCGTCAACTATCTCTCCGGCCAGCCGGGGCGGGTCATCCGCTACAACAAGCGCTTCAACGCCGACCGTCACTACATGGGGCTGATACCCCTGCTGAAAACCGGCAACATCGTGGACACGGACTACGCCTACGATAAGGTCCCCCGGGAGCTGGACCCCTTTGACGGGGACACGTTTGACGCCTCCGGCGTCCCGTTCTGGGCTGTGGTCACCAATGTGGAGACCGGCAGGGCGGAGTATATCCGCCTTGAACACGCTATGGAGCAGATGGACGTGATTCGGGCCTCCGCCTCCATGCCCTTTGTGTCCAAGCCCGTGAAGCTGGGCGGAAAGCTGTATCTGGACGGCGGCGTGGCGGACTCCATTCCCTTCAAGGCCGCCGAGAAGCTGGGCTTTGACCGGGTAGTGGTCATCCTGACCCGGGACCGGAGCTATGTAAAAAAGCCCATGGCATCGGGGCCCATTGAGGTCTGGTACAAGCACTATCCCGCGTTTATGGAGCAGCTCAAAAACCGCCACAGCACGTACAACAACGCGGTCCGCGAGCTATTGAACTGGGAGCAGCAGGGCAAGGCGTGGGTGCTGCACCCCAGCCTCCCCATTGAGATCGGGCGGCTGGAGCGCCGCAGCGACAAGCTGCAAGCGGTGTATGATCTGGGAACCGGCGATGCCGCGGCATCGCTGGACAGTCTCAGGACCTATCTGGCGAAAAGCTGATGGAGGTTATCACCTACACCGTGCCGCCGGAGGAGGATGGAGTCTGCGTCCGGCACATTCTGAAAGCCAGGCTCCATTTTTCCACCCATGCCGTCGCCCGGCTCACCCGGGCCGAAAACGGCATCACGGTCAATGGCGCTCACGCCCGGACGGTAGACATCGTTCGCGCCGGGGACACCGTATCGGTGCGCTCCGATGATCTGCGGCCGCCAAGGCTCCTGCCGACGCCGGGGGACTGGCCGCTGCCTGTCGTCTATGAGGACGCCCATCTGATGATCGTCAACAAGCCTGCCGGCATGACCGCCCACGCCTCCAACTTTCTGCCGGGCACGCCTACGGTGGCCGGTGCGCTGGCCTACCGGCGGGGGAGCGATTTCATTTTCCATGTGGTAAACCGGCTGGACAAGGGCACCACCGGCCTCATGGCCGTGGCCAAAAGCGGATATATCCATGACCGTCTGCGGCGGATGCTCCACACCACTGACTTTCACCGGGAATACCGGGCGGTGTGCGTGGGCTGCCCCGCGCCGCCCGTTGGAACCGTCAACGCCCCCATCGGCCGGGACGAGACTTCCACTGTCCGCCGCATGGTGCGGCCGGACGGACAGAGCGCTGTCAGTCATTACGAGGTCCTCTCCCGGCGGGACGGTCTCTCCCTTTTAAAGCTGATACCGGAAACGGGCCGCACCCACCAGCTTCGGGTCCACATGGCCTATCTCGGCTGCCCCTTAGCCGGGGACTGGCTTTACGGCACGGAGGACACGGCCCTCATCGCCCGCCCCGCGCTCCACGCCTATGCCCTGTCCCTGACCCACCCCGTCACCGGGGAACACCTGTCCTTTACCGCCCCCATTCCGGCGGATATGGAAAAACTGATTTAAAGAAAGAATGTCATTTACATAAAAAAATTAATTCTCGGCTGCACCCTGATGCTTTGCGGAGTGATTGACGGAACCGGCTGGCTGATGACAGCTATGACTCTGATTTCACACAATTTCCTTAAATTGGGCCGTGAAAGCCTGATTATCCTTCTTCCCTTCTATATTCTTGCCATTGCCGGTGCGGTCATCGCTGTCAAGGCGATGAAAGAGGAAAAGTAAGCGCCCGTTCGAGCGCTGCGGCAATACGCCGATAACCCCCAAAAATATTTTACGGAGGAACCCTTATGCTGACCTGGAATGTCACCTATCACTGCAAGCCCGGCAAGCGCGACGCCTTCTATCAGGCCATCACGGAGCTGGGCGTCCGGGCCAATTCCCGGAGCGAGGACGGAAACGTCAAATACGATTACTTCTTTGACGCGCAGGACCCCGATGTACTCCTGTTGGTGGAAACATGGACGGAGCCTGCCTTGCAGGAGGCCCACTGCCGCACAGAGACCTTCGACAAGCTCCAAATCCTGAAGGCGGAATACTGCGACAGCGTCACCGCCGACAAGTTCTATGACTGAGCGCCGCACCAAGCTATCAGCAAACGCGCCCCGGCTCTGCGATCTTGCAGAGCCGGGGCGCTGTTATGCTTCTTTTCTTCTGCCTCTGTCACTTTCCGCTCCGTCAGGGCAGCGGCACCGGGCCGTAGGCGTCGGCAAACTCACCGTCCACAAGGAAGCGCACCTCCTCCACGGACTCCAGCGACAGCAGCGACCGCTCCAGCGCGTCAATGGCCAGCGTCAGCGCCGCCGGGTCCGGGCGGCCCTCCAGCAGCGCCGAGGAAAGGCTCACGTAGCACACGCCCTCCTCCGCCCACACCTTGCGGACCTTAAAGCCCTCCGGCAAGGCGCTCTGCAGGCCCTTTGCCTCCGGGCCGTTTTCCAGCGCCCGAATCACGGCGCCGCCCTGTGTGTCACCCTCATAGAGATTCAGCGTCCGCTTTTCCTCCGTCAGCACACCGTCCCCATCCGGGAAGTACAGCGACACCGCCACGGTGCTCACAACATCCTCCTTGGGGGCCAGCAGCACATCCCGGCTCAAAAATACCTGCCGGCTGCGGTAGTCCAGCTCCTCCCCCAGCACGGTGATTCGCACCCGGGCCACATCCGGGAGCTGGGTCAGTGTCAGCGTGATGGCATAATCCGCCAGCGACAGTTCCACGCCGGAAAGCCCGCCATAGGCCGCCGAAAGGTCCACCCGCAGCTCCGTTCCCACCCGCTCCGCGGATACAAGGGACGTTCCCTTGGGAAACGGACTTTCCAGCAGCGGGTCCTTCGGTCCCCGCAGCAGCGCTTCCAGCAGCAGCCGGGCCGTTTCCTCCGCCGTGCAGCCGGTATCGTCGATGGCCCGCTCCTCCGCCCGGAGGGCGTCGCCGCCATCGGCGTCCGCCAGCGTCCGCTCCAGAAAATAGAGCTGATACGCCGTTCCCTCCGGCTCCTGCCGGACAGTGGCCGTTCCCACGGCGCAGCCGATGACCAGCAGCACCAGAGTGCAAAGCGTCAGCACGATCCATCTTTTCCTCACGGCTCCCGGCCCCCTTCCGCGTCCGGCCAGCGGACGGTGAACACCGCGCCGCCGCCCGGGGCGTTGGTGGCCGTTACCGTGCCGCCCCGCTTGTGCACCGTGTCCTGCACGATGGAAAGGCCCAGTCCCGTTCCGCCGGCGGCCCGGGATCGGGCCTTGTCCACCCGGTAGAACCGCTCAAATACCCGGGGCAGATCCTCCTCCGGAATGCCGGGGCCGTTGTCCGCCACGGTCAGCACCACGCAGCCCCCCTCCCGGAACAGCCGCACCCGGATGCTGCCGGCATTGCCGCTGTACTTTACGGCGTTGTCCGTCAGGTTGTAAATGACCTGATGGACCTCACCCCGGGTGGCCATCACCGCGCAGCCCTCCTCGGCCTGATACGTCAACTCCGTTCCCTTGTCCTGCGCCAGAAAGCTCATCATCCGCATGACCTGCTCCAGCACCGGGACGACCTCTACCCGCTTCGGCTTGTCTACAAGGCCGCTGTCCAGCCGGGTCAGCCGCAGCAGGTCCTCGGTGATGCTGCTGAGGCGCTGGGCCTCGCTGCCGATGTCCGTTACAAAATCCCGGACGGTAGCCATGTCCATATTGTCCGTCTGCAAAATGGAATCCGTCAAAAGCCGAATGGCCGCCAGCGGCGTTTTCAGCTCGTGGCTGGCGTCGGACACAAAGCGGCGGCGCAGATTTTCCGTGGTCTGCAGCCGGTCGGTGAGGCTGTTGAACTCCTCCCCGATCTGCGCGATCTCATCGTGGCCGGGGATATGGGTGCGGTGCTCGTAGGAGCCCTCCCGCACCTGACGGATGGCGGTGAGCAGCGCGCCGATCTTCCGCGTCAGCATCCGGGAAAGCAGCACGCTCAGCAGCACCACCGCCAGCGCAATGCCGACAGAAAGCCGCATCAAATTCGTCTGCAGCCCCTCCAGCAGCGCCGCCTGCTCCGTATCGTATTCATAGGCATACACCGCGCCGATGATGCGGTTCTGGTACAGCACCGGCGAGGAGGCCCGGCTGCGGAACGCTCCGTCCCGGTAGGAGCTGGAAAAGGCATCATTGCCCTCCAGCGCCTGCACGATCTCCGAATAGAACGTATATTTCCCCACGGCGCCGCCGGTTTCCCGGGTATCGTAGAGCACCAGCCCCGCGCTGTCCGTCACTAAAATACGGCTCAGCCCGGTCTCCTCCACCACGGCCATGGCCGCCTCCACATTTTCCTGCGTCAGCCGGTTCAGCCCGGAAAGGGAGTATACCATCACCGACACGCTGCCGGTCATAGTGGTCTCCTTGGAGCGGAACACAAGGTCCTCGCTGACAAGCAGGGGGTATGTATTGAGCAAAAGCAGCACCCCCGCGATCACGGCGATGTAGCTCAGGCCGAATTTTAATTGCAGACTGCCCCAAAAGGCCCTGTGCTTATCCTTTGAAATAGTAGCCCACTCCCCACTTGGTCATAATGTGCTCCGGCTCCGCCGGATTTTCCTCCAGCTTTTCCCGCAGGCGGCGGATGTGCACATCCACAGTGCGGTAATCTCCGGCGTAGGTATAGCCCCACACCACGTTCATCAGATTCTCCCGGCTGTACACCCGCCGGGGATTTCGCATCAGCAGCTCAATGAGGTCATACTCCTTGGCGGTGAGGTCCACCGGCTGTCCGTCCCGGATGGCGACACGCTCCTGCGTGTCCAGCGTGAGCTTCCCCATCGTCAAAAGCCCGCCCTGACTGCGCTGCACACCGGCGGCCCGGCGCAGCAGCGCCCGCACCCGGGCCTTCAGCTCCAGAATGTTGAAGGGCTTCGTGAGATAATCGTCCGCCCCGCACTCAAAGCCCATAAGCTTGTCGGCGTCCTCACTCTTGGCGGTGAGCATGATAATGGGAACGTTGGAAAATTCCCGTATTTTCATGCAGGCCTCCAGCCCGTCCATCTCCGGCATCATCACATCCAGCAGTATCAGGTCGAACCGCCCCTCCCGGGCCAGCTCCAGCGCCGATGTGCCGTCATAGGCGCACTCCACCTCGTACCCCTCGTTTTCCAGATTAAACTTCATGCCCTTGACCAGGGTTTTTTCATCGTCTACCACTAAAATTTTCAAGGCTGTGCTCCTTCGCTCACTGTGATATAGTCCCGCAGTTCCTCCAGCTTTTTCTCCCCGATGCCGGATACCTCCGTCAGCGCCTCCACGCTTTCAAACGCGCCGTTGGCCTCCCGGTAGCGGACGATCCGCCCCGCAAGCCCCTCGCCGATTCCCGGCAGCGTGGAAAGCTCCTCTACACCGGCGGTGTTGATGTCCACCAGCGTCAGCTCCACCTGCTCCGGCGGCAGATTTTCCTCCGTAGCGACGCTGACCGCCGCCGTGTCCGCCGCCATGCGGTCCCGCCGGGCAAGGCCCGTCAGGCCGAAAAGGAATACCGCTGTCATGATTAGAAGAATCAATTCCGTTTTGACAGCCCTTAACTTTGCGCGCATGGTTGAACTCCTCCGTTTTTTTTGCTATACTGAAGCAAATCGGAATTTGTCGAACGGTGCCGCCCCCGGCGGCCGCCGCCTTTCTTACTTTCAGTATATCATACATCATAGGAGAAAGATATGAAAATCAAACGCCTTTTGTCTGTTTTTTTGCTCTGCGTCTGTCTTTCCGTTCTGCTGGCCATTCCCGCGCAGGCAGCGGACGCGCCGGACATCCGCGCCAAGGCGGCGCTGCTGGTGGATGTGAACACAGACGCCGTAGCCTATGCCCAAAACATCCATGAGCAGAATTACCCCGCAAGTCTCACTAAGGTCATGACCGCCCTGCTGATTCTGGAAAAGGCCAGCGGCAATGACGCGCTGCTGACGCAGGAGGTCACCGCCCCGGAAAGTGCCTTTGCCTCCCCCTACTACGCTGCCGACGGAAGCACCGCCGGCATCAAGGCCGGCGAGGTGCTGACGGTAAAGCAGCTTCTTCAGTGTATGCTCATCGTCTCCGCCAACGAAGCCTGCAATATCCTTGCAGAATGGCACAGCGGCTCCATTTCCGCCTTTGTGGACGCCATGAACGCCAAGGCGGAGGCACTGGGCTGTGAGGATACCCATTTCGTCAACCCCAGCGGCATCCATGACCCGGACCACTACACCTCCGCGTGGGACCTGTATCTCATCACCAAGGCAGCTATGGAATACCCGGAGTTCATGGAGATCTGCGACAGTGCCAGCGCCACCATTCCCGCCACCAATCTAAGCCCGGAGCGGACGCTCTATACCACCAACAACCTCCTGTCCAACTGGCGGGTCATCGGCTACCGGGATAAGCGGGCCCACGGCATCAAAACCGGCTCCACGGACGCCGCCGGACACTGTCTCATCTCCTCCGCTCAGCAGGGAGAGCTGCACTATGTCAGCGTGGTCATGGGAGCGGAGCGCATTGAGGAAAACGGCGTGGGAAATCTCCTGAACTTCTCCGAGACCTCCCGCCTGTTCGACTACGGCTTCGGCAGCTTCTCCTACCGCACCATTTTAAAGGATACGGAGATCATTCAGGAGGTCCCGGTCTCTCTTTCCAAAACGGATTACGTCACCGTCCACCCGGCGGCGGATGTAGAGGTCTTATTTCCCAAGGACCTTGACCCGGCAGAGCTGGAGCGGGTGGTGACGCTGCCGGAGGAGCTGGAGGCTCCCATCACCGCCGGGCAGAAGCTGGGTACGCTGGAATTGAAGAAAGGCGACATTTCCTATGCCACAGTGGACCTTTTAGCCAGCAGCGCCGTAGAGGCGGACCGCTTCATGACCTTCCGACATAATACCGTGCTCTTTTTCCAAAAGCCCGCCGTAAAAATCATTGTCATTGTATTGGCCGTGCTCCTCGTAGTACTGCTTTTGCTGCGGCTTACGGGGCTTTCCCGCAGGCGGCGCTACGGCCGCAGCGCCCGGGGCTACAGCAGCGGCTACCGCGGCAGACGCCGCCGGTAAGTTGTCCACAGCGCTGCATAAACTACTTCAGTTTATCAAATTATCAAAAGCCTCGCAGAGTTTCACATCCGCAGATGTGAAAGCTGTGAAATCCGTATTCTGCCGCGACCTGTGCGTGGCAGAATACACCTTGCACGGAGCGAGTGTCGAATTGTTCGCTGTAAGCGGACAACCGAGGCACAGAGCGCAGTGAAGCCTTCTCGAAAAAGTGGCTTTACCACTTTTTCGACAGCCATAGGCGGAGCCGTTTTCCGGCTCCGCCTGTTTTTTTCATTTTCCTTGCAAACTGCGGAAAATAGTATATAATGAGAGGCAATCATTCAAGAAGGAGTTGGAGCACTATGGATTTTAAGAAAATCAAGAAGCTGGCAGAAGCCCAGCAGGATTACATGGTGGAGATGCGCCGCTATTTCCACACCCATGCCGAGGTCTCCGATCATGAATTTGGAACGCGCAAGGTCCTTCAGCGTGAGCTGGACAGCCTGAACATCCCCTATGAGCTGCTGGAGGGCACCGGTATCATCGCCACCATTCAGGGCGGCAAGCCCGGTAAGCACCGCCTGCTGCGCTGTGATATTGACGCACTGCCTCTTCAGGAGGAAAAGGAAAATCTATCCGGTGCCAAGGTCTGTGTCTCCGAAAATGACGGTGCCTGCCACGCCTGCGGCCATGACGCCCACATGGCCATGATGCTGGGTACCGCCCGCGTGCTGGCACAGGTCAAGGACGAGCTGGAGGGCACCGTGTACTGCTGCTTTGAGGAGGGCGAGGAGTCCAACGGCGGCATCGCTACCATGATGAAGGCGCTGGAGAAGTACACCGTGGACGAGTGCTTTGCCCTGCACGTATATAATGCGCTGGAGGTCGGCAAGATCAGCATGGTGGCCGGTCCCCGGATGGCCGGTGCCGTGCGCTTTGACATGACGTTCCACGGTCGTGCCGGTCACGGCTCCCGTCCGGACCTGTCCATCAATCCCATCGTTCCCGCCGCGCACATGGTCGGCGAGCTGGATTCCGCTCTGCGCAACCAGCTCAACGCCGAGTCCATCGCCACGCTGGGCCTGTGCACCTTCCGCGCCGGCGACACCTGGAACATCATCCCAGAAACGGCGTTCCTCTCCGGTAGTGCCCGCTATTTCGACAAGGAGGCCGGTCCGCAGGTCCTTGACCTTATCAAAAAGAGTGCCGAGGCCACTGCCTCCATCCACCGCTGCACTGTGACCTATGAACCCACCACCAAGGTCATTCTGGAGCCGGTCATCAACGATCCCGCCGTGGCCGCCCGGGTCAGCGACGGTCTTGCGGAGATGTGCGGCGCCGATGTTCTGGATCAGGGCTGCGGCCGCTGGTACGCCTCCGAGACCTTCAGCCGGTACATGGAAAAGTGCCCCGGCGCGCTGGGTCTGTTGGGTATCAAGAACGAAAAGCTGGGCAGCGGCGCCCCCCACCATAACGGCAAATTCGACCTTGACGAGCACGCCATGGTCCTCGGTGCCTGCTCCGAGCTGGTGTTCGCACTGAAAAACTGAGTCGCGGCAAACAAAATCAAACACGCAAAACCGGCCCCGGAGGATGATCCTCCGGGGCCGGTTTCATTTTCTTCAATATTCTCTTTTATTTTAGTCCGCCGTGTCCAGATAGCGGTGGATGGCCTCATCCAGCGTCCGCATTTCCGTCTCCGTCAGGGACCAGTCAAAGCAGGCGCAGTTTTCCTCGATCTTTTTGCGGGTCTGCGCGCCCACGATGCAGGAGGAAATAAAGGGCTTCTGGGCCGCCCAGTTGATAGCGATCTGGGACAGGGGCACCTGCCGCTGCGCCGCGATCTCATCCATGACGCCCAGCAGCTTCATGACCTTGGAGAACATCGGCTCCTGAAAATGCTTATAAAAACGGCTGCGGTTATCGCTGGCAGGGAAATTCGTCAGCGTCCGGTAGGCGCCGGTCAGGATGCCCGCGCCAAGAGAGCCGTAGGCCATGACGCCCATTCCCTGCTCCGCCGCCCATTTGATCTGCGCCTCATTGCTGCGGCAGACCATGGAATACTGGGGCTGGTACGCCTCAATGGGGCAGTATTTGCCTGCCTCCTCCATCTGCTCCACAGAGAAGTTGGACACGCCCACGTGCAGGACCTTGCCCTGCTCCTTCAGCAGCGTCAGCGCCTCCATGGTCTCCTGAAACGGCACCTTGACATCCGGCCAGTGGATCAGATACAGGTCGATATGGTCAGTCTGAAGGTTCCGCAGGGATTCCTCGCACTCCCGCAGGATATTGTCCCGGCTGCCGTTGCGGACATACGCGCCGTTGATAAAATCGTTGCCGCATTTCGTGGCGATGATCACCTTGTCCCGGACGCACATCTCCTTAACGGCCTTCCCCACAAAGCGCTCCGCCACGCCGTTATTGTAGGCCGGCGCCGTGTCGATGAAATTCACGCCGCATTCCACGGCGGCCCGGATAGCGTCCAGCCGGGTATCCTCGGAATAGTCATCCCAGCCGGAGCCGCCCATCCCCCATGTACCGAGGGCCATTTCGGAAACCTGCAGGCCCGTGCTTCCAAATGCTTTATAACGCATAGTGCTTCCTCCAGAGTTCAACGCGATTTTTAATGCCGCCGCCCGGCCGCAAAAGCGGCACAGCCGGTTCGCTTCCAAATATAGCATGCGGGCCGAAGCCTTGTCAAGCCGCGCCGCGCGTTACTGCCGCAGCACCAGATAGAGAAGCGCCGCGTCCCGGGGGCGGCGCAGGTCCAGCCCCGTTTTCCTCTTCACTGTATCCATGCGGTACTGGAACGTATTGCGGTGGACAAACAGCTTCTCCGCACAGCGGCGCACATCTCCGTCCTCCGCAAAATACAGCGCAACCGTCTGGGCCAGCTCCTCCGCCTCCTGCGGCGTGCAGCGGGCAAAAATACGCGCCCGCGCAGCACGGCGCACCGCCGACGGGATGCAGTCCGCCAGAAATTCCAGCGACGCCTCATCGTAAAATACCACCCGGCCGCGCTTGGGCTGCTCCGCCGCCGCTGCCGCCGCCACGGCCTCCCGGTAGCAGCGGCGGAGAGTCTCCGGTGCCTCGCTCCGACTGCTGATACCAGCGCTGACATGGCCACCGCACACCGTCTCCGCCATGCGGCAGAGCTCTCTCACCCGCCGGGCGGCCTCGCTCCGCTCCGTCCGGGACAGCAGTAAAATCACCCGTCCCCGCAGCACGGCGCAGAAGCCCCCGCCGTTTTCCGCAAGTCCTGTCTGCACGCGCTTCATGACCCGATCCAAGCTCAAGGTGTCCTCCTCGTCGCCGCCGGTATTCAAAACGGCCACGGTGTAGGGCTGGCTGATGTCGATCCCCAGCAGCCGCCCCCGCACCTGCAGCTCCGTCCAGTCCGGCTGCGCGTCAAACAGCCAGTTTTCCACAAACAGGCTCCGGCTCCGCTGTAAAAGCTCCAGCTCCTCCTGCTGATAGGCCGCCTCCAGCATGATCTCCGTCATGTGGCGGATGATCTCGCCGAATACGGCCACCTCCTCCGGCTCCCCGGTGATGCCGATGACACCTTCAAGCTGTCCCCGGAGGGTCACAGGCAGATTGACGCCCCTTTGAATTCCACGCTCCGGCTCGTCCTGCCGGACGGTCAGACAGTCCAGCCCCTCCCGGATGATGGCAAGCGCTCCCTGATGCAGCTTACCCCGGCGGGTGGGGTCCGTGCTGGCAAGAATCACGCCGTTTTCATCCATGATGTTGATGTCCCGGTGGATGGACGCCTTCATCTCATTGACGATGTTCTGCGCGCTTTTCTGGGTAATGTGCATGGCCGCCGCCCTCCCTTATTTCTCTTTTACCCTTTTTATAGCACGCTTTGTCCCCTACGGCAAGCGTTCCGTGAAAAAACCGGCCTGACTTTCGTCAGGCCGGTTTCCATTTAAAATCACATATCCTACCCACTCAGGGCAGGTCATTGAAAAGCTCCCGGCAGTGCTGCGCCAGCAGGGACGCGGTGCGGTCAATGCCGAGGCGGGCGCTGTTGATGCAAAGGTCATAATTTTCCGGCAGGCCCCACGGGCGGGCGGTATAGTGGGTGTAGTATTTCTCCCGCTGCTTGTCCGTTTTTTCCACCAGCGCCGCGGCGGTCTTTTCGTCCACATTTTCGATCTCCATGCGGTGATGGACACGCCAATCAAACGGCGCGCAGATAAAGAGGCTCAGGCAGTCCACGTGTTTGCTCTCCAGCACATGATCCGCGCAGCGGCCCACAATGATGCAGTCCCCCTTCTCCGCCAGCTCCAAAATGATCTCGCTTTGCATATCGTACAAAACGTCCTCGGCGGACTGGCCCTGCTTTACCTTGGGACCGCCCTCATAAAAGCCCTTGAACAGCCACGGATTCGCCGCCTTTTCGTCCTTATCGGCAAGCAGCTCCTCTCGGACCTCCGCCCGCTTTGCCGCCAGCGTCAGCAGCTCCCGGTCATAATAGGCAAAGCCCAGCGCCTCGCCCAGCTTCCGTCCGATCTCCCGTCCGCCGCTGCCGAACTGTCGGCCCAGCGCAATGACATGATTTCCCATAGAAAATGCCCCTCCTAATTTCTATCTCCGTGTTGTGGCCGGCTCCTTCAAGCGAAGGGCCACGCCGCGAATATAATCCTGTACGATTTCATCGACCTGTCGGGTCAGTTCCTCCGGCGTCTGCGTCAGCTCGCCCCGCAGCCAGCCCTCCAGCACACCGCCGGCGGCAATGGTGAGAAAGCGGGTTGTCAGCTCCTCCCGCTCCGCATCCTCGGGAAAGCCGTTTTCCAGCGCCATCTGCCTGACAGCGCTGCGGACGATGCTCTTGATGTCCGCCCCAAAAATTCCCTTCAGATATTCGCGCCCCAGCGAATCCAGCGCGCACAGGCAGATGTCCCGGTTTTCGGCAATATAGCGGAACAGCCGCAAAAAGCCCTCTTGCCAGCCCTGTCTGTCCACCTGGCAGCGCGCCAGCTCCAGCGCCTCATTCTCAAAGGCCCAGCGGAGCAGATCGTAAATATCCGTAAAGTAATAATAGAAGTGCTGCCGCCGCATCCCGCAGGAGTCCATGATCTCCGCCACGGTAATCCGCTCCAGCGGCTTTTGCGCCATGAGCTGCTTCAAAGCTCCGCAGATGGCCTGCCGGGTGACCTCGAACGCCTTGTACCGTCTGCCCATAACGCCATCCCCCCATATTTTTAAAGAGTATAGCATAGTTTTTACAGGCTGTCACTGTTCATTTCCGGCGGTTTGTTTATATTTCGTCAAAAAACCGGGCCGCTGTCATAATTCTGACAAATGACCAAATTTGACTGTTGCTCTTGGACGGATTTGCGGATATAGTAATATTGATTTTATATTGGTATTTTTGCGGCGGAGCGGGTTCCGCCGCTGAAAGGGGCATTCCATGAGCGACCAGCCGAAAAAAAGCAGTTTTTTTGAAAAATTAGCCACATTTATCGTCGATAAACGAAACCTCATCTTCTTTCTCTATGCCATTGCCATCTTTGCCAGTCTCATCACCCAAAGCTGGGTCAGCGTGTGCAATGACCTGACGGAGTACCTGCCGGAAACCACGGAGACCCGCCGGGGCCTGACGCTGATGGACGAGGAGATGAAGACCTACGCCACCGCCCGGGTGCTGGTGGCCAACGTCACGTATGACATTGCCCGCGATCTGGCTGACCAGATTGAGGACATCGAGGGCGTTTCCGCCGTTGACTTCTGGGACGCCGACAAAAGCCCGGACGATACCACCCTCCCCTCTGCCGCCAACAAAACCATTGACGATTACATACAGGGGACGGACGCCCTCATCACCGTCACCTTCCGTGGCGAGAATGATGACCAGACCTCCAAGGACGCCCTTGCCCGCCTTGAGGCGTTTTTAGAGTCCTATGACACCCATATTGCGACGGATGTTGGCTATTCCAAGTCCGATACGCTGAATCAGGAAATGGGCATCATCCTTGTGGTGGCGGCCATCGTCATCGTTGCCGTGCTGCTGCTGACCTCCCGCTCCTACGCCGAGGTGCCGGTGCTGCTCATCACCTTCGTGGCGGCAGCCCTGCTGAACAAGGGCACAAACTTCATCTTCGGCGAAATTTCCTTCGTATCCGATTCCGTGACGGTGGTTTTGCAGTTGGCGCTGGCTATTGACTACTCCATCATCCTGCTTCACCGCTTTCTGGAGGAGCGGGAACACGCCCCGGATGACCGGACGGCCTGCATCATCGCCGTCAGCGCCGCCATTCCCTCTATCTCCGCCAGCAGCCTGACCACCATTTCCGGCCTTGCCGCCATGATGTTCATGCAGTTCCGCATCGGCTTTGATTTGGGTCTGGTGCTCATTAAGGCCATTTTGCTGAGTATGCTGTCGGTGTTCACGCTGATGCCGGGCCTGCTCATGCTGTTCTCTAAGGCTATGGAGCGGACACGGCATAAGAATTTCATTCCTCAGATCGACCGCTGGGGCAAGCTCGTCTACGCCCTGCGCCATGTCGGCGTGCCGGTGTTCATTGTCTGCGTCATCGGCGGCTTCGTGCTCTCCAACCAGTGTCCATATGTGTACGGCGACAATGCGGTCATGACCGTTCGCCGCAATGAGCATCAGGCGGCGACGGATCGGGTGGAAAACACCTTCGGCACTCAGAACATCATGGCCATCGTGGTCCCCAAGGGCGACACCGCCAGTGAAAAAATCATTTTGCAGAAGCTCTCCGCACTGGACGAGGTAGACTACGCCATGGGCCTTTCAAATGTGGAGGCCAAGCCCGGCTACTGCCTCACCGACCAGCTGACGCCCCGGCAGTTCTCCGAGATGATGGGCCTTTCCTACGAGGAGGCCTGTATCCTCTACGCCGCCTACACTGCCGACCACGAGGATAACTACGGCCCCATCGTCGGCGGTATCGACAGCTACACCGTCCCCGCCATGGATATGATTCTCTTTATCTATGACGAAAAGGAAAAGGGCTATGTGACGCTGGATGACGATGATGAAAAGGACATCGATGACGCCTATCAGCAGATCACCGACGCGCAGGCTCAGATGCTCGGCCCCAATTATACCCGCATGGTGCTGAACCTGAATCTCCCGGAGGAGGGAGACGAGACCTTCGCCTTCCTGAAAACGCTCCACAGCATCGTGGACCCCTACTACAGCGAGGACAATGTATATCTTGTCGGCAACTCCACCAGTGACTATGACCAGTCCGTGTCCTTCGCCCGGGATAACCTGATGATCAGTGTCCTGTCCGTGGTGTTCGTCATTTTGGTGCTGGTGTTCACCTTTATGTCCGTGGGCCTGCCCATTTTGCTGATTTTGGTCATTCAGGGCAGTATCTGGATCAACTTCACCTTCCCCACGGTGCTGCACACCAACATCTTCTTCATGAGCTACCTCATTGTTACCTCTATTCAGATGGGCGCCAATATCGACTATGCTATCGTTATTTCCACATGGTACTCCGACCTCAAGCGCCAGATGACGCCCCGGGAGGCTCTCATCAAGGCGCTGGACCTCTCGTTCCCCACAGTGCTGACCTCCGGCTCCATCCTGTCTGCCGCGGGCTTCCTCATCGGGCAGATCACCTCGGAGCCCTCCATTGTCGGCATCGGCCAGTGCCTCAGCCGGGGCACGATCATCTCCATGTTCCTTGTCATGTTCGTGCTGCCGCAGATTTTGGTGCTGGGCGATAAGATCGTGGAAAAGACCAGCTTCAAGGTCAGCCTGCCCTCCGCGCCTATCGTGTCCCAGCGGCTCAGCGGCACCACGTTTGTCAACGGCCGCGTCCGCGGCCGCATCTCCGGCTTTGTGGACGCCGAGATTCACGGCGTTGTCAAGGGCGACATTTCCGCTATCATGTCCTCCGGCAGCTTTGATAAATTACCGGAGGGCGCGGCCTCCGGCGATTCGCCGCAGGAGCCGCCGGAGACAGCCGTTACACCGGATACCCATGAGGAAGGAGGGGACGTACAATGAAAACCTGCATGAAAAAGCTGACCGCCCTCCTGATGGCCGCCGTGCTGATGTGCACACTGGCCGTTCCCGGTATTTTGGCGGCGGAAAATACGATCACCATTAAAACCGTGGAGGACCTGATGGACCTCTCCCGCAACTGCACGCTGGATACGTGGTCTCGGGGCAAGACCGTGATTTTGGGAAATGATCTGGACCTTCAGAGAACGGACTTTACCCCCATCCCCACCTTCGGCGGGACGTTTCAGGGCAACGGCCACAAAATTTCCGGCCTGAAGCTGGGCGGCAGCGGCAATGTGCGGGGTCTGTTCCGCTATATCCAAAGCGGCGCCACCGTGCAGGACCTCACCGTGGCGGGCACCATCCACCCCAGCGACCGGCAGAATGATCTGGGCCTGCTGGCCGGCAGCAATGCCGGGCGCGTCCTGAACTGCGCGGGCCTCGGCACCATTATCGGAGATAACCGCATCGGCGGCCTCATCGGCACCAACGAAACCGGCGGTGAGCTGGTAAGCAGCCGCTTCTCCGGCAGCGTCACCGGCAAACACTCCGCCGGCGGCGTGGTGGGCGAAAATCACGGCACGATGACCCGCTGTGAAAACAGCGGCAGCATCAACACCAAGGATCTTGAGGATAACCCCAAAACGGATTACACCGGCCTCGCCCAGCTCAACTCCATGGATAATATTCCCGCCTATACAGACATCGGCGGCGTGGTGGGCCTGTCCGACGGTACGGTGCAGAGCTGCGTCAACACCGGCACCGTGGGCTATGACCAGATCGGCTACAACATCGGCGGCGTGGCGGGCCGCAGCAGCGGCTGGCTGGATGGCTGCACCAACACCGGCGCCGTGGCGGGCCGGAAGGACGTGGGCGGCATCGTGGGCCAGTTGGAGCCGGAGGTGCTGAAGACCTTCAGTCAGGATTTCCTCGATAAGCTGCTGACCCAGTTGGACTCCCTTCAGGACGTCATGGACCGCACCGCCAACCATGCCGACAGCATTTCCGATTCCGTCCATCACCAGATGAATGACCTCTCCGCCAAGACCCGGACGGTCAAGGACATCGCCAAGGACCTGACGGACGCCATGACGGACTGGGCCAACGGCAATATCGACCAGATCAACGAGCTGTCCGCCCGAATCTCGTGGTCGCTGGACCAGTTAGATGACATCATGGATGACGCCGTTCAACTGACGGAGGAGCTGGACGATCTGCTGGACGAATTGGAGACCGTCCGAAAAAAACTGGTAACAGCCTCCGATGTCGGAAATACGGCCATTGACGATTTTCAGTCCGCCGTAAAGGATCTGCAGGCTGCCGCCGCAAAGCTGGCCGCTGCGCTGCCCGCCATCAACAGTGCCGTGAAAGATGTGGTAGATGCCCTGAACGGCGGTGACCCCGATGAGATTGCCGCCGCGCTGGAGAAGCTGTCCAATGCGCTGAACGGCCTCAGCGATTCCGCTTCTTCTCTGGATGCGGCCTTGAAGTCCATCAAGCAGGCCCTTGATTCTCTGGAGCGTCTCGGTCGTGCCGTGGACGCTGCACTCAGGCAGCTCGAATACGTCAACCGCGCCGCCGAACGGGTCAGCAAAAAGCTGAACGACGTGGCCGTGGGCCTGAACGACATGATCCACGAGCTTTCCGAAAAGCCGGACATCAAGATCGACCCCATCGGCCCGGACATCACCGACAAGGGTGACGCCCTGAATGACGCCATGGACGCTCTGCTGGACAGCGGGGACGCTTTGAACCGCCTTCTCGATGATTCCGCCGATACCCTCATCGGCGATCTGAAGGCGGTCAACAGCCAGTTCCGCTCCATCACCAACCTGATCCGCAGCGAAAAGTCCGACTGGGAGGCGGACCGGGACAAGAGCCTTGAGGCTCAGATCAAGGACCGCTTTCAGGACCTCTCCGACACCTGTGACCTTGAAAAACAGCATGACGGCCGGGTCTCCGGCTCCGAAAACAGCGGCACGGTCACCGGCAATACCAATATCGGCGGCATCCTCGGCTCCATCGGTCTGGAGCTGGATTTCAGCGTAGAGGATGATGTCACCAAGGTGGGCGATTCCTCTCTAAATTTCCGCTATCAGGCCCGTGCGCTGGTCTCCGGCTGCGTGAACAACGGTGCTGTTGCCGGCAAGGATGACTACAGCGGCGGCATTGTGGGCCTTGCGGAGCTGGGCCGCGTCACCGCCTGTGAAAGCTACGCTGCCATCAGTACAGACGGAAGCTATGCCGGCGGCATCACCGGCAGCTCCTACGGCAGCGTGGACAACAGTTGGGCCAAGTGCAGCGTTTCCGCCGCGGACTACGTGGGCGGCATCGCCGGCTACGCCGAAACGCTGACGGACTGCCGCGCCCTGACCACCCTCACCGCCGACGCCTATGTTGGCGCCATCGCCGGTGACGTTTCCGATAACGCTACGGTTTCCGGCAACCGCTTTGCCGGAGAGATTCCCGGCGGCATTGACGGTATCAGCTACGCGGGATTGGCAGCGCCGGTGGACTTTGATACCCTCTGCGCCGGCGAAAACGTTCCCAAGGCCTTCACACAGTTAGAGCTGACGTTCCGCGCCGACGGGCAGATCGTAGAGGTTGTGCCTTTCCAGTATGGCCGGGCTCTTGACCGTCTGCCGGACATCCCGGCGAAAAAGGGCTGCTCCGCCGCATGGCCGGACATTGACTACACCTGCCTTACCGCCAGCCAGACGCTGGACGCCATTTACACGCCCTATACCTCCGCGCTGACGGACTCCGCCGATGGTCTGCCCCAGCTTTTGGTGGATGGCAGCTTCAGCTCCAACGCAACAGTCTCCCACACCACGGAGCCGGTGACCTGGACGGACGAGAAAAACGTCACCCGCTCCGGCGAGGCCGTGACTGTAACCGTGGAGGACCCCGACCTGCTGGAAATTTCCTATACCGTCCACTACCGTCTGCCGGACACCGGCAAGCGCTATGATCTCTGGGTCAAGACGGAAACCGGCTGGGAAAAGCAGGACAGTACTGTGGACGGCAGCTATTTGCTGTTCACCTCCGACCGGGAAACCGTCACCTTCTGTGTGCAGGAGCGGACCGCCAGTCCTCTGCTGTGGGTCTTGCTGGCAGTTCTGAACCTTTTGGCTCTAATGCTGGCGGTGATCCGGATCCGCAAAAAGCGGGGCCTGCCCCGGCACCGCCTGCTGAAAAAGCTCCGCAATGCCCGCTCCGCCAAACACGATAAAGAAGCGTTACCCAAGTAAAGCAAGCCCGCCCGTGCCGTATTTTCCATACAGCGCGGGCGGGTCTCCAATTATAACAACGGCATACAGGTGTATAGACACCTGTATGCCGTTGTTTTGCTTTTCATTTGCATACTGCTGCAGCGTTCCGCTCCGACAAGCCGGGGTGTATAGACACCTCGGCTCTACGGCTGGAGCAAAAGCTCCTGTCCGCCGATCTCAATCGCGGCGATCTCCGTGCGGTCCACCGGCAGGGCAAATTCATAGCCGACCTCGCAGTCAGCCGCGCTGCCGCCGGCCTGAAAGCCCACGGTTTTCAGCGTTTTCCCGTCCTTCATCCGCAGTGTCGCCTCCCGCAGCAGGTCAAACAGCGCATCGGTATCCGCTTCCTCTCCGCCGCAGATGCTCATGCTCAGAGACAGGGCGGAGATCCGCACCTCTTTCACGGTGAGCGTCATTTCCGGCAGCCGGAGCGTCTGATTTTCCGCCGCGACGATACCTCCGTCAAAGTGCAGCGTCATCCGCAGCGTCCACGGCCCGGAAAGCAGCACCGTTTCCTGCCGCACAGACTCATTTTCCCCGGTATATTCCACAAGGCCCAAATCCCGGAACGTGATGTCACACTCCCGCTTCGTGTCCGCCTCATTCTGGCTGCTGCCGATGATCATAAGATACTGGTTATTGTCAAGGCTGTGATCGTCCACCGGGTACGTCCAGGAGATGCTGCTGGAGCCGGAATCGAAAAAGCTGCCCTCGATATTCAAAAAGGCAAGGCGCTCCAGACCGTATTTTTCCAGCAGCTCCGTATCCTTCACCGTCACCCGTACCGCCGCCAGCGCGTTTTCCCCTTCGGAAATGGCGTCCAGCAGCTCCAGCCGGAGATGCTCGTCCTCCGCCACGGCGCCGATGCCCGTGCCGCCCAGCTCTGTGAGCTGCTCCGTGTCCGCCGTTCCCGCGTAGTCCTCCGCCCAGGGGCTCTTTTCAAAAAAGCTCTGGAAGAACGCGCCGCCCCGCAGCGCGTAGCCGGTAACGGAGACCGTCAGCAGCAAAACTGCCGCCGCCAGCACCGGCCAGCGCAGGTGCCGCACAGGCGTTTTGACCTGCATTTTCTGCTGCGCCTCCATCTGCTTTGCCGCGCGGCTGCGCCGCTCATAGCCCCATGGGTCCGCCAGCATCCGCCGCATCCGGCGGCGCTGCCGCAGGGAGGTGTGTCCGGTGTGCTTCTGCTCTGCCGGGGCCTCCCGGCAATCCTCCTCCAGCGCCTCCTCCAGGGCGGTGCGGAGCATGGCGTCAAACAGTTGCTCGTTCATCCAGATACCCCTCCTTTTTCAGTGTGTCAATGAGCAGCTTACGTCCCCGGAACGTTCGGGTCCGTACCGCGCTCTCCGTCAGCCCCAGCTCCCGGGCGATGTCGCTTATGCTCCATTCCGCCACGAACCGCAGCTCCAGCACCCGGCGGTAATCCTCCGGCATCCGGCGGATGATTTCCACCAGCGCCCGGAACTCCCCGCCGTCCGCCGGAACAGCCTGCCCTTCCGGCAGCTCCTCGCAGGCGTTTTCCCATTTGTCCCGCCGCAGCATATCCAGCGCCGTGGTCTTGACCACCACCAGAAGCCACGAGGCCAGCCGCTCGTTCGGGCGGTCCCGCAGCTCGTCATAGTGGCGGATGAGCTTCATGAAGGTATCGTGGACCGCGTCCTCCGCCCGGTTTTGATCGCCTAAAAGCTGCCGTGCCAGCCGCTCCATCCGGGTGTGGTTCATCTGATACAGCGCGGCAAAGCGGTCCCTGTCCGGGTCCCGTTCAAAGCGCATGATAAAGGAAAGCACGGTCCATCCCTCCCATTCCCGCCGGAGCCGTGTCCGGCAGTGTTTCTTTCGATTTTACAGTCCTGCCAGCAGGCTGTCAAACAAAACGCCCGCGCTCTCATTCACGCCGCCGAGATCAAAGGCGCTCATGAGCAAAATCGCCAGCAGAGCCGCGTTGACAAGGCACAGCACCGCAGCGGCGGCCTTTACGGAGTCTCTGATTCCATAACCCATATTCTTCATACCATGATCTCCTTTCTCTCTTGGCGCATGGCGCGCGTCTTCTGTTTTCATTCATCGGCGGCCGCTTCCTCAGCGACCCCTCTGTCTTATAGACGCTTCAGGGCGCCGGTTTGTTGCAGGATTTTGAAAATTTTTTCAAAATATTTTTTTGCCGCTCCCGCCGCCCTGTTTTTCCCCTGCTTTTCCCTTGCTGTTTCCCGGCGCAATATGGTATACTGTGAACAAAGCAAGGTCCCTTTGCCTTTATTTTTTCAGGCACATGACGGTGCTTTATTTACGAAAGGGTGGTTTGTATGTTGGATGTTCAGCTCTTTGATCTGCAATCGTTCCTGCCCCTGCCCTATCAGGAAGCTCTGCTGCCCCGGCTGAAGGGTGCCCATGAGAAGCTGCAAAACGGCAGCGGCCTCGGCGGAGAATTCACCGGCTGGGTGCACCTGCCCCGGACCTACGACCGGGCGGAATTTGCCCGAATCCAAGCCGCCGCCCGAAAGATTCAAAGCGACTCTCAAGCGCTGGTGGTCATCGGCATCGGCGGCAGCTACTTAGGCGCCCGGGGCGTCATCGACTGTCTGTGCTCCCCCAACTATAACCTGAAGCATAAATCCACGCCCAACATTTATTTCATCGGCAACGGCCTTTCCTCCGACGCTCTGGACGAGGTGCTGGAGCTGGTGGCGGATGTGGATTTCTCCGTCAATGTCATCTCCAAATCCGGCACCACCACAGAGCCCGCCGTGGCCTTCCGCTTTTTCCGGGATGCGCTGGAGAAAAAATACGGAAAAGAGGGCGCCCGTGGGCGTATTTACGCCACCACCGACCGCGCCCGCGGCGCGCTGAAATCACTGGCGGACAGTGAGGGCTGGGTGACATTTGTAGTGCCGGATGACATCGGCGGGCGATACTCCGTACTCACCGCCGTGGGGCTTCTCCCCATCGCGGCAGCCGGTGTGAACATTACCGCCTTGATGGAGGGCGCGGCGGACATGATGGCCCGCTGTGCCGACGCCTCCTTTGAAAGCCCCGCGTGGCAGTATGCCGCGCTGCGGCACGAGCTGTACCACAAAGGCTTTTCCGTGGAGCTGCTGGCCTGCTATGACCCGGCCTTTCGCTTCATGGCGGAGTGGTGGAAGCAACTCTTCGGCGAGAGCGAGGGCAAGGACGGAAAGGGTCTGTTCCCCGCCAGCGTGGAATTTACCGCCGACCTGCACTCCATGGGCCAATACATTCAGGCGGGCCGCCGCATTCTCTTTGAGACCGTGGTGCGCCTCGGCCCCTCGGCCCGGCAGCTCACCGTCCCCCGGGACGCGACGGACGGCGACGGGCTGAATTTCCTTGCCGGAGCCTCTATGGACCATATTCGGGACCGTGCCATGGAGGGTACGCTGCTGGCCCATAGTCAGGGCGGCGTCCCCAACATTATCATTGAGGCCGGGGGCAAAACGCCCCGGGCGCTGGGCGAACTCATTTACTTCTTTGAGTACGCCTGCGGCCTTTCCGGCTATCTGCTGGACGTGAACCCCTTTGACCAGCCCGGCGTAGAGGGGTACAAGAGCAATATGTTCGCCCTGCTGGGGAAGCCGGGCTATGAGACGCGGCGCGCCGAGCTGGAGGCAAGGCTGAACGCCCGCCGCTGATAAAAAGGAGGTCCTGCCATGAAGGATCAATATGGCCGGACCGTTGATTACCTTCGGCTCAGCGTCACCGACCTGTGCAATTACCGCTGCCGGTACTGTATGCCGCCGGAGGGAGTGGAAAAGCTGCCCCATTCCTCCATTCTTTCGCTGGAGGAATATGTGGAGATCGCCGCTGCCGCCGTGGGGCTCGGCATTACGAAGATCCGCGTCACCGGCGGTGAGCCGCTGGTGCGGCGGGGTATTGTGGAGCTCTGCCGGGCGCTTCGGGCCATTCCCGGCCTGCGGGAGCTTTGCCTCACCACCAACGGAAGTCAGCTCACCGCTCTGGCCGTCCCTCTGCGGGACGCCGGGGTGGACCGGCTGAACATCAGTCTCGACACCCTGCACCCGGAGCACTTCCGCGCCATGACCCGCACCGGCTCCTTGGAGGATGTCCTCTCCGGAATCCAAGCGGCGGAGCGGGCCGGCTTCAAGCAGCTCAAGCTGGACACCGTGCTCATCGGCGGCTTTAATGACAACGAAATCCGCCCGCTGGCGGAGCTGACCCTGACCCACCCGTGGGAGGTGCGGTTCATTGAGCTGATGCCCATGGGCCCCTGCGCCGGATGGGACAAGGCGTGCTTTCTCCCGGCGGACACCGTATTGGCGCGTCTGCCGGAGCTAAAGGCACTGCCGCCGGAGGGCGTAGCGCGGCGGTTCCGTCTGCCGGGGGCTGTTGGAACGGTGGGGTTGATCGCCCCCCTGAGCCACGAATTTTGCGGGGACTGCCGCCGAATCCGCGTCACGGCGGACGGGAGGCTGAAGGGCTGTCTCCACAGCCGGGAGGAAATTTCCCTCCGGGGGCTCCACGGCCCGGCGCTAAAAGACGCCCTTCGCCGGGGCATTTTTCAAAAGCCAAGGGGGCACTGCCTGACGGAGGGTCCCAGCGGGACGCCCCGCACTATGAACGAGATCGGAGGCTGAAGCATGGGAGAGCTGACCCATTTCAATGAACAGGGCCGCGCCCGGATGGTGGACGTGACGGAAAAGCCCGTCACCCACCGGCGGGCGGTGGCTGCCGGTGAGATTCACATTGCGCCGGAGACCATGGCCCACATTAAAAACGGCACACTGAAAAAGGGGGATGTGCTGGCCGTGGCACAGGTGGCGGGGATTCAGGCCGCTAAGCATAACTGGGAGCTGATTCCCATGTGCCACCCCCTGCCCCTGACAGGCATCGACATCACGTTCCGCCTGTGCGATGCGCCCTGTAGGGTGGAAATTCAGGCCGCCGTTGCCTGCACCGGCGTCACCGGTGTGGAAATAGAGGCGCTGACCGCCGTTTCCGTGGCCGCCCTGACCATTTACGATATGTGCAAGGCCGTGCAGAAGGACATGAAGATCACCAATCTCCGTCTGCTGGAAAAAACAGGCGGCAAGAGCGGTGATTACCGGGCGGAGGAATAGTCATGGCAAGGGTTCTGTCCGTCAACATCAGCGAGAAAAAGGGAACCATCAAAACGCCTGTAGCGGAAATTCAACTGAAGCTGCGCCACGGCATCGTGGGGGACGCCCACGCCGGGGACTGGCACCGGCAGATTTCCCTGCTGGCCTCGGAAAGCGTGGACACCATGCGCGCCGCCTCCCCTATCCCGCTGAACGCCGGTATCTTCGCGGAAAACATCAATACGGAGGGCATTGACCTTAAGCACCTGCCGGTGGGGACCCACCTCCGCATTGGGCAGACCGAGGTGGAGGTGACGCAGATCGGCAAGGAGTGTCATAATGACTGCGCTATCAAACAGGCCGTGGGCCGGTGCGTCATGCCCACGGAGGGCATTTTTGCCGTGGTGGTCAAGGAGGGCACAGTCCGTGCCGGAGATGAAATCGAGGTGCTGAAATGAAGCTGATTCGCACAGAGGACGCCGTGGGCCATGTGCTGTGCCATGACATGACCCAAATTATCAAGGATCAATATAAGGACGCCCGGTTCCGCAAGGGGCACATCGTCACGGAGGCGGACATTCCCGTGCTGCTCTCCATGGGAAAGGAGCACCTTTACGTATGGGAAATGACCCCCGGCATGGTGCACGAAAATGACGCGGCGGAGCGGCTTCTGGCCCTGTGCGGCCAGGAAAACATGACCCGCAGCGAGGTCAAGGAGGGCAAGATTGAGCTGAAGGCCGCCTGCGACGGTTTGTTTCAGGTGGATTCCCGGCGGCTCATTGCTGTCAACAGCATTGAGGACATCATGATTGCCACGCGGAAGGGCAATACCGCCGTGAAAAAGGGGGACAAGCTGGCAGGAATGCGGGTGATTCCCCTCATTATTGAGGAAGAAAGGCTGCGCGCCGCCGAAGCAGCGGCGGGAACCGCCCCCCTGCTGAAGCTGCTGCCCTACGTAAAGAAAACCGCCGCCATTGTAGCCACCGGCAGTGAGGTAAAAAACGGCCTGATCCAAGATACCTTCACCCCGGTGGTGCGGGACAAGCTGGCCGCCTACGGCATTGAGACCGTTTCCGTCCTCTACTCCGGGGACGGGGTTGACAACGTGGCAAACGCCATTGCCGAGGCCCGGCAGACGGGCGCCGACCTCATTCTCTGCACCGGCGGCATGAGCGTGGACCCGGATGACAACACTCCCGGCGGAATCCGGCAAAGCGGCGCCCGCATCGTCACCTACGGCGCGCCGGTGCTGCCCGGTGCCATGTTCCTGCTGGGCTATTTCGAGGATGACACACCCATCATGGGTCTGCCCGGCTGCGTGATGTACGCCGGAGCCACTATTTTTGATCTGGCCCTGCCCCGCATCGCCGCTGGGGTGGAAATGACCCGGACGGACTTCGCGGTGATGGGCGAGGGCGGACTATGCCTTGGGTGCAGGCCGTGCCACTGGCCTGACTGTCCCTTCGGCAGATAAAGAGCGGGGCGCGGCAGCGCGCCCCCTGCTTTTCCGCAGCGTTTCCCTTAAAAAAGTATCACGCTTCTTGAAATCCGGATGCAGGTCTGTTATGCTAAATCTACAAGAGGAGAATTGTATGAAAAAGTATCTTGCGCTTTTGCTGGCCCTGTGCCTGACGTTCTCCCTCGCCGCCTGCGGCGGCAAGACTGACAGCAGTGCCGATGCCGCCGGCGATACCCAGACCGGGGACAACGCCACAGAGCAACCCGCGGATGAGCCTGTAGAGCTGATCGTGTTTGCCGCCGCCTCCATGACGGAGACCATGAACACCCTCAAGGAGACCTATCAACAGGCCCACCCCAATGTCACCATCACCTATAACTTCGATTCCTCCGGCACACTGCTCAAGCAGCTCAAGGAAGGTGCCGACTGCGATCTGTTCGTTTCCGCCGCGCTCAAGCAGATGGACGCCGTTGACGGAAGCCTGAAGGATGACACCGAGAAGAATCCCGACGGTCTGGACCTCATTGTCACCGACAGCCGCGTGGACCTGCTGGAAAACAAGGTCACGCTGACGGTGCCCGAGGGCAATCCCAAGGGCATTGAGAGCTTTGACCAGCTTGCCGAGTTGCTCAAGAGCGGCGATGTGCTGCTGGCCATGGGCAACAGCGATGTGCCCGTGGGTCAGTACACCCTGAAAATTTTTGATTATTACGGCTTGGATGAAGCCGCATTGGCCGCCTTCGGCGTTCTGACCTACGGCAGCAACGTCAAGGAGGTCACCTCTCAGGTCAGCGAGGCCGCCGCCGACTGCGGCATCATCTACGCAACGGATGCTTTCTCCGCCGGTTTGACGGTGGTGGACAGCGCCACGCCGGAAATGTGCGGTCAGGTCATCTATCCCGCCGCCATTTTGAAGGGCGAACACGAGGAGGCCGCGCAGACCTTCCTCGACTTCCTCAAAACAGACGAGGCCATGCAGGTATTCGCGTCCGTGGGCTTCTCCGCCGCTTGACCGAGAACTATTTCTGAAAAGGCCGACGATAAATCGCTTGCCCGCCGCTGATACGGCGGCGGGCCGTCGGTCCTTCATCCCTTCCCCCTCAGGAGGTAACTTATGGACTGGTTTCCCCTATGGAACTCGCTGCGGATCGCGCTGATCTCCACGGTCCTCATTTTTTTCCTCGGCATCCTCGCCGCCTATTACATCGCCCGCCTGCCCCGCGTCCTCAAGGGGATTCTGGATGTGGTGCTGACGCTGCCGTTGGTGCTGCCCCCCACCGTGGTGGGCTATCTGCTGCTGCGCCTTTTAGGGCCGAAGCGCATCATCGGCGCGTGGCTGCTAAAGCAGTTCGGCATCAAGGTGGTAATGACCTGGTGGTCCGCCATCTTCGCTACCGCCGTGGTGATCTTCCCCCTGATGTACCGCACGGTCCGGGGGGCCTTCGAGGCCTTTGACGAGACGCTGGCTTACGCTGGCCAGACGCTGGGTCTTTCCAACACATGGATCTTCTGGCGGGTGCGGATGCCCTGCTGCCGGCAGGGCATTCTTGCCGGCACGGTGCTGGCCTTTGCCCGGGCACTGGGAGAATATGGCGCCACCAGTATGATTGCCGGGTACACCCCCGGCCGCACCGCTACCATCTCCACCACCGTTTACCAACTCTGGCAGACGAATGATGACGCGCTGGCCATGAAATGGGTCATGGTGAACCTTGCCATTTCCGCCGTGGTGCTGCTGGCGGTCAACCTGTTGGAGCGCCGGGACTTTCTGGTGAACGCGGGAAGGAGGCGGCGGGGATGAGCCTGCTGATCGATATTGAAAAAAGGCTGGGCAGTTTTCACCTTCAGGTGCAGCTTCAGGCACAGGACGAGGTAACTGCCCTATCAGGTGCCTCCGGCTGCGGCAAAAGCATGACCCTCAAATGCATTGCCGGTATCGTCACGCCGGACCGGGGCCGCATCGTGCTCAATGACCGGGTACTGTTTGACAGCGCGGCGCACATCGACCTGCCGCCCCAGCAGCGGCGGATGGGGTATCTGTTCCAGAATTATGCTCTGTTTCCCACGATGACCGTGGAAAAAAATATCCTCTGCGCCATCCCCGGCAGCAAGACGGAAAAGGGCGCCGCCCTATCGGATGCTGTCCGCCGGTTCCGGCTGGAGGGGCTGGAGCATCACTACCCCGCCCAACTCTCCGGCGGACAGCAGCAGCGGGTGGCGCTGGCCCGAATCCTCTGCGCCAAGCCGGAGGCTATTTTGCTGGATGAGCCCTTTTCCGCGCTGGACAGCTATCTGAAGTGGCAGCTTGAACTGGAACTTTCCGATTTGCTGGCCGCCTTTCGTGGGCCGATTCTCTGGGTGTCCCATGACCGGGGTGAGGTATTCCGCAGCTGCCGACAGATATGCGTGCTGGACCATGGGCACTCACAGGGGACGCTGACACCGGAGCAGCTGCTCCACCGGCCGGGAACGGAAAGCGCCGCCCGGCTGTCCGGCTGCGAAAATATCGTAGAGGCCCACCCCGCCGGGGACGCCGTGCTGCTGCCCCAGTGGGGGCTGACGCTCCCTTGCGGCCGTGCCGTGCCGCCGGACTGCGGCAAAATCGGAATCCGGGCGCATCAGATCACGCCGGTGCCGCCGGAGACCCCCGGTGCGTTCCCCTGCCGCGTGGAGCGGACAATTCGGGACGCCTTCACCGTCACGGTACTCCTTGTCCCGGAGGGCTCCCCCGACCATGCCGCCTGCCTGCGGATGGAGCTGCCCCAGAGCCGTTTGGAGAAATTGCAGGAGTCTCCGCGCCTTTGGGCCGCCGTGCAGCCCGAGGATATTCTGCTTTTGCAATAAGCCTCAAAAATTACAGACGGGATATGAACCGGGAGGGCCGCTGATACGGCCCTCCCGGTTTTGTTTTTTACTCGCGCCTCAGAATTTTTTCAAAATACTACCGCAGTCGTATTGACAGCAATATAAGACTGCGGTAGTATACGTTCACAGATACTACTGCAGTCTTATCTGGAGGTGCTTTTATGGATAATAAGCTGTTTGACTCAGAGCTGAAGGTCATGGACGTTCTCTGGCGCGAGGGAGATACCCCGGCCAAGGAAATCGCCAAAACACTATCACAAGAGGTGGGCTGGAATGTAAACACCACCTACACCCTTATCAAGCGCTGCATAAAAAAGGGCGCTGTTGCGCGCAGTGAACCGGGCTTTCTGTGCCACGCTTTAATTCCCAAGTCGGCGGTTCAGGAGGCGGAAACAAATGAACTGATCAACAAGGTCTATGATGGCTCTGCCGACAAGCTGTTTGCGGCGCTTCTCAGCAGAAAAAAGCTCTCTGCCGAACAAATAGAAAGGCTCAAGCAAATCGTCGGAGAGCTGGAATGAGGGACGCGATATGAGCTTGCTGCAAATGAGCCTCGCGGGCGGCGTCATGATTTTAGTCATCACAGTCATCCGCGCTCTTGCAATGGACCATGTGCCGAAAAGGACATTTCCGGTGCTTTGGGGCATCGCGCTTTTCCGGCTGCTGATTCCCCTTTCTCTCCCCTCCGCTCTGAGCATCTATTCCCTGCTGAAACGGACTCCGGCGCCGGTAACGGCGAATATCCCCGCTGCGGCAGTCTCCGCCGTTCTGGCAGGACAGGCCGCCGCTTTGCCCCAGTCCGTTTCCGTTTCTGAAGCGGCGCTTCCCGTAGGGAGCATTATCTGGGCGGTGGGCACGGCTCTTTGTGCGGTCACCTTCGCCGTGGCCTACCGGAACTGTTATCGGGAGTTCCAAATGTCCCTGCCGGTGGAAAATGACGCCTCCCGGCGTTGGCTTCAAGCGCATCCCCTGCGGCGCACAATTACGCTCCGCCAGACCGACCGCATTTCCTCCCCGCTGACCTTTGGCCTCCTGCACCCGGTCATTTTGATGCCGAAGGAAACGGACTGGGACAATGAAGCATCACTGCAATTCGTTCTGGAGCATGAATTTGTCCATATCCGACGGCTTGACGCGGCCGCCAAGCTCCTGCTGATCACCGCTGTCTGCGTGCATTGGTTCAATCCGGCGGTGTGGGCGATGTATGCTCTCGCAAACAGAGACATAGAGCTATCCTGCGACGAGGCCGTTATCCGCCGCTTCGGCCATGACGCAAGGGCCTCCTACGCCCGCGTCCTCATTCGTATGGAGGAGGTCCAAAGCGGGCTGACGCCCCTTTGCAATCACTTCAGCAAAAACGTAATAGAAGAAAGGATCACAGCCATTATGAAAACGAAAAAAATTACGGTCATATCCCTGCTTCTGGCGGCGGTACTTGTTGCCGGAACGGTAACAGTCTTTGCCACCTCGGCCAAAGAGGATACCGCCAATACCGCACACGGCTCAATCTCCGGCAGAAATACGGAGGCTGTCGAGTCCGGTGAGCCACCGAAGCCAAGTGCGGAATACCTCGCCGCCGGAATCTCCTTGCAAAAGGACCATTGGTACTATCAGAAAAGTCCCATTGCCGGAATATACGATGACAATGGCGGCATCTACACAGATGATTCCGCTGCCAACGGCATTTATTTAAACGTCAGACGCGGCAGCGGCGATAAGCTTACCGAGCTTGCAGCAATCACCAAAAAGCAGTTTGTCAAGCTCGTTGACCGCCGCATGAACAGCGTGGAAACCGAGGCCGAAGACGGGTCGCTTATGTCCTATGTGAATCCCGATGATGGAAGGACCTATTATAGCTTCGATGACGGCAAGACCTTTGAGCCGCTGACGGACGCGGAATTTGAGGCCCGTTTCCCCACGCCGGACGTCGAATGGTGGACGTATGACGAGTACAAGGCGTGGCTGGACAAGGAAAAGGTGCAGCTGCAAAGCCTGCTGGGGGAGAGCGCGTGGACAGGCGGCAGCGGCAGCTTCGTCTGGACCCAGGAGAAGATCGATGAGACCATCGCCATGTACGAGGACATTCTGGCGGACATCAAAAACGGTGTCATGTACTCCAAATCCGTGGACGGGCAGGACCAGTTGATGATGAGCTACAACCCCGCCGACATCGGCACCTCAACGGACACAAAGGAGCTGTACGTCAAGTTAGACAACGGCGAGGAGCACACCTTCGGCCCCTATGAAACAAATGCGGAAATGCTGGCCGCCGTAAAGCCCTTTTGTACCGAACAGGTAAAGCTGGGGAACATGAAGCAGAGCGAAGCGGACGAAATTCTCAGCCGCTACGCCGCCGAATAAAGCGCTGCGATGAGGCCAATATGAAAAAGGAACAGGGCATCCGATTGGATACCCTGTTCCTTTTTTTGGTGCGCGAGGCGGGACTTGAACCCGCACGTGCGTAATGCACACTAGAACCTGAATCTAGCGAGTCTGCCAATTCCACCACTCGCGCGTATGGCAATCTTTTTGGGAAAGCTGGTGCGGCTGACGGGACTTGAACCCACACGTCGAATCGACACCAGCACCTCAAGCTGGCCTGTCTACCAGTTCCAGCACAGCCGCAAAATAAAACCGCCCTAAAAAGACTGCTTGATTATTATATCCGTTCAAGCCCCCAATGTCAACCATGATTCTGCATTTTTTGAAAAATTTTTCCCGGCCCATTTTGGGCCGGGAAAGGGGTCAAAGCTGATCAAGGACCTCTCCGATGGGGTCGGTGATGACAAGGTCCGCAGTCAGGTCCCGGGCCACCGCTGACTTGTTGATGAGCACCAGATGCCCTCCCCGGAAATAGTTGATAAGCCCCGCCGCAGGCCACACGTTCAGGGATGTTCCGCCGATGATGAGTATATCCGCCGCGGCGATGGCCTGCACGGCCCCGTCCATCACCTGCTCGTTCAGCGCTTCCTCATAGAGCACCACATCCGGCTTGATGATGCCGCCGCAGGCGCACCGGGGAACGCCGGTGGTATGCAGAATGTGGTCGAGACTGTAAAATTTGCCGCAGCGCTCGCAGTGGTTGCGGTGCACGCTGCCGTGAAGCTCATAGACGTTTCGGCTGCCCGCCGCCTGATGGAGCCCGTCGATATTCTGCGTTACCACGGCCAGCAGCCGCCCCTCCTGCTCCCACTGGGCCAGCTTTTTGTGGGCGGCGTTTGGCTTGGCCTCCGGGCAGAGCATTTTGGCCCGGTAAAAACGGAAAAATTCTTCGGGATTGCTTTTATAGAACGTATGGCTTAAAATAGTCTCCGGGGGATAGCTCCACTCCTGATGGTATAGCCCGCCGGTGCTGCGGAAATCCGGGATGCCGGACTCTGTGGAAACGCCGGCTCCGCCGAAAAAGACGATTTTATGGGCCGCGTCGGTCCATTCCTTCAATGTTTTGACTGCATCCGTCATAAAGAGCTCCTCCAATTTGATAGAATAGGGAAATGGCTATGAATATTCAGATCTTCGGCTCCTCCAAGTCCTTTGACACGAAAAAGGCCGAGCGGTGGTTCAAGGAGCGCCGCATCAAATACCAGTATATCGACCTTCTCTCAAAGGGATTATCCCCCCGGGAGTACAACTCCGTCAAGCAGAAAGTTGGCTTTGACGCGCTGGTGAACACAAAATGCCGGGCCTATGAGGAGCTTTATATGCCCTATATCACCCCGGAGGCCCGGGAGGAAAAGCTGCTGATGTACCCGGAGCTGTTCAATGCCCCTATCGTCCGCAATGGAAAGGACGCCACCGTGGGCTACTGCCCGGACATCTGGGCGAAGTGGGAGTAAAATTTTCTCAGAGGGAGACACTGCTATGTGGGGCGATACCCTGCCGAAAAACCGATTTCTGCGCTTCTGGGTGCTGCTGGCACACCGCTATCTCAAGCATAACGTGGCTACCCAGAGCGCGGCGCTGGCGTTTTATCTGCTGTTTATGATCTTCCCGTTCCTTATTTTCATCAGCGCTCTGCTGGGCCTGCTGAATCTGAACGTTGCGGGCATTGTGTCCGTCCTTGCGGATTTTCTGCCGGAGGTCGTGCTGGAGCTGACGGAGCTGTACCTGACCTATGTGCGGGAAAACCCAAGCCCGCAGCTCATGGTATTCGGTCTGGTATTTTCCGTGTACTTCCCCATGCGGGCCACCAACTCTCTTATGGGCGCCGTGCGGACAGCCTATCATCTCGGGCCGCCCCGGGGAGCCGTGAGCCAGTGGCTCCGGGTGCTGCTTTACACGGTGACGCTCATTGCCGCCATTGCCCTGACGCTGACGCTGATGACCTTCGGGGAGCGGGCGCTGTGGTACGCCGTAAATCATTTCCATCTGCCGGAGTGGATGGCGGCACTGTGGGTGCACCTGCGGTTCCCGGCGGCGGGAGCCGTGAGCTTTTTCGCACTGCTGCTGTTGTACGCGCTGGCGCAGGATACGCTCCAGCCCATGCGGAACATCTGGCCGGGGACGCTCTTTTCCCTTGCGGCATGGATGGTTGTAAGCGGTCTTTATTCTTATTACGCCAATCATTTTTCACACTACTCTCTTTTATATGGCTCCATCGGCGCTATCATTGTGGTGCTAATTTGGCTGAACCTCACCGCCGTGACGCTGATTTTAGGGGCGGAGGTCAACGGCGTGCTCATCAGTATGCGTAAGGACCGCCTGACGGAGCAGTGAAGTAAAATCGTTCGCAGAAAATGCGGGAAAGGATACCAAGCATGGAAGAAAAGCTGTTTGAATACGCAAAGCTGGTCGTGGAGGTGGGCCTGAACGTCCAGAAGGGCCAGACCGTCATTATTTCAAGCCCGGTGGAATGCGCCCATTTTGCCCGCCTGTGCGCCGACGCCGCCTACAACTGCGGCTGCCGGGAGGTGGTCATGAACTGGAGCGACGATCATCTCACCCGGCAGAAATACCTCCGGGCCGACAGTGCGGTGTTTGACGAGGTGCTGGCGTGGCGGGAGGAATATTTCACCCACTATGCCGAGCTGGGCGCGGCCTATCTGGCCATTGCCGCCTCGGACCCGGAGACGCTGAAGGGCGTGGACCCGGACCGGCTGGTACGGGCACAGAAGTCCGGCTCCGTTATGCGAAAGGTCTTTGACCGGCTGCAGATGAGCAACGGCTTCCCGTGGTGCATCGCCTCCGTCCCCATTCCCTCATGGGCCAGGACCGTGTTCCCGGATCTGCCGGAGGACGAGGCCATGGATCGGCTGTGGGAGGCCATTTTCAAAACGGTCCGCATTCAGGGGGATGGCTCCGCCGTGTACGCCTGGCGCCGCCATCTGGAAACGCTGGCCCGCCGCAAGGACCTGCTGAACCGCCATCACTTCAAGTATCTGCACTATACCAACAGCCTCGGCACCGACCTGACCATCCAGCTCCCGGAAGACCACCTGTGGGCGGCGGGCAACTCCGTGATGAAAAACGGCGTGGAGTTTGTAGCCAATATGCCTACGGAGGAAATTTTCACCGCGCCGCTGAAAACCGGCATCAACGGCGTGGTCTACGCCGCCATGCCGCTGGTGAATGACGGAAACATCATCGACAAATTCCACTTTGTCATCCGGGACGGAAAAATCGTGGAGGCCCACGCCGAAAAGGGCGAGGAATTTTTAAAGGCCGCCATCAGTGTGGACGAGGGGGCCAGCTACTTCGGCGAGGTAGCGCTGGTGCCCTATGACAGTCCCATTTCCAACCAGAAGATTCTGTTTTACAATACCCTGTTTGATGAAAACGCCTCCTGCCATCTGGCCTTCGGCGAGGCGTATCCCGAGTGCATTGAGGGCGGCGAGTCCATGACCCGGGAGGAGGTGCAGGCCCACGGTCTGAACTACTCCATGACCCATGTGGATTTCATGGTGGGCACTGCCGACCTCTCCATTGTCGGCACGACTCATGACGGGCGTGAGGTGCCGGTGTTCGTCAACGGAAATTTTGCCATCTAATCTGGTGGCAGTCAATCGAAAGGAAAGAGAGACTTACCATGTTCGCTAAACCGAGCTTTGATGAAACCGTTCTGGTCTGTCCCGGCGCCGCTATTGTTGGGAACGTCACGCTGGGGAAAAACGTCAGTGTGTGGTACAACGCCGTGCTCCGCGGGGATGAAGGGACCATCACTGTGGGAGAGAATACCAACATTCAGGACTGCGCCGTACTGCACGAGGAGACCCACGTGGGCGCGGGCTGCACCATCGGCCACGGCGCCATTGTCCACGGCTGTACCGTGGGTGACAACGTGCTCATCGGTATGGGCGCCACTGTTTTAAGCGGCGCGAAAATCGGCAATAACTGCATTGTGGGCGCCGGCGCGCTGGTCACCGGAAAAATGGACGCCCCCGCCGGCTCCATGCTCTTAGGCAGCCCTGCCAAGGTCATCCGCCCGCTGACGGAGGCAGAGATCGAGGGTGTGCGGGAATCCGTCCGGGGCTACTGCCAGTTGGCGGAGGAGTACCGGAAATAAACGCACAAACCGTAAAAAGCGCCGAAAGATACGGCCCTTTTGGCGTATCTTTCGGCGCTTTGCCGCTTGCGGCGCGGTCAGGTTTTGCATATACTTGCTCCGATATAAACGATTTCTTACACTTTTTCCCATAAAGGAGCACCGATATGCCGCTGCATTTTTCACCGCAGACAAAGCGGGTCTTTCAATTGTCCCTGCCGATTTTTGCCGAGCTGCTGCTGCAGCTTTTAGTGGGCAACATGGACCAGTTCATGATCGCCCATTTCGGCTCTGCCGCCGTAGCCTCCATCGGCAACGGCAATCAGGTGATGAACGTGGTCATCATCGTGCTGACCACCATGAGCACCGCCTCCACCATTTTGCTGACGCAGCACATCGGCGCGGGCCGCACCGGCGAGGAATGCGACGAGATCGCCACGGTGGGCATGACGGTCATCGCCGTGTTCAGCTTTGCGGTGGGACTTTTCCTGCTGCTGGACCCGGAGGTGCTGTTCCGCCTGCTGCGGACGCCGGAGGACGCCTTTGCCGGGGCCTGCCTCTATACCCGTATTGTGGGCGGCGGCGTGCTGCTGCAGGGCCTTTATATCGAGCTGTGCGCCATTCTCCGCAGTTATACGCTGCTCAAGGAGGTGGTGGCGGTCTCCGTGGTGATGAACCTTTTGAACGTGGCGGGCAATGCCATCCTCATCAACGGCTTTTTCGGCCTGCCGCAGTTGGGCGTCACCGGCGCGGCCATTTCCACGGATATTTCCAAGGCCGTAGGGCTGACGCTGGCCTATCTCACGCTGAAGAAAAAGTGCCCCGTCCGCTTTTCCCTCCGATATCTCCGGCCCTTCCCGGCGTCTACGTTCCGCTCCCTGCTGGGGATCGCCCTGCCCTCCGGCTCGGAGTCCCTTTCCTATAACGTGTCCCAGACATTCATCCTCCGCTTCATCAATCTCATGGGTACGGCGGCGGTCAGCGCCAAGGTCTACGGCAGTATGCTGGCCAACATTGCCTACGTGTACTCCATCGCCGCGGCGGAGGCCACTCAAATCATTTTGGGCTACATGATCGGCGCGGGAAAGCTGAAGGAAGTGGGCCCCCGGGTCTGGTCCACCATCCGCATTGCCCTTGCGGCCTCGGAGCTTCTGACGCTGGTGATCCTCATTTTCTGCGACCCCATTTACAGCATTTTCACCGCCGACCCTGTGATTCACCAGCTGGGCCGCCAGATTCTCTACGTGGAATTTGCGCTGGAGATCGGCCGCTCCATCAACATTGTCATGGTCCGGGGGCTGACCACCGCCGGCGATGTCTGGTATCCCGTGACCGTTGGTATTTTCAGTATGTGGCTGGTGTCCGTCGGCGGAAGCTGGCTTTTAGGCGATGTGCTGGGCTGGGGCCTTGCCGGTATCTGGATCGCCATGGCCTGTGACGAATGTCTCCGGGGGCTGCTGTTCACCATCCGCTTCCAGCGGGGGAAGTGGAAGGAAAAGCGGCTGGTGTCCGGCCTGCCGAAGCAGGATTGAGCAAAAAGCAATTCTATCAACGCACCGCGCCCCCGGCCAACGGCCGGGGGCGCGGTCTGTTGTGCACCTATTTGCTCCGTTCCTCCAATACCTGCACCAGCTCCCGGGCAAACAGGCGGGCGGACAGCTCCGCCTCTTCCGGGGCGTTGCCGGCAGTGCCAACCTCAAGGAGCAGCGAGCCGTGGGTGGCATGCTGATTGTAGCGGGAGTTCCGCAGCAGCAGCGGCCGCATCAGCGTGGGGTAGTCCGTGAGCACCTGTTCCTGTACCGCCGCGGCCAGCCGGAGGTTTTCTATCCAGTCCGGATGGCTCAGCCCGCCGCCATCGCTGCCTACTACCAGTGAAAGCTGGGCGGCGGTGCCGACACCGTCGATGTCCGACACCACCTTGATTTGGTTCCCGGCGCTGTCCTCAATGGCGTCCCGGTGAACGTCGAGGACAAAGTGGATGGAGGGATACTGCTTCAGCGCCGCCTCAATGGCCGGCAGCGCCCGGTCATAGGCCCCGGCATATTCGGGATAGTCATAGAGCGTGCGGTCATGGAGCACGGAAATACCCGCCTTCCCCAGTTCCTCCGCAATGGCGTCCCCCATGTGGACCACATTGTACCGGGTGTCCGTGGTGCGGCAGTCCCCGGACCAGACCACCTCCGTACCCGGTACCGGCGTGTAGCCCTCACTGCCGTGGGTGTGGAGAATCAGCACCTGCGGCGCCTCGCCGGTGAGCTCGGCGGCAAAGGGCTTTTGCAGCTCCTCGCTGGAGAGGGTGTATTTTGTGGAATTACTGATGTACACCCGGCCAAAAACCGTGTAGCCGCTGGGGTCTGTGGGAATCAGCGTCTTGGCGGCCACGCCGTTGTCCGTTCCGGCGGAAGTCTCGGCCTCCGGCGTCTGGGGCGTTTCCTCTACCGGCTGCGTCACCGGGGCAGGTGCCTCAGCCTCCGGCGTTTCCTCGCTCTGGCGGCGGAGTTCGTAAATGTCCCGCCGCGCGGAAAGTAGCAGCGGGGACTGACTCAGCGTCAGCACCGCCGCCGGGGAAAGTCCGTCCGGCAAACCGGGGTCCCCTAACTGCCACCGCAGCAGCGTTAGCGGCACCTCCTGCCGCAGCGCCGCCCATGCGTCGGCGGCGGTGGCGCTGCCTGCTGTGACGCTGACAGTCCACAGCGTTGCCCCGGCAAGGGCCAGTGCGCCGAGAGGCCGCAGCAGCTCGGAAAATCGGTTCTTTCGTTTCATGCGCTTCACCTCTTGGGACAAACCTATGCGCCCGGAGATGAAAAAATGCCCCACGGTTTTCCGTGGGGTATTTTGACGAATGAAAGATATTTTCGCTATTGTGCCCGCTCACGCATCAGGGCGATCTCCCGGGCGTAGCCCGGCAGGTCATTGGGGGTCTCCAGACAAAACGGCAATCCCCGCAGCGCGGGATGCGTCACGATTCGGGTCAGGGCCTCTAAGCCGAGCTGACCCTCGCCGATGCGGGCGTGGCGGTCCTTGTGGCTGCCGCAGGGGTTCAGGCTGTCATTGAGGTGCACGGCCCGCAGCCGGTCGAGGCTGATCACGCGGTCAAACTCCGTCAAAACCCCGTCCAAATCGTGCACAAGGTCATATCCGGCATCGGACACATGACAGGTGTCAAGACAGATGTACACCTTATCCCTTTGCTCCACGCGGTCCCAGATCTCCCGCAGCTCCTCAAAGCGGCTGCCGACCTCGGTGCCCTTGCCCGCCATAGTCTCCAGCAGGACTGTGGTGGTCTGCTCCGGGGTCAGAACGGCGTTCAGCCCCTCGGCTATGTAGGCGATGCCGGTCTCCACGCCCTGTCCCACATGGCTGCCGGGGTGGAAATTGTAGAGCTGACCGGGAATGTGCTCCATCCGTTCCAGATCGTCTCGCATGAGCGCTTGGGCGAAGCGGCGGTTTTCTTCCGCCGCGCCGCAGAGGTTCAGCGTATAGGGCGCGTGGGCGATGATGGGGGCAAAGCGGTTTTCCCGCAGCAGTTCCGTCAGGGCGTCCGCATCGGCGGCGTCCAGCGCCTTGGCGCGGCTCCCCCGGGGATTGCGGGTAAAAAACTGGAATGTGTCCGCGCCCAATGCCAATGCCTGACGTCCCATGGCGCAAAGCCCCTTGGCAGAGGATAAATGACAGCCGATGTGCAGCATAGCCGCCTCCTGTGGTAAAAGTAAGTATGTACAGCATACCACGTTTGGCGGCAGTTGTCACGGTGTCTATGCGCCTTTTTCGGCGGGCGCCTCCTGTTCCGCCTCCAAAAACAACTCCTCGGCCCGCCGCTGGGCCTCCATCAGCGTCAGGCTCAGTTGGCGGAGGGCCTCCTCCGCATCGGTGATGGTGTTGAACAGCAGGGTGTATTCCTTCGTTAATGTATTCATGTTCAGTTGTCCTTTCTGCCTTCCACATTTGTTCTCATAATTTTTTGATACGGTCTTGAAAAGCATTTTCTGCGGTGATTGGCTCTATCATACAGACATCCGACTGCATTTTCTGTCCCTTTTTGTCGAGAGAATCAAAAAAATTCACACAGGCTTAATATCCCGCAAATTACGGGGGAAAAGGGCTTGCAGGCGGGGGCGGAACAGGGTATGATAAGGGACAGAAAACAAGATCGGGAAGGAACGAGCGGACATGGACACGGCAGCGACAAGAGAATTTTTACGCGCGCAGATGGCAAACCGGCCGGAATCACGGCTTCAGGACCTTTGCAAGGCGCTGTACCAGAGCACGTTCGGCTGCGGTCATCTCATCTCCGACGTCGCTGCTGCCGAGCAGAGCATCCGGGAGGAGCTGGCGGCGGGGGTTCCGTCCTGCCGGGACATCGAGCCGCTGGACGGGCCATGGGACCGGGTGCCGCTGGGAATTTTAGCAGGTGTCTTGACACCTGCTACGCTGGCCCGGGCCTTTGCGCTGTCTGCCGCCATGCCCCGGGAGGACACGGCGGCGCTGGAGGCGCGGCTGGACGTCCTGCGGGCGCTGCTGGCGGAGGGTGCGCTGCCCTATAACGCCGCAGAGGCAGAGGCGGAGCTGGCACGCTGGCAGATGGCGGGCTATCCGGCCTGTCACCACTCGGCAGACTACCGGGAGGCCCACCACCCAGCCTACCGGGTGCTGCACCGACACTATACCCATTTATTGCCGCTGCTGGAGGCCATTGACGGTGCGCTGGCAGCGCAGGAGCGGGTGCTGCTGGCCATTGAGGGCGGCGCTGCCGGCGGCAAGACCACGCTATCGCGGGAGCTTTCGGAGCTGTACCCGGACAGCGCCGTTTTCCACGCGGATGATTTCTTCCTCCGGCCGGAGCAGCGGACGCCGGAGCGCTTCGCCCAGCCCGGGGGCAACATGGACCGGGAGCGGCTGGAGGCGGAGGTACTGGTGCCCCTCCGCCGGGGCGAGGCGGCGGTCTACCGCCCCTTTGACTGCGGGACCATGACCCTGCGGCCGCCGGTGACGGTGCGGCCCGCGCGGCTGAACATCGTGGAGGGGGCCTACAGCCTCCACCCATCGCTGGAGAAGTATTATGACCTGTCCGTTTTTCTGGACGTCACACCGGAGACCCAGCGCCGCCGGATCTTATCCCGCAACGGAGCGGAATGGGGACAGCGCTTTTTTGAGCGGTGGATTCCGCTGGAGACCGCCTATTTTCAGGAAACTGCCACAGTGGCGCGCTGTACGCTGCGGCTGAAGGAGGACGTATGAAGCTGGTCATTATTGACGGACAGAACGGCCGCATGGGCGCGCTTTTGACCGAGCGGGTCAAGGCCGCCGGACTGCCCCTTGAAACGCTGGTGGTGGGAACCAACGCCATTGCCACCGCCGCCATGATGAAAGCAGGGGCGGATCGGGGGGCTACCGGGGAAAACCCGGTGCTGGTAGCCTGCCGGGATGCGGACATCATCGCCGGGCCCATCGGTATTCTGATGGCAGACGCCCTGATGGGGGAGATCACCCCCGCCATCGCCGTGGCTATCGGCCAGAGCCGCGCCCAGAAGGTGCTGCTGCCAGTGAACAGCCATTGCGGCAAGATCGTGGTGGGCGTCCGAGAGCTGACGCTCTCCCGCATCATGGACGAGGCGGTGGAGGTACTGCGGGAGCTGTGTGCGCCGCGCTCCACAACGCTGTGAGACATTTGCAGTATCAAAAAAGCGGGTCTGAGTTTTACTCAGACCCGCTTTTTAAACAGCAGTGAATTATACGCCGCCGAAGCGCAAAACAACGCCCGCCACGGCGGAAATACCGATGAACACAATGGGGTGCCAGCCCTTAGTGGCCTTGACACAGTTGGTCAGCACCAGCAGCACCGCCGCAAGGACAAGGCCCATATAGTTCAGAGAACCGGCCCACTGGAAGCTGTTCCATAGACCGGTGGCAGAGCTGTTGACCCGGAGCAATACCTGAAGCACCACACCGGCGCAGGCGGCGGCAATGAGGCCGGAGGAGGCGGGGCGCAGACTGTAAAAGGCGTTGGCTACGTATTTGCTGTCCCGGAATTTTGTCAGCATGGCCGCCACAATGAGAATCACGATGATGGAGGGCGTTATCTCACCGATGGTGGCGATGACCGCGCCGGGGATACCGGCCACGGCAAAGCCTACATAGGTTGCCATATTGACGCCGATGGGGCCGGGAGTAGACTCCGAGACTGCCACCATATTCATCAGTTCCGTCTGGGTGTACCAGCCGGTGACGGCACCGATGTTTTTCAGAAAGGGCAGTGTGGCCATGCCGCCGCCAATGGCGAACAGGCCGGTTTTGAAAAATTCCCAGAATAAACGAATGTAAATGCTCATTTCGCGGCCCTCTCTTCCAGATTCTTCAGCACAAGTCCTGCAATGGCCGCCAGCAGCACGAACCACACCGGGGAAATGGTCAAAAACAGACTGCCTGCCGCTACCAGCAGAAAAATCACGGTGGTGCGCTTGTCAATGACGGATTTTTTCAGCAGCTTTAAAACGGCATTGAAAATCAGCACGCACACGCACACCTGAATTGCGGCAAAGGCGTTCTGCACCCAGGCAAGGTGAGAGAAATTGGTGATGAGGCCCGCTAAAATGGAGATGATGATCAGCGAGGGGAGCACAACGCCCAGCGTGGCAACAATGCCGCCCAGAACCCCTTTGTACTTCTGGCCGATAAATGTGCCGATGTTCACGGCGATGACGCCCGGCGTACATTGGCTGATGGCGTAATAGTCCATCAGTTCCTCCTCCGTGGCCCAATGCTTATTTTCCACAACCTCCCGCTGAAGAATCGGCAGCATGGCGTAGCCGCCGCCAAAGGTCATGACACCGATTTTGGCGAAGGTCAAAAACAGCTCTAAAAATTCGTTCACAGGCATAAAGCTCCTTTACTGGGAAATGTAACTTTTTTCATTATACTTATTTTCCGGCAAAAAGCAAGCCCGGTCTTTCCGGGCGGCCCGCAGGGGGACCCGCCGCGCAAGGACCGGGCTTGGGATGGCCGTATATCAGGGGAGCTGGATATGCGCCCGCTTCAACGCGTGCCGCAGAGCGAGGCACAGCGGGGGCGATAGAAGAATGGCCACCGCGCCATTAAAAAGAGAGGCGGGGATTTTCAGAGGCAGGGCCGCAGCCGCCGTGGCGGCGGTGAGGCCGCCCATCAGCAGCCCGTCATAGGCAAAGGACTTGAAGAAATAGAGAATGTAATAAGCCACGCAGCCCAGTGCGGCGGCCACGGTGCAGCGGCCATACTTGGGTTCTTCACGCTCCGCCATGGCAAGACCGGCCACCAGTCCCATCACGCCCTTGGTAATGAGGGTGATCCAACATTCCGGCGCGTAGGCGGGGTTCGTCAGATCATACAGGGCGGATCCCACGCCGGAGGCCGCGCCGCCCACAGGTCCCAGCAGCAGGCCGGACAGGCAGCACATGATATTTGCCAGCGTGAAGGAGGTCCGCCCACCAATGGCGATAGGCATGGTCACACGGAGATAGTTGCTGACAAAGACCAGTGCGGTCATCATGCCCAGCATGGTCAGCTTGTTGATATTTCGCTTGTTCTGTTCCATAAAAAACACTTCCAATTTTGAGATGCCCTCATGGTAGCAGATAGCTGAACCTATTTCAAATGCCAGATATGAATTTTTTAATAGGTTCAGTGCTTGTGAAAAAAGCCCCGCAGTCAGAGGACTGCGGGGCCTGATTATCGATATTATGCTTTGGGGTCTTCCGTTTCAAATACGGTCTTGGCACCGGCAGCCAAGCCCGCCAGACCCTGAAGCTCACTGGGGATGATGATCTTCGTGGCCTTGCCGTCCGCCACCTTCGTCATGGTCTCCAGCGCTTTCAGCTTCACCACCTGATCGTTGGGGGCCGCCTCGTTCAGCAGCTTCAGGGCGTCCGCCGTGGCCTGCTGAACCTTCATAATGGCCTCGCTCTCTGCCTCGGCCGCCAGAATCTTTGCGGTCTTTTCCGCCTCGGCCTCCATGATCTTGGCCTGCTTGGCGGCGTCAGCCCGGAGAATGGCGGACTGCTTCTCACCCTCGGCCACCAGAATCTGGCTCTGCTTCTGGCCCTCGGCCTGCAAAATGGATTCCCGGCGCTCCCGCTCCGCCTTCATCTGCTTTTCCATGGCGTTCTGAATTTCCTTGGGCGGGATGATGTTCTTCAGCTCCACGCGGTTGACCTTGATGCCCCACGGATCCGTGGCCTCGTCCAGAATGGAGCGCATCCGGGAGTTGATGGTGTCGCGGCTGGTGAGGGACTGGTCCAGCTCCATATCGCCGATGATGTTGCGGAGGGTGGTGGCTGTCAGGTTCTCAATGGCGTTCATGGGGTGCTCCACGCCGTAGGTGTACAGCTTGGGGTCGGTGATCTGGAAATAAATGACCGTGTCGATCTGCATGGTGACGTTATCCTTGGTGATCACGGGCTGGGGCGCAAAGTCCGCTACCTGCTCTTTCAGGCTGACCTTTTTGGCCACGCGCTCAATAAAGGGCACCTTCAGGTGCAGGCCCACATTCCATACGGTGCGGAACGCACCCAGGCGCTCCACCACATAGGCCCGGGACTGCTGCACGATGACGATGTTGCTGACGATCAGCAGCAAAATCAGGATGATAAGGATGGGAACAATGATCCACTCCATAAGAACTCCTCCATTTTCATAGCGTTATTCGCCTACGTTTGTAAGCTATATTCTACCTTATTTTTCCCGGCGGCGCAAGAGGGCATTCACATCTCCGCCCCGGCAGGATGACAGTTCCAGTGAGGCGCTCCGATCGGAAACGCAAAATTTTCTGAAAAACTCCAAAAAGGGCTTGACTTTTTACCTGTTTCTGATATACTAATAACGCTGTCTCACAGGACAGTCAAGTGAATCGGTTTTCGTGAACTGGACACAGCTATGGAGAAGTCGCCTAGTTGGTCGAGGGCGCATGATTGGAAATCATGTAGGCTCCTAAAGGGTC
>ENA-ORCM01000353-ORCM01000353.1-human-gut-metagenome-genome-assembly--contig:-NODE-353-length-44411-cov-14.557946_pt1 | contig 44411 bp, 36 predicted proteins | sample MGYA00242906_ERZ507928 | MGnify/ENA primary metagenome ERZ507928 (study PRJEB26167, sample SAMN06115497) | human gut metagenome | host: Homo sapiens | place: China:Shanxi | collected 2015-05-07...
CTGCCAGAGATCCACCTAATATATCATTAATTTTATTTATGTAATTAACAGTTTCATCATATGGAGGCACTCCTCCGTATTTCTGTACAGAACCGCTTCCTGCATTATAAGCAGCAAGTGCAAGAGTTGCATTGCCATTATAATTATCCAGAAGTTCTGATAACAGCTGTGCCCCTGCATATATATTCTGTTTTGCATCAAACGGATCAGTAACCCCATAGCTTTCTGATGTAAATGGCATAAGCTGCATAATCCCCTGCGCGCCACATCCTGATACAGCATCCGGGTCAAATCCTGATTCAGCCTTTGCAACAGCTTTAAGAAAATTCTCATTAATTCCAAACTCTTTTGCTGCCCCTGCAAATATGCTTTCAAGCGAATCATCAACGGCTATGTCATTATATATTTTATCGAAATCAGTTCCCGATGTGGCATTAACGCTGTTTCCTGTACTGACAAGATATGCGCTGCCATCTATCGGACTAATATTGTTAACTGTACTCATTATATTTCCTTCTTAAAAATTAGTAATTCATCAATAAAATTATACATACTGTGTGACAGAATATCAATAGCCAAAATAAGTATCAAATACAGCTTTAGCTATATACTGTGCACTTGAGACTCCTGAATATCCGCCTTCAAGAATAACACATACCGCTATCTGCGGATTATCATATGGTGCAAATCCTGTAAACCAGCTATGATATTTTTCTGAATCATCATACTGTGCCGAGCCTGTCTTTCCTGCCGCTTCATACGAAGAATTCTTCATTGCATAACCGGTTCCTGAAGTAACAACTGCTCTCATGCATTCCGTAAGATATTCAGCCTCTTCTGCTGACATTACTGTATCTATTGCTGAAGGCTGGTTCTTTACAACAACTCTTCCCTCACTGTCACTGATGTTATCGACCATATAAGGTGTCATCATAACCCCGTCATTGGCAACACTTGCTGCAATCATAAGATTATGAAGAGGTGACATCATTGTTTTCCCCTGTCCTATGCCTGTTTCCTGCATTTCACTGACTGACGAATCTTTAGTCACTGACATTGTACTCTTTGAGTACTCGAATCCAACAGGAAGATTAGAATTAAACAGGAAAGTATTACACAGATTAATAAATGAGGTTTTATTAAGCCCTGCTCCAATCGTAGAAAACGCTGAATTGCAGGAATTAGCAAATGCTTTTCTTAAATCCTCATATCCATGTGCCATATGGTCAAAACATGCAATAGTCGTTCCACCTGATATATATGCCTGTCCATCACAGTTATATGAATAATTATAATAATCATTCTGATTCTGCCTTATATATGCAAGAGCTGTAATTATCTTGAATGTTGAACCCGGAGGATACAATCCCTGTGTAGCCCTGTTTAAAAGTACCGAATCAGAGCTGTCATAAGTAAGCCATTCATCATAATCGGTATTTACTGCATTTGCATCAAATGTTGGATTAGATACCATTGCAAGAATCTTACCCGTAGATGGTTCCATTGCTATAACTGCGCCTTTATTATTACCAAGTGCCTTATATGCTGCCTGAGTAAGCTCTAAATCAAGTGTTGTTGTGACATTATGTCCCTTTGCCTTACCTCCTGATATATCATTTCCAATCTGGTCAAGCACATTGTCAGTTTCCTTAAGAAGATAGAAATTCTGTGACTGTTCAAGTCCTGTTTTCATTCCGGTAAGAGAAGTGAATCCAACAGAATGACAGAACAAATCATCAAATGGATAATATCTTTTTTCATTGCCATCTTCATCAAGCAGCGTTGTCGCAAGTACAGTTCCATCATCTGACAGAATATCTCCTCTTATAACCTTTGCTTCCTGACTGTCAACTCTTTTATTATATGGATTATTAACAACCTTGCCGGCATCCTTTATATTGAATACGCACAGATAAACAATTGTAGCCATAAAAAGTCCTACAAAAAAGAATGCTATTAAGAAACCCTTCCAGAACTCGTGCCAGATGAACGTATCCTTATCCAGCTGATAGCACCGCAGCACCTTTGTCATGCCAGCTATGGCAGGACCAATGGTAACAACGGGGATACAGAACACAAAGGTCAGGAGACTCAGCTTGATAAGCTTCCAGAATCTTCCGAAATACATTTCCCAGAACAGGAAAAACGGTTTCTTTTTTGGGGCATTTTTGGATATGCCCGAGCCTGCTTTTTCATAGTCGGCTCCGAAGCCTAAGAATGACAATGACTACACTTCCTTAAATATTTTATTCCCCGTTTGATACTAAGCGCCAATTAAAAGCCGGTTTTGTTGGTGCTTGGTTTAAAGCACTGCTGCCATAAGTCCACGCATCGCAGCTGCGGCGATGCCGGTAAGCAATATCAGCGCAAATTTTGCAAGATAAAGCCGCAGGCTGCCCTCGTCGGAGGCTTCGCCCGAAGCTCCGAATGACCTGCCCGAAATGTAGGAGGACATTCTTATATTTTCCCTTGCCCCAAAAATGACCGTTACCATGCTCACAGCCTCAAAGGGAAGAATATTCAGAGCAGCGCAGACATCTCCGCTTTTCATTGCGCAGGCAGCATATGCAGCCAGATACCCTGTGCCAAGCCCTTTAAAAAAGCACAGTATATATCCCATAGGCTGACCCACAGCGGAAAGTCCGCCGAAAAAGAACAGCAGAACGTATATCCCCACAGAGCAAAGGCTTGTCACAAAGGCGGACACAAAGCCGCTCCCGGCATTTATCTCCCCGCCGCTGTAGGAATATGCTCCAACAAACACCCCTGCCGCCGCAATAACTGTCAGCAGCATATAAAGCCGTCTGCCGGGGGACATCTCCCTTTCGGCAGGCAGTTCACGGGTCATGCGGCGCACTCTGTACCGCCGTCTTTTCTGAACATTTACGGTCATATTATCAATCGTCCTTTGTTTTGTATTTGCAGTATTGCTTATACAAAGCTTATGCGGACGACCGCAATAAAATTACTTTATTTTGAAAGCTCGTATGCTCTCTTTGTGCATCTCTCGCAGCAGTCCTTGACAACATCGGTAAGCTTGCCCTGATACAGTCCGTCAAGACCTGCAAGGGTGGTTCCTCCGGGAGAGGATACCATTTTGATAAGCTCGTCAATGGTCTTGCCCGACTCGGTCATCATCTTTGCGGAGCCGATAAGGGACTTTGCAAACAGCCTGAGAGCAGCGTCGCCGTCAATGCCGTTTTCCTTTGCGTAGTCGATGAAGCCCTTGGCATAAAGATAGATAAACGCAGGTGAGCTGCCGTTTATTGCGATTATCTCCTTCATTCTGTCCATGGGAACTACCTCAGCGATACCGCCTGTGGAGAATATGCTCTTTACCACCTCAAATTCCTCGTCGGTGGTGTAGGTTCCCTTTGCAAGAGCGGTTGCGCCCTCGCCCAGCAGGAAAGGAGTATTGGGCATTACGATAACGGTATGCACCTTGTCCTTTGTGGTCTTCATGATGTACTCTTCCGTGATGCCTGCTGCGATGGATACGATGACTGTATCCTCCTTAACATGGTCGGCAAGCTTGGGGAGAACGGAATCGAACACCTGGGGCTTTATTGCCAGAAATACATATTTGCATTTTTCGCATATCTCGCCCTCGGAGGAAACAGCCTTTACGCCCTGCTTTTCAAGCTCGGCAAGCTTTGCAGCATCGAGGTCGTATGCGTATATTTCCGCTTCGGACTTATATGCTGCGGCAATTCCTCTGATAATGGCGCCGCCCATATTTCCAGTGCCGAGAAAACCAACTTTTATCATAAGTCAAGCTCCTTTTTATTTTGCCTGCCCGTACTGCGACCGCACTCTGCAATACGCTGCCTGAGCCGCAGGCACCGTCATAGACAGAAGCGCCACGTCAATGGGGAACTGTCCCAGATTTTTCACAACTCTCGGGAGTATCCAAACAAAGAATCCGTTCATCATGGTCTCGTTTGCTCCAAGAAGAGTAAAATCGGGATTTACGTAGAGTGTGTATAAAAAGTACGAATTAAGGCATATGTTGCAGATGAGTATTACCGAAAATCTTGCCAGTGCAACTCTGAGAATATCGCTCCACTGGGGCTTAATGGTCTGCTTGTAAAGGAATATGCCGTAGATGATGCCCGAAAGAATGACCACCAGCGCCAGCTCTATGCTGTAGCCTCTTGCCGACTTGTTGTCGATAAGAAAGCCGATAATGTCAAGGGCAAATGTGGACATTCCGCACACCACGGGGCCGTAAAGCAGTCCGATAAGGCTGATAGGGATACAAGTGAAAACTATTCTCAGGTCGGGTGTTACCTGTATTGCCAGCGAGCGGATAGCTATTGCCATTGCAAGCAGCATACCTGTTGTGGCGATAGTCCTCAGATTTTTCAGTGATTTTGCCGACTCGGCAAATAAATTAAAAAAGCTTTTCATTATAGAACCTCCTTAAAATAATGCGCAGCTCTCTTGCCTTGTGCATTATATCTGAGGAGAATGAAAAGCTCCTTTTGTATAATGCATTCAGCGGGATGCGATGACTGTACCGCATTTCCGTATGTCACGGAAAATTTCGTCCCCGACACAACTCCCCGTTGTCGGGACACTGCGGTGCCTGTATTCAGGCTCCAAACGCACAGTCATCTACTCTGTAATGCGTGATTTTTTTAGAATGTGATCTCGTTGCAGACTCTGTAAAGCTCAGTATCAAAGGGCTTCTTCATAGCAAGAGCTTCCTGGATATCAACGTCGATGATCTTGTTATCCTTCATGCCTACGACTCTGTTTGTAGCGCCGCTGTCGATAAGCTCAACAGCACGGTAGCCCATCTGGCTTGCAGCAACTCTGTCTCTCAGGGTAGGCATACCGCCTCTCTGAACGTGACCGAGAACTGTAAGTCTGGTCTCGATGCCTGTAAGCTCCTGAATACCCTTGGTGATGCCCTCGGAGTTATCAACGCCCTCGGCAACAACAACGATGAAGTGCTCCTTCTGAGCTTCATGTGCCTTCTTGATCTTTTCTGCGATAGCATTCATATCATAAGGCATCTCGGGAGTGATGCAGGCAATAGCACCTGAAGCGATGGCAACGTTAAGAGCGATCCAGCCTGCATTTCTGCCCATTACCTCAACAACAGAGCATCTGTCGTGGGACTGGCTGGTGTCTCTCAGCTTGTCGATCATTTCCATAGCGGTGTTCATTGCAGTATCGTAGCCAATAGTGTACTCGGTACACTGGATATCGTTATCAATGGTTCCGGGGAGACCTATGCAACGGATATTGCCCAGACGGGAAAGATCTGCAGCGCCTCTGAATGAACCGTCGCCGCCGATTACAACAAGACCTTCCATATTAAGGCTCTTGCACTTTTCAGCAGCCTTGAGAATATATTCCTCCTGCTTGAATTCGAGACATCTTGCGGTGTAAAGGATAGTGCCGCCTCTCTGAATGATATCTGAAACGTCACGGCAGCTGAGTTCAACGCATTCGCCATGAAGCAGACCGTTGTAACCTCTCTGGATACCGATAACTCTGTATCCCTTGTTGATAGCAGCTCTTGTTACGGCTCTTACAGCCGCATTCATTCCGGGAGCGTCGCCTCCGCTTGTTAATACGCCAATAGCCTTCTGCATAATTCTTTCCTCCGATTTTTTATAATCAGCGGCAATATGCTTTAACAAAGCCCTGCCGCCTTTCAGACAAAAATATAGAAAACGTTTTACGTTCCTCTATTATTTTACACATATCGCCCCTCTTTGTCAAGGGGGGAATGCTTATTTTCTGTAAACTTTCACAACATTAAAGCGCTGACGCACACCCAGATGTGCTAAATCACAACCGAAAGCGCCGTATTTTCCGTTCCCGCAGCCTCAGACAGCTCCTCTATCAGCTCCGCCGATATGCCGCAGGTCTTTATCTCCCTGTGGGCAATGGTTCGGCTGATGTCGGAAAACCTGAACAGCACGGGCGAGCTGCCTTGGTGCTTTCGCAGGATATCGGTGCAGGCGGAGATTATATCCCTGTCGGTGCTTTTGCACCTTATAAACAGCTTGCCGCCGCATACCTTCTTTGTAAACTCCTCCTCCGAAAGTATCCTGTCCGCCAGAATGTTCATTCCGCCGTCCCTTGAGGGCGAAAGCCTGCCCTCGATGTAAACACGCCTGCCGCTTTCAAGCAATGGCTTTGCGGTCACATATACCGACGGGAACACTACGCACTCACATTCGCCGCTCATATCCTCCACGGAAAGGAAAGCCATCTCTCCGCTTTTGGCAGCGTGCTTTTTTACCCCCGTAAGAGTGCATACGAAAGCGGTCTTTGCGCCCTCTTTAAGCTTCATCGCCGATGCGATATCGGGCAGGCGCATTGCCTGAGCCAGTGTGCGCATATTTTTAAGAGGGTGCCCCGAAATGTAAATGCCCAGTATCTCCTTTTCCATTTCCAGCAGCTCGGAGGAGCCGAACTCATCACTTTTGGGGAGGGTGCTTTCGATATCCGCCGCAGAGCTTCCGCTGTCGGACATTCCGAAAAAGTCCAGCTGGCCCTCTATAGTGCCCCTTGAATAATCGGCGCAGGCATTTGCGATAAGGTCATAGTTTTCAAGCATCTGCCGCCTGTTAAGGGCAAAGCCGTCCAGCGCCCCGCATTTTATAAGGCTCTCGGCACATCTGCGGCTGAAATCATGACCGTTCATTCGTTTTACAAGGTCGGTGAGGCTCACGTATCTGCCGTTTTTCTCACGCTCTTCTATTATCTCGCTTATCATTCCCCTGCCGAGATTTTTTGCCGCCAGCAGTGAAAAGCGAATGCCGTCCTCTGCGGCGGTAAAGCCCATATCGCTTTCGTTGATGTCTGGGCGGAGTATCTTCACCCCATGCCTGCCGCACTCGGAGATATATTCCATGAGCTTGCCCGTATATTCCGTAAAGGCGGACATAAGCGCCGCCATATATTCCTTATAGAAGTGGCATTTTAGGTACGCCGTTCGGTATGCCACTACCGAATAAGCCGCCGCATGGGACTTGTTGAAAGCATAGGAAGCAAAGCCCGCCATCTCGCCGAAAACGTCCTGAGCCACCTTTTCGGGCACGTTGTTCTTCACCGCTCCCGCAATGAAGATATCCCGCTCCTTTTCCATAACATCGTGCTTTTTCTTTGCCATGGCACGGCGCACAAGGTCGGCTCTGCCATAGGAATAGCCCGCCATTTTGCGGCAAATCTCCATTACCTGCTCCTGATAAACTATGCAGCCGCAGGTAACGTCCAGAATATCCTTTAAAATGGGGTGAGCATAGTTTATCTTTTCGGGGTGACGGCGGTTTTCAAGGTACTTTGGAATGCTGTCCATAGGTCCGGGACGGTAAAGTGACAATGCCGCAGTCAGATCCTCTATCGAACGGGGTCTGAGCTTCATCAGAAGGCTTGTCATGCCACCGCTTTCAAACTGAAACACCCCCGACGTATCCCCTGCGGAAAGCATCGCAAAGGTCTCGGTATCATCATCGGGGACTTTTCTTATATCAAAGTCGGGGATATGCTTCCTTACCGCCTTTTCGCAGTCATGGATAATGGTAAGGTTGCGAAGCCCCAGAAAGTCCATTTTGAGCAGTCCCACGCTTTCAAGTGCCGTCATGGTGTATTGTGTGGCAACCACGCCGTCACGGCACACCAACGGAACATAATCGCTGACGGGAGCATCGCATATAACAACTCCCGCCGCATGAGTGGAGGTGTTTCGGGGCATTCCCTCAATGGAGCGTGCCGTGTCTATAAGCTCATGCACCTTCATATCGGTCTCGTAAAGACTTTTAAGCTCCGCAGAACCATCAAGCGCCTTGTCAAGAGTCATATGCAGCGACTGTGGGATAAGCTTTGAAACTGTGTCTCCCACGCTGTAAGGCAGGTCGGACACACGGGCAATATCACGTATGGCAGCCTTTGCCGCCATGGTTCCGAAAGTGACTATCTGCGCCACTCTGTCGCTGCCGTACCGCCTGATAACATAGTCAATGACCTCCTGCCGCCTTTCGTAACAGAAGTCGATATCAAAATCGGGCATGGAAACTCTTTCGGGGTTTAGGAAACGCTCAAACAGCAGGTTGTATCTGATAGGGTCAATGTCCGTGATGCCAATGCAGTACGCCGCAAGGGAACCTGCTCCCGAGCCACGTCCGGGGCCTACGGGGATATCCTTGCTTTTGGCGTATGCGATAAAATCCCACACAATAAGATAGTAGTCGGTGTAGCCCATCCTGACCACCACGTCCAGCTCATATTCCAGCCGCTCCCTTATTTCGTGTGAAATGTTGTCGCCATAGCGCTTTTTAAGCCCCATTCGGCACATATTTCTGAAAAAAGTCTCATTATCCGTACCTATCCGCTTCTGTTTTTCGGAAAGGTCAAAGCGTGGGAGCTTCAGCTTGCCGAACTCCATTTCAAAGGAGCACATCTCCGCAATTTTTGCGGTGTTCGCCACAGCATCGGGTCTGCCTCGGAAAAGAGGAAGCATCTCTTCCTCGCTTTTAAGGTAAAATTCATCGTTGGGAAAGGCAATGTTCAGCCTGTCCGCCAGAGTGGTATTGGTCTGGATAGCAAGCAAGACCCTCTGCACCCTTGCATCTTCCCTGCGCACATAATGAGCATCATTTGTGGCAGCAAGCGGGATATTCGTCTGTGCGGAGAGCCTGTAGAGAGCGGGAAGTATCTTTGCGTCCTCGGGAGCGGAGTGGTTCTGCACCTCAATGTAATAATTTCCCGCACCAAAGATATCATTGTATAAAAGAGCTGTCTGCTTTGCCTTTTCAAAGTCGCCCTCGGCAATATGCCTTGGCACTTCTCCTGCAATACAGCCCGAAAGACAGACAAGCCCCTCGGAATGTTCCCTGAGAAGCTCAAGATCAACTCTCGGCTTGCTGTAAAAGCCCTCGGTATAGCTCAGCGACACCATTTTTATAAGATTTTTGTAGCCCTTTTCATTTTTGCACAGCAGTATAAGATGATACGGGTGGGAATCCAGCCCGAAATCCTTGTCAAACCTTGTTCTGCGGGCAACATACACCTCGCAGCCGATTATGGGCTTTATCCCCTGAGCCTTGCACTCATTGAAAAAATCCACAGCCGCAAACATATTTCCGTGGTCTGTTACCGCAAGGGCAGTCTGCCCCATTTCCTTTGCACGGCTCACCATATCCTTTATGCGGCAGGCGCCGTCAAGCAGGCTGTATTCGCTGTGAACATGAAGATTAACAAACATTGCGGCGGCTCCTTTCCCGTAATTATCGCATATAATTGCCGCATAAAATCAGTGTCCCATGATATTATCCCCGAATGGCGCAGGACATATTATTTCCGCAATATAATATCCGTCCTCCGCAGGGATATCCATTTTTTCCGTAATATCAAACATATAAAAGTGCTCCTCCGCTTCGGAAGCGGGATATACATAAGCACTTCCCACATTGGAAAGCTCCTTTTCTATCCCCCGTGGTCCGTTGGTACGCACCACAAAAAGCAGCTGATTTTCCGTGTGATTTCCCGTTCCGCTTGTGTTGCCCGTGTAAACACAGCTTCCGCATATTTCGCCGCCCATATCAACTATGTGCCGCTTTGCCCTGTCCGCACGGATATGCCCGTCCGCAATGTTCACAGCTGCGCCGATAATGGGCAGTGCACATATTATTAGGAAAACACACCCTAAAACAATTCCCGTTATCCTTGCAGCCTTTTTCATGTCATTACTCCCGAAATTATTCTTTTCCTGCCTTGCTCCTGTCCTCACGTATCTGGTCGGCTATCTCCATAAGCTTTTTGAGCCTGTGATTTGCCCCCGAACGTCCCACGGGCTTGTCAAGCATTTCTCCCAGCTCTTTCAGCGAAACATCGGGATTTTCCAGCCGCAGCTCCGCCATGTTCCGAAGCTCGGGGGTAAGGCTCTCAAGTCCCTCGGTGTTCATTATGTACTCAATGTCCTCTATCTGCTTCTCGGAAGCTTTGAGGGTCCGCTCGATGTTTGCCGCATCGCAGTTTGCTATGCGGTTCGCCTTGTTGCGCACGTCTTTGAGAATTTTCACGTTCATCAGCTCGATGGAGGATTTTGTGGCACCCATGAGGGTGAGCATATCCTCGATATCCTCGCTGCCCTTGAAATACAGCACGTAAAGCCCCTTGCGCTCCACGTATTTTGACATTATGCCCAGCCGTTCCAGCAGATTTTTCAGGTCGGTGCAAAGCTCCTCAAAGGGCACCGCAAATTCCAGATGATACTCCTTTATCGGCTCGGTAACGCTTCCGCATGAAATGAACGCCCCTGCAAGGAACGCAAAGACGTTGTTATTGTCTATGATATCCTCCTGAATGCGGTGTATGAGCTTGCTGGAGGATATCCTGAAACGGAATATCAGCTCTTCCCTGTCAGGCTCGGCAGGAACTGTAAGGCTGTAGAGCGATGAGCCGTTTTTCTTTTTGGTCTCGTTTATGGCAACAGTGCCGCTCCTGCCGATTATCTTGTCGGAAAGCCTTGAAAACATATCCGCCGCCAGGCGGTTTTCTGTCTGGAACTGTATCTCCTCCGCACTGAAGCGGCGGCAGAAGAGCAGCATTCCGTAAAGGCAGGCATATTCCTTGTCACGGTCGGTTATAACAGAGCAAAGCTCCTCTTTTACGCTTTGTGAAAATGACATCTTATCCCTCTTTCATTGCTTCCAAATTACAGCTTTCCGACCTCGATATCCCTGTGGCACACTCTTGATTTAACGCCCTTGTCATCAAGATAATGATAGATATTTTCCGCAAAGGTAACGCTTCTGTGCTTTCCGCCGGTGCAGCCGAATGCGATGACAAGAGAGGTCTTTCCCTCGTGGCGGTACAAGGGGAGAAGGAAGTCGATAAGGTCTTTGAGCTTTTTGTCAAGCTCCTTGGAGCTGTCAAAGCTCATAACATAGTCCCTTACGCAGCTTTCAAGCCCTGTGTGCTTTTTAAGCTCGGGGATATAAAAGGGGTTTGGCAGGCATCTCACGTCAAAAACAAGGTCAGCCTCACGGCAGTTTCCGTACTTGAAGCCGAAGGACATTACCTTGACGGACATTCTGTCGTCGGGATTATCCATAAAGAGGTCAAAAATAGTCTCTCTCAGCTGGGCAAGGGTCATGTCGGAGGTGTCTATGGTGTAGTCGGAAGCCTCTCTGATGTGGGAAAGTATGCCTCTTTCCATGGTTATAGCCTTTTGCAGGCTGCCGTGGGACTGTTCGTCCAGCGGGTGACGGCGGCGTGTCTCCTTATAGCGCTTGATAAGCACTTCGTCCGATGCGTCGAGGAAAAGCACCTTTACTTCAAGTCCCGATTTTCTGAGATAATCAAGGCTGCTGTCCAGCTCATAGAAAAGCTCACCGCCACGGATATCGGTAACTATAGCCACCTTGCTCATATGTCCGTGGGATTTTACGCAGATATCCGCAAATTTCGGTATAAGCTGGGGAGGGATATTATCTATGCAGTAGTAGCCGATATCCTCAAGAGCGTTCACCGCACCCGATTTGCCTGAGCCTGAAAGACCCGTAACTATCAAAAAATTCATAATATCCTCCATTCCGCCTGTTTATGCAGGGCATATGTTTATGCCGGACATAAACGACATAACTATATCATTATATAAGATTACCACAAATCGGCTGAGAAATCAACAGGACAGGGCAAGTTATTTTTGAACATTCAACATAGCGTTTTCACCTGAGTTTCACCGTATTAACGTATCACTCTCATAAATTTTATAACAAATCGGCGTAATATTCACAAAAAAATAATAATTTGATATCCTATATTAAATGAATATTGAAAAGAAAAGGTATATAATTTTTTTATATAGTCTTTTTTTGATGAATTTTGTAATTTTTGTTATTTTTACGGGAGAAAATGAGATGGAGATTTTAAAGCAGCGAATTTTAAAGGACGGCGTTGTAAAAGAGGGAAACGTCCTTAAAGTGGATAAGTTCCTCAATCACCAGATGGACGTTAAGCTTTTTAACGACATCGGCGAGGAATTTGCAAGGCGTTTTGCGGGTCTGGGCGTAAACAAGATACTTACCATCGAGGCTTCGGGTATCGGCATCGCCTGCATCGCAGCCCAGCATTTTAACAACTGTCCCATTATCTTTGCCAAAAAGACCCTCAGCCAGAACCTTGACGGTCAGATGTACATCACTCAGGTAAAGTCCTACACAAAGGGCGTTACTTATGATGTAATGGTCTCAAAGAAATACCTCGGCAAGGGCGATAAGGTCCTTATCATTGATGATTTCCTTGCAAACGGCTGCGCTCTTATGGGTCTTATACATATCGTCGAGCAGTCAGGCGCCGATCTGGTAGGCGCAGGCATCGTTATTGAAAAGGGCTTCCAGGTGGGCGGACAGACTATCCGTGACATGGGAATAAAGCTGGAATCCCTTGCAATAATAGATTCCATGGACGACGGCAAGATCGTGTTCAGAGATTAACGCAAAAGGCGTTAATATAGCTGTTATAACTGACAGCATACAGGAAAAAAGTTTTATGGAGGAAGAAAAATGAAGAAAAACCGCTTTCTGGCACTTGCTCTCTCAGCGCTCATGTCTGCATTCGCATTCACTGCCTGCACAACAGCCGCTGACGATACAGCAAATGCAGGCACAGACGCAGCAGGCTCCGACGGAGCTGACACAGCTGCTGTTCAGACACTCACCTATGACGATGTAAAGATCGGCGTTATCCACATCGGCAACCCTGCTGACGGCTCCGGATATACATACGCTCACGATCAGGGTATCGTAGGTATGCAGCAGGAGCTTGGTCTCAGAGATGACCAGATCGTAAGAAAGAACAACGTAAGCGACAGCGACCCTGCCGCAACCGAAACAGCTATCCGTGAGTGCATCGAGGAAGGCTGCAACATCATCTTCGGCACAAGCTGGGGCTACATGGACAAGATGGAGTCTCTGGCAGCTGAGTTCCCCGACGTTTACTTCTGCCACGGCACAGGTTACAAGAACAACGGCACTAACCTCAACAACTACTTCGGCAGAATCTACCAGGCAAGATATCTTTCCGGTATCGTTGCAGGTATGAAGACCGAGTCCAACCTCATCGGCTACGTTTCCGCAATGGGCGTTGAGAACTCCGAGTGCACAGGCGGCATTGACGCTTTTGCAATGGGCGTTTATTCCGTAAATCCCGACGCTAAGGTTTATGTAAAGGTAACAAACAGCTGGTACTCCCCCACAGAGGAGACAAACGCTGCCAAGGCTCTTCTTTCCGAGGGCTGCGATGTTATCGCTCAGCACTGCGATACCCCCAACCCCCAGCTCGAAGCTGAGAGCGCAGGCAAGTGGGGCGTAGGCTACAACACCGATATGTCCAAGGACGCTCCCAAGGCTACCCTTACTTCCACTATCTGGCACTGGGACGCTTACTACACCTATCAGGTAAAGCAGATCGTTGACGGCGGCTGGACCTGCGAGAACTACTACGGCGGCATGGCTGACGGTCTCGTTGATATCTCTCCCCTCAATATGGACATCTGCACCGATGAGATGCAGGCAGCTGTTGACGCAGCAAAAGCAAAGATCATGGACGGTTCCTTCAACGTATTTGACGGCGTTATCGAAACAAACGACGGTCAGACCGTAGGCGAGGAAGGCTCCACCCTCGACGATGCAACCATCACAGGCGGCATCAACTGGTACTTCAAGACTGTTGAAGTAAAGTAATCGCTAATAAAACCAAACAGAGCGGCAGGATTTATATTATATTGATTCTGCCGCCCTATTTTTATGGTATCCATGAGAAAACGGCAGCTGATACCGCCGCTTTCTGATGAATATCAAACTGAAAAGGAAAGGAAGATCATATGAGCGGGAATGAGATCGCCGTAAAATGCAGCGGGATAACCAAGGCCTTCGGCGGCGTTGTGGCAAACGACGATATAAATCTCGAAGTAAAATACGGCGAGATACTGGCTCTTCTGGGCGAGAACGGCTCGGGCAAAACAACTCTTATGAATATGCTCTCGGGCATCTATCACCCCGACAAGGGCACCATAGCCATTTCGGGCAAAACTGTTGCCATAAATTCACCCAAGGACTCCATTGCACTGGGAATAGGCATGATACATCAGCACTTCAAGCTGGTGGAGGTGTTCACCGCAGCGGACAACATCGTTGCAGGCACAAAGGGCAGCCTTAAAGGCAAGGGAGCTGTAAGGGACGAGATAAACAAGATATCCGAACAGCTGGGGTTGGAAGTTGACCCCGACAAAAAGGTATATAATATGTCCGTCAGCGAAAAGCAGACGGTGGAGATACTTAAAGTCCTTTACAGAGGCGCAAAAATACTTATCCTTGACGAGCCTACCGCCGTGCTTACCCCTCAGGAAACGGAAAAGCTCTTCGCTATCCTTAAAAAGATGAAAGCTCAGGGCTGTGCCATTATCATCATCACCCACAAGCTGGACGAGGTAATGGAGATATCCGACAGAGTTACCATTCTCCGCAAGGGAAAGAGCGTTGAAACGGTGCAGACCGCCGAAAGCAGTGAGAAAAAGCTCACCGAGCTTATGGTGGGCAAGCCAGTTGACCTTTCCATCGAGCGCCCCGAGCCTGAGAATGTAACACCCATACTCAATGTAGTTGACCTGACGGTAAAGAACTCCGAGGGAAGCATCGCCCTCAACGACGTAAGCTTTGTCATCAACAGGGGCGAGATACTGGGCGTTGCAGGCATCGCAGGCAGCGGTCAGAAGGAGCTTTGCGAGACTATCGCAGGACTACAGAAGATAGAAAAGGGCGCTGTGCTTTATAACAAGGAAAACATCATCGGCAAAACTCCCAAGCAGATAATAGAGCTTGGCATAAGCATGAGCTTTATCCCCGAGGACCGTCTGGGAATGGGTCTGGTGGCTTCCGCAGGAATGACGGACAATATGCTTCTGAAAACCTATAAAAAAGGAAAGTTCTGCTTTGTGGACAGAAAGCCTGCAAGAGCGCTCTCCAAGGAGCTTATCGACAGACTTGAGATAAAGACAGCCTCCACCGAGCAGCCCGTAAGAATGCTTTCGGGCGGAAATGTTCAGAAAGTTCTGCTGGGACGTGAGATACACAGCCAGCCCGACCTGCTCATAACCGCATATCCCGTAAGAGGTCTGGACATCAACTCCTCTTACATGATATACTCCCTGCTCAACGAGCAGAAAAAGAAAAACACTGCCGTGCTGTTCATCGGCGAGAGCCTTGACGTTCTGCTGGAGCTGTGCGACAGGATAATGGTGCTGTGCCACGGAAAGATAACGGGCATATGCGACGCAAAGAAGCTTACAAAGGAAAAGATAGGCCTTATGATGACAGGCTCAACTATGGAGGAGGTAATGGGCGATGAGTGAGGCTAAAGCCATAAAAAAAGAACCCCTTATCAGAATTGCCAAAAGAGCCGAGCGCTCCAACAGGGAAAAGCTGGTTTTAAGGCTTCTCTCCGTGCTTCTTGCCATATGCGCAGGCGGAATTTTCATTCTGATACTGGGTAAAAATCCGTTTCTTTACTACAGCAAGATGGCTGCGGGAGCATTCATAGGCAAGAACCCAAAAAATCCCATGATGCCTTTCCGTGAGACCATAAAGATAATGATACCCCTGCTCATATCCTCTCTGGGCATAACGCTGGCGTTCAAGATGAAGTTCTGGAACATCGGCGCAGAGGGTCAGATAATCATGGGCGGCATATTCGCTTCATACTTTGCACTTTTCCACTATGACCTGCCCCATTATCTGCTGTTCATACTCATGTTTATAGCGGCAATGATAGGCGGCGGACTTTACGGAATGATACCCGCATTCTTTAAGGCAAAGTTTGATACAAACGAAACTCTGCTGACGCTGATGCTAAACTACATCGCCCTGTACATCATCGACTGGCTGACAAAGGGCGCTTGGCAGGATCCCGAATCAAAGGGCTACCCCAAGATAGCGACCTTTGACAAAAACGCTTGGCTTGACTCGCTGGGCGGCATTCAGATTGGCTGGGTAATAGGTCTTGTGCTGGCGGCAGTTATATTCGTGTATCTCCGCTACACCAAGCAGGGCTATGAGATAATGGTAGTTTCCGACAGCCACGCCACTGCAAGATACGCCGGCATGAACCCCGGAAAGATAACCATTAGAACAATGTTCCTCAGCGGCGCTGTCTGCGGAATCGCAGGCATGGTGCAGGCGTGCGGAACAGAACATACCCTTTCCAGATCGGTCGCAGGCGGCGTGGGCTTTACAGCAATCATCGTTGCATGGCTTGCAAATCTCAGCCCAGTGGGCATCGTGATAGTTTCCTTCCTCTTTGCAGTGCTCCAGAAGGGAAGCACGGTAGTTTCCTCCGAATTTAATCTGTCACCCTACTGCTCACCCGTATTGCAGGGAATAATCCTGTTCTTCGTGCTGGGCTGCGAGTTCTTTATCAGATATAAATTCATCTTCCGTCATAAGGAGGAAAAGTGATATGGAAAGACTTATTGCATTTCTTGCTCATGCGGTATATATGGGCACTCCCCTGCTTTTCGGCACTGTGGGTGAGATACAGAACGAGAAGTCGGGTCACCTTAACCTGGGCGTTGAGGGCATTATGGCTATGGGAGCCTGCGCAGGCTTTATGACCGCCTACAAAACGGGCAGTCTTGTGCTGGCGCTGATAATGGCTTTTATTGTCGGAATGGCAGTTTCGCTAATCTACGCATTCCTTACCATCACCATGATGGCAAACCAGAACGTTACGGGTCTTACCCTTACCATTTTCGGCACAGGTCTTTCAAACTTCATCGGCGAGCAGATGATAACCGCTTCGGAAACAGGAAACCTGAAGCTGCCTGAAAATGTATCGGCAGCGCTGAAAAACATTAAGATTCCTCTGCTTGGCGATATCCCCGTGCTGGGCGGTGTGCTTTTCAACCAGAACATATTCACATATATCAGCATCGTAATTGCGATAATCATGTTCATCTACCTGAACAAGACAAAAACAGGTCTTAACCTGAGGACTATCGGCGAAAGTCCCGCAGTTGCGGACGCTGTGGGAATAAACGTTGTGAAGTACAAGTACATCAACGTGCTTATCGGCGGCGGAATATGCGGCATCGGCGGAGCGTTCTGCTCAATGGTAATAAACGGCGGCGTTTGGATGGCAAACAGCGTAAACGGACTGGGCTGGATAGCAGTTGCGCTGGTAATATTCGCAGTATGGAACCCCGCAAAGGCAATATACGGCGCATACATCTTCGGCGCATTCATGGTGCTGAAATATTACTTCCCCAAAGACCTGGGATTTACCGTTCCCGAATCATTCTTTGATATGCTCCCCTACCTTGTAACGGCGCTGGTGCTTGTCATCACCTCCGTAAAGAAGTCCAAGGAGCGTTCACAGCCAGCTTCCTGCGGCGTGAACTATTTCCGTGAGGAAAGATAATTATACTAACCAAAACCGCCGTATCGGATATTTCCGATACGGCGGCATTTTTAGAACCTGTCTTCACAAGCATATGCGCACGTCTTTTCGGCAAATTTTGCCGCAGACTGCGTTAAAAATCCTTGCCGGGCGAAAGCCCGCCTGCGGATTTTTGCCTACTCTGCAACAAAATTATGCTCGAAAATCCGCACACATTTCTTATGAAGACAGATTCTTATTTATCCAAGCCCTTTTGCACATAAGGCGTTTTAAGAAATCTATGGTAAAAGATAAATCCGACTGTGGTTGTGATGATCTCCGTAACAGGGAATGTGAGCCAGAACCTTTCCAGTCCGAACCGTGAGAAGATATATCCCAGCGGAACGAACAGTATGACCGTTCTTATAACTGTCAGCAGTGAGCTTTTCACGCTGCTTCCCACCGCCTGAAAGAACACGGGGAAAATAAGCGACGTAACCATGGGGATAAAGCTTATGCCGATTATCCTGAGCCCGAATGTTCCTATCGCCACCACCTGCTCGTCAGAACTGAACACCCTCAGCATCTGCTCGGGGATAACTGCAAAACATAATGTTCCCAGCGACATAAGCGCTATGCCGAATATGACCGAGGCGGACAATGTCTTTTTGCAGCGCTCGATATTGTGCGCCGCATAGTTGAAGCTTATTACAGGCACTATGCAGGTCTGCATTGCTCCCAGGGGGATAAAGAAGAAGGTCTGCCACTTGTAGTAAAGTCCCAGCGCTGTGACTGCCTGATCCGAAAAGCCTGAAAGTATAAGGTTAAGCCCAAGGATATAGAACGTGTATGCGGACTGCATAAGGATATTCGGCGTGCCCAGAGCGAATATGCGCTTTATGTATGCAGGGTATTTTCTCCTGTCGGGAGACCTGCGGAAGCCTTTTTTCATAACAACCAGCGCCGCAGCTATCTGACCCGCAACTGTGGCGGCAGCCGCTCCCGATATGCCCATTTTGGGAAGCCCGAACATTCCGAAAATAAGCAGAGGGTCAAGGATAATGTTGGTGATCGCACCTATTATCTGCGCCGCCATAGGCGTTTTCATATCGCCGTGAGCCTGCAGGATCTTTGTCCACACGCTTTCAAGGAAAAGCCCGAAGCTGAACACGCACACTATCCTGCCGTATGCGATAACATCGGCAATGACCGCAGGCGAGTCGGTGGACATTTTTGCATATGCGGGCATTATTGCATAGCACACAGCGGCAAACAGCAGCCACATCACCACAGCCAGCGGAGTTCCCACTCCCGCATACTCGTCGGCTTCCTTTGTTCCGCCCGTGCCAAGCTTTGCTGCCATGGCGGTGTTTATTCCCACGCCCGTTCCCACGGCAAAGGCTATCATCAGCAGCTGTATGGGATAGATCATTGAAAGGGCGGTAAGTCCCGAATCGGAAGCCCTGCCAACGAAAAAGCTGTCAACTATGTTATAAAGCGCCTGAATAAGCTGCGCCAGCATTACAGGCGGAGCAAGCTTCAGCAGAACTTTGCTTATCTTCTCCTTGCCAAACAGTTCGTTTGTATCCATTTTATGACCATTCCTTTCGGAAATAATATGCAGCTTTAATATAATATCACATCAGCATAAATATTTCAAGCTGTGCTGACGCTGCTTGATGTGAACTTTATTCAATTAAAATTCCTGCAAATTATTGACATCAATGTTACAATAGTGTTATAATCATTAAAAGACATTTTTGGGGGTAATTATGGCTATCATAGGAATTGATCTGGGAACTACAAACAGCCTTGCCGTATGCTACAGGAACGAAAAGGCTGAGATTATAAAAAACAGTCTGGGAGATAACTATCTTCCCTCTGTTGTCAGCATTGACGACAATGGCGAGATACTTGTGGGCAGGGTGGCAAAGGAGCGGCTTATATCCCACCCCAGTGCCACAGCGGCAGAGTTCAAGCGGATAATGGGTCTGCGCCAGACCGTAACTCTCAGCGGACGGAGCTTCTCTCCCGAGGAGCTGTCCTCCCTTGTGCTGCGCAGGATAAAGGAAGATGCGGAAGCCTATCTGGGAGAGCCTGTGACCGAGGCTGTCATCAGCGTGCCCGCATATTTTGACGATAACTGCCGAACCGCCACCAAGCTTGCCGCAAAGCTTTCCGGCATTTATGTTGAAAGGCTGGTAAATGAGCCATCCGCCGCAGCACTTGCCTATCAGGCACGCCACGGCTTCGGGGACGGCACATATATGATAGTGGATTTCGGCGGAGGCACCCTTGATATCTCCATAGTCGATTCCTTTGACAGCGTTATGGAGATACTTGCCGTTGCAGGCGACAATCATCTGGGCGGTAAGGACTTTAACGAAGCCATTGCCTACTACTTCTGCAAGGAAAACGGCATTGACATGAACACCCTCTCCCCCGATGACAAGGCGATAGTATATAGGCTGGCAGAGGAATGCAAAATATCCCTCACCACCCAGCCAATGGCAATGATGATAGCAAACATCGGCGGCAAGCAGCTTTCGCTGACCCTTGACAACAACAAGCTCATAGAGGTCTGCTCCGCAGTGTTTGAGAGAGTGGCATCGCCTGTAAGAAAAGCGCTCCACGACAGCCGTCTCAGTATTGATGATATCGACGATATAATACTTGTGGGCGGCTCATGCAAAATGCCCACAGTCAGGGCGTTCATCGAAAAGATAACAGGCAAGCGCCCCTGTACAGATATCGACCCGGATACTGCCATTGCTCAGGGAGCAGGCATTTTTGCAGGCATAAAGGACAGAAACGACAAGCTGAAAGACATTATCCTCACCGATATCTGCCCCTTTTCCCTGGGAACGGACGTTCTTGACATACAGAGCCGTGAATCGGTAATGGACTTCATCATCGACCGCAACTCTCCCCTGCCCACCAGCCGTGAGCATATCTACAGCGCCGTGAACGACGGTCAGACCGTGTCAAAGTTCAAGTTCTATCAGGGCGAGAGCCGTGTGCCCTCACGCAACCTGTACATAGGCGAGCTTTGTGTAAAGCACCCGCCTGCACGAAAGCATCAGCCCACCTGCACCGCCCGCATGACCTATGACATCAACGGGATACTTGTGGTCGATGTCACCACTTTATCGGATAATAAGCACTACAGCCATGTAATGCTCAGCAGTTCCAACAATATGAGCGATGAGGAGATAAACACCGCCCTCAAAAAAATGGAAACTCTTAAAATAAGCCCTGCGGACAAGGAAGAGAACCGTCTGCTCATTGCCCGTGCCGAGCGCATTTATGAGGAAGCTCTGCCCGAGGAGCGCTATATGATAGACAATGCTCTGGGCAGCTTCAAGGCAGCACTTAATATGCAGAACAACCGCCGCATTCACGAAGCTGCGGAGGATCTGACCGCTCTTCTGGACAATCTGGAATACTGATATGTGGAATATACTTGGAATTGAGCCTACAAAGGACATAAGGGAGATAAAGCGTGCCTATGCCCGCCTTGCAAAGCAGTACAATCCCGAGGAACACCCCGAGGAGTTCAAGAGGATTTTTGACGCTTACAAGTCCGCCTCTGCCCTGGCAAGATCGGTAAATGAGCGCCGCAGCAATCCGATCGTTACGATCACAGCGGCTGCTACCGAAGCGAAAGAACAACAAGAACCGTTACAGCATGAACAGCATGAGCAGTCAGAACAGACTGAGTTCAACTTCACCTCCGTGGATATTTTCCCCGACTTTGAGATAACTCCACAGCTGGCTCAGGAAAAGTTTTTGCAGAACATGGCTCTCATACTTTCCGACAAAAACAAGCGTGACGATATCTCCTGCTGGAAATGGCTGCTGGGAAAGCCCACATTTCTGTCCGTATGCGATGACAAGGGCTTCAGAAAAAAGGCTCAGAAGCTGCTTGATAAGGAGCTTCTTGCACCGAATGTATCATCATACATTGCAAGCAGATTCAGCCGTGGCTCACGGGCTTTGCCGCAGAAAAAGGGCGACAAATGGGCGGTTTACATCTCCCACAGCGGCAAAAAGCCCCCGGAAAGCTACAAGGTGCCAAGCTATATGGGCGGCCCAAGCCTGCTTCATCGCACCGCTCCGCAGCTTATGACCATGGTTATCATATCTTTGATATTCTTTGCTCTTGTACTGGCAGGCAGCCTGTTACAGCAGTATTTTTCATAAGCCAAAACTAACGAAAGGCATTTACATATAAATGTGGAATATACTTGGAATTGAACCTACAAAGGACATAAAAACCATAAAAGCGGCTTATGCAAAGCTTGCAAAGCAGTACAATCCCGAAGAACACCCCGAGGAGTTCAAGCGGATATTTGACGCTTACAAGTCCGCCTGCGCATATGCACGTTCGAAGAACACGCCAGAGCCGCAGAAGCCCGACACCACCCAAGAGGGTCTGAACCTTTCCTTTGCACCAAAACAGGAGCAGTCTCAGTCGCAGGAAAACGGGCAGGAAAATGCCTTTGATTTCTCCAATGTAAATGAGAACGCAAAGCCTCAGCCGCAAAGGGAAGATAAAAAAGAGGATAATGCCCTTGACTTTTCCTCTGTAGATGAAGCACCAAAGCCTGACGCCGACGATGAAGAAATCGGCGGCTTTGATTTCAGCTCCCTTGACCCCGAAAAGCTCAATCAGACAGATGAAGAGCGCATGGAAGCTATGCGGAAGTTCTATCTTGAAAAGATACGCCGCATGGTAATGAAAAAATCCACTGCCGACAATTATCAGCTGTGGTACGAGCTGCTGAACAGCCACGACTTTTCCCGTCTGGCGGCAGATGAGGACTTCCGCTTAGAAGCCACCTCGCTGCTTTACCGCACCACATACACCAAGGAAGTGGCAAACCTTATCGCCTACTGCTTCGGTCACGGCGCTTCATACATCTGCGTCAACTCCATTTCCAACGAGTGGCAGGTTCGGCTGATAACACCTAAGGCATCACGCCGCCGCACACGCTTTATATCCGAAAGCCCCTCAAATATGCCCAAATGGGTGGGCGTTGCAGCCGTCATCATAGCTATCATGCTGTTTATCGTCTGGCCCATGTTTATACTCGCCTCGGACAACAGCTCATCGAACAGAATGCCTGAATACACTCCGCAGGAGCAGGCACATGACCCTGACGAATATCTTATCGACGCATTTGTAGATGCCGCCAACGACCATTCCTATGACCTTGAAACCCTTTACCCCATGTGCGTGGGCAAGTGGGAAAATGAGCAGGGATATATCATCATTGACGAAAGCTACGGATATGCGCTGTGTTTCAACGGCGACACTGCCGCAGGCTCCGTTTCCGCAGTTCCCGCCGAAAAGGGCACAACGGTTTATGCCAGCCTTACATCGGATAATCCAAAATATGACGGCACCCTGCTCGGCATAGTTTTAATTTCAAAGGACGGCAAAAGTCTTTCCGTCATATTCCCCGACAAAACCACCACCGTTATGTATAAGGCTGATGAAACGGAGACGGAAGTGACCGCCGCACAGACCGAAGAGACGCAGACGGAAACCTCACAGACGGAAGACGAGGGAATATCCGAAAGCTATGATATCGACGGCTTTTCCGTAACAGTCACTGCCTACAAGAATAGGTCCTACACCGATATAGACATGACAAACACAAGCGATAACCCATGTCTCAGCGCTCCAAAGGTGCTTTATGAAAATCGCTTCTTTGAGGACTGCACCGAAGCAATGCTCTACTACCCCAGCGGAATGTGCGAAAGGGTGCCGATAAACGACGGCATACCCGACACGCAGAACAACGAGGTCTATCTCCCCGTGCTGTGGGAGGACACTGACAAGTACAGGCAGGACGACATCACAAGTCTCAGGCGGGTCGAGCCGGGCGAAACCATGAGCGCCCGCTGCATTTTTGAGAAGTAAGAACCTGTCTTCATAAGAAATGTGTGCGGATTTTCGAGCATAATTTTGTTGCAGAGTAGGCAAAATTTGCCGAAAAGACGTGCGCATATGCTTGTGAAGACGGGTTCTAACATCAAACAGGGCTGCTGCGGATATACCGTAACAGCCCTGTTTCTTGCATTATTACTATTTTCAATGAGATACTTTTGATGATCTTATACTAATCACCAATAAAACTATAGACAAAAAATCATCGCATAATCCATATACGCAAGATTATGCTCAATTTTTTGTATAGTTTTTAATTGGTGCTTAGTATTACAAAAACCAAACTTACAATCAAAACGATAGCCTCCACAACCGGCATTACCACCCATAAGCTGCTGCCGCCGAATAATATGGGGAATGTAATGATGGCAATGCTGCTGAGCAGGATATTCCTGAGCAGTGATATGCACAATGACCTTTGAACGCTTAAAACTGATTAGTATAAGTCCATAGCTATTCCTCCAAAAAATAAAGCCAGATAAGAATAACATCTTATCTGGCTCATGATGATCATGTCCATCCGGGAATCTCACTTAAAAAGTAAAATACCTTGCAAGGTGCTTGTATGCACCGTCCGACTTTGCTGATTATAGCAAATGATATATGCAATGTCAATATTTATATCCACGACTTATTTTTTGACTGTTACAAAATCACGGCGGCGAACCGCCTATTTACCCGAACATCATCTCGCCAAACTTTATGGCATATTCGTTCCAGAAAGTCATATCATGACCGCCCTTGCTTTCAAGATATATGTGCTTTGCGCCTATGCTGTCAAGGAACGAGTGGAACTGCCTGTTTTCAGCCAGAAGAAAATCCTCTGTTCCGCAGGCCATGAATATCTCGGGAAGCCTGCCGCTTTTGTGAAGTCTTTCCGCCAGCACCTCGGGATTGTTGTCGCTTTGTTCCACGGTATCAAGGTCACCGAAGCAGCTGCGGTAATAGTCATAATTGGCAACGCCGTTGTTCTCCCCCTCTTTCATGTGTGCGATCTGGTGCACTATCAGCGCAGAGGAAAGAGCTGTGACCTTGCCGAAATTATCGGGGTACGCAAATGCCGTGTGAAGTGCGCCGAAGCCGCCCATGGAAAGCCCCATTATATATGTCTCATCGGCGCTCATTGCCAGACCGAAGGTCTTTCGCACATATCTTACCAGCTCATCACCCACATAGGTGCAGAACTTCCGCCCTGTGGCAGCTCCGTTCAGCCAGAAGGAATTCTCGCCGCTGGGCATGACCACGGCAAAATTATACTTCTCCGCCACCCATGTCGGCATCCAGTTGACAGCCTTACCCGTGTAGCCATGGAGCAGAAAAAGAGTTTTCATTTTCCGCTTTGAATACTCCGTTTCCTCCCGTGGGATATCCGCACGAAAATCATTCGGGATATACATTTTAAAAGTAACGCTGCGCATCAGCGAATTTGAAAAGAAGTCTATTGAAATATCAGCCATAAAAAAGCCCCCTTTTTAAATATTATACGCTATTATAATACCTTTGTAAAGAACATTAAAGAAAAAATCCCCTTATTTGCCTTATAATAAATAGAAAATTATTATATAAGGAGTTATGTAAAATGAAGGATCTGTCGATCTACACAAATGATTTTATAAACTATTGCAGGCTGCACAAGGGGCTTAGCGCCAAAACACTGCGGGCATATTCCATTGACCTGAATCAGCTTTGGGAGCGTACCCACGGCGACCTGAGCAAAGCATCTATCTGCCGGTACATATCCCATCTTCACAAAAGCTACAAGCCCCGAACCTGCCGCCGAAAGATCGCCGTTATCAAGGCTTTTGTACACTTTCTGCTTATAGACGACATTATAGACAGCAACCCATTTGACAAAATCGACGCATCATTCCGTGAGCCGTCGATGCTGCCGAGGACGATACCGCTGAGCATCATAAACGGCATTCTCAAAGCGGCGTACAACGAACGCAAGCTTGCCAAAAACACCTATTCGGACAAAATGTGCCTGCGTGACATCGCCATTCTGGAAATGCTCTTTGCCACAGGCGCAAGGGTGTCGGAAATGTGCTCCCTTACTCCCGATGACATTGATCTGGAGTACCATTCCGTCAGGATATTCGGCAAAGGCTCAAGGGAGCGCATAGTGCAGATAGAAAATACAGACGTGCTGGAGATCCTCAGGGAATACAGCAGCGCATTCAGCTCGGATATCACATTCTCGGGATATTTCTTTGTAAACAGGCTCCACAGGCGGCTTTCCGAGCAGTCCGTGCGGGAGATAATAAACAAATACGCCCTTTTGTGCCGTGAGGACATACACATCACACCCCATATGTTCAGGCATTCCTTTGCCACGCTTCTGTTGGAGGAGGACGTGGATATCCGCTACATACAGCGGCTTCTTGGGCACAGCTCCATCACCACCACCCAGATATACACCCACGTTGCCATGTCAAAACAGCGAGAGATACTTTCCGCCAAGCACCCGAGGAATAAGATAGATATTTGACCCGATCTGCTCCCCCATACAGTGCCAAACCCTGATTTTTTTATTGCTATTTCAGCCCCTATATGTTATAATAATAAATAATGTCATTTTATAAATATACTTCTCAGAAAGGAACGATAATATATTATGAACGACGGATTTGTAAGATGCGGCAGCGCTGTGCCCGATATCAAGGTGGCAGACTGCGCCTTCAATGCCGAAAAGATAATCGAAAAGGTTCGTGAGGCTGCCGAAAACGGCTGTTCGGTGCTGGTTTTCCCCGAGCTTTGCATCACAGGCTACACCTGCGGAGACCTTTTCCTCTCCGAAACACTGAAAAACGGCGCTGCTGCTGCGCTCAAAACCATACTTGCCGCCACAGCCGAGCTTGATATACTTTTCATTGTCGGACTTCCCGTCCCCCACCTCAACAGGCTCTATAACTGCGCCGCAGTGTGCTGCAATGGCAGGCTGCTGGGTCTTGTCCCCAAGCGCAATATCCCCAACTACTCCGAATTTTACGAGGCAAGGCATTTTTCCCCCTGGGAAATGGGCCGGGACGAAAATGACTGTGTTAATATTGATATGGGTCTGGGCTATACCGTTCCCATGGGCGAACTTATCTTCTCGTGCCAAAACTTCCCACAGCTTATGATAGCTGCTGAGATATGCGAGGACCTGTGGGTACCAAATCCCCCCTCGGTAACGCTGTCAGAGGGCGGCGCTGTTATCATCTGCAATCCCTCCGCTTCCGATGAGGTCATAGGCAAAAAGGAATACCGCCGTGACCTGGTAAGAATGCAGAGTGCAAGGCTTGTGGGCGGATATATCTACACCGACTGCGGCTTCGGGGAGTCAACCCAGGACATGGTCTTTTCGGGTCACTGCCTTATCTGCGAGAACGGCTCCGTTCTTTCTGAGAAAAGGACATTCAGCGGCAGCGGCATCATTTACGCCGACCTTGACCTTGAACGTCTGGCAAGCGAGCGCAGAAAGATGACCACCTACGGAAATTCCGCAGAATATAAGCTCCCTCTTATCACTTTCAGCATGGATATCCCCGAAAATAAGGAGATAAAGCGTTTTTACGCACCAATGCCCTTTGTCCCCGCAGACAAGGCAGACCTTTCCGCACGCTGCGAGGAGATCCTCACCATGCAGGCAACAGGACTTGCCACCCGTCTCAGGCACATCGGCTGCAAGACCTGCGTTATCGGTCTTTCGGGCGGACTGGACTCCACTCTTGCTCTTATCGTCACTGTTCACGCCTTTGATATGCTCTCCCTTGACCGCAAGGGCATAATCGCCGTGACCATGCCATGCTTCGGCACCACAAAGCGCACCAAGAGCAATGCGCTTATCCTGGCGGAAGCCTATGGCGCTTCTATCCGTGAGATAGATATTACAAAGTCCGTAAGGCAGCATTTTGAGGATATCGGTCAGGAGGAAAGCGTTCACGACGTTACCTACGAAAACTGCCAGGCAAGAGAGCGCACTCAGGTGATAATGGATATCGCCAACAAATCAGGCGGCATAGTTATCGGCACCGGAGACCTTTCCGAGCTGGCGCTGGGCTGGGCTACCTACAACGGCGACCATATGTCCATGTACGGCGTTAACTGCTCTATCCCCAAGACCCTTGTTCGCCATCTGGTGGCATATGAGGCGCAGATGTCAGAGGGTCAGCTTTCCGAGGTGCTTCGTGATATCCTTGACACCCCCGTTTCCCCCGAGTTGCTCCCTCCCTCCGAGGACGGCACGATTTCACAGAAAACAGAGGATATCGTAGGCCCCTACGAGCTGCACGATTTCTTCCTTTACTACACCGTCCGCATGGGCTTTACCCCCAAGAAAATATTCCGCATTGCAAAATGCGCCTTTGCAGGCAGATATGACGATGCTACTATCCTCAAATGGCTCAGGACATTCACATGGAGATTTTTCTCCCAGCAGTTCAAGCGCTCCTGTCTCCCCGACGGCCCCAAAGTGGGAAGCGTTACGCTTTCACCCCGTGGTGACTGGCGTATGCCCTCCGACGCATCAGCTGCCCTCTGGCTCGCCCAGCTGGACGAGCTGAAATCAAAGATAAACTGAAAGGCGGTGCTATGATGAAGCTCAATGAAATAGTCCTCCGATATCTCAAGGGTCAGAAAAAGCATACTGTGCTGACTGTTCTTGCAATAATCGTTTCCGTTGCGTTCATGACGATAATCCTGTCCGCAGTTTCCGTTTACCGTGCGGCTGCCCTGAATATCTCCCGTGAGACCAACGGCACATATCATATAGTATTCAACGGTCTGGACAAGCAGCAGCTCATTGATATCCGCAGCATGGATATTTTTGAAAAAACTGAGATATACAGCATTTCCTCCTATTCGAGCAGCGTTGATATGGACTTCGTTAAAATGGCGAAGGACAACGCAAAGGTGGAATATCTGCTTGTAAACGGTCTGCCTGTTGATGATAACTTTCTGAGGCTCAACGCTGATGACTGCGACCTGCTGCCCCCCTCCATGCGCACTGTGACCGGCGGACGGCTTCCCGAAAAGGACGGCGAGCTTGTTATCAACAGTGCCAACGCCGAGCAGTGGGGATACCCCGAAATAGGCAGCACCGTCAATGCGGAGCTGTTTGTCTGCGGCGTTAAAACGGGAGCTGAAACTCCTGCGGGCACGCCTATGATACTGGCTGAGAATTTTGATATCACAGAGATAAGGGAGATTTCCTTTACCGTTGTTGGCTACAGCGACACTATAAATATGGTAAGCTACAACGATACTCAGCTCAAATCCTACAACTATCTTTCGGACAATCTTGTTGCCCGCTTCTCCGACAGCGCCAATGACTTTTACTGGGATATGGACAGGTCATTTTCCGCTCTGGGCTATGAGATAGATGACTTTGACTATGGCATGAATCAGGAGCTGCTTAACATGGAGGGCAGAGGCGTTACCGCCCGTTTCTCCCAGGCGCTTTCCTTTGCTGTGGAATATCTGGTAGTGCTGTTCTTCATGTTCTGCATAAGAATGGTAATAGACAACTCCTTTGAGCTGGCTTCAAAGGAGCGCATAAAGCAGTTCGGTCTGCTCAAAGCCGTGGGTGCTTCCAAAAAGCAGGTGTTCTCCCTTGTAATGTGGGAGGCGTTTTATCTGGCAGTTCCCGGCGTTATCCTTGGTATCCTTGCAGGTCTGGGCAGCTCGGCAGCAATATTCTCCGCAGTAAAGAACCTGCCCTATCTCCACGATGTTTCCCTTGATTACGATCTGGCTTCCATGCTGAAATTTGATATCAAGCCTTATGTTTATATCTCCTCGGCTATTATCGGCTTCCTGTGGGTGTTCGTTTCGGCAATATCCACCGGTATGCGCTCCATCAAGGCTTCCCCTGTAGATGCAATGAGAGCCGCTGCCAAGAAGGAGAAGATAAAGCCCTCACGCCACGGCTCGGGAATCGAGCAGGGTCACGGCTTTATCGCAGCATACTCCGCACTCAGCGCAAAGCGCAACAAAAAGCGCTATATCATCACGCTGGTATCAATGGTAATGAGTATCGTGCTTTTCACCGTGTTCTCCTACGGAATTGAGATCGCAACGGGCAATCTGCAGAATGAGTTCGATGTTAAGCGTATGCCCTATGACTACACCGCAAACCTCAGCGTTACCGACCCTCAGACCGTTTATGAAAGAGCGGAGCTGATGAAGCAGTCGGGATATTTCACCGATGTTCAGTATGACACTCACCTGTCGCTGTTCGGCATGACAGCTTCCGCAGGCGTTGACGACGGAACGGAGCTTTCAAGGAGCGAGACTGTTTTCATCGACATTCACCCCGTAAACCGTGAGACATATGAAAAATACATTCAGTCCGATGTAAGCTACGACGACCTTTCAAACGGTCAGCTCATGCTTTGCAGCGGAATGTACTCCACAGCAGGAAAGCTGCTTTATACCGTTTACAGCAGTGCCCCCGAAAGCATCTCCGCCGCTCCCTTTGTGGATTACAAAGTAGATCTCCTTGACGAGCGCAGCTTTGATACGGCAGGCATCTACACCACCGACAACAGGGTATATCGCTCTACAGACGGCCGTATTTCCGCTGTTATGGCAGAGGAAAGCTACAATGAGCTTTTCGCTCAGTGCGGCGCAGACTCGGGCACATCGTCAATAGCCGTTTCCGACGGCAGCGAGATAATAGTTTACAGCAGAACTATCTCGGCAAATGCAGCAGTCGGCATGGAAGAGCAGGCAGAGGTTTATATGAACAACCACTTCTACAATTCCTACAGCAACAACCTCTCCGATATGAACCTTTCCTACGCACTGCTCAGCATGATAAAAACAGCAGGCTATGCGGTGATAGTGCTTATCGCCCTCATTGCCCTTATCAACGTGGTGAATATCATCTCCTCCAACGTTACGGGCAGAACTTCCGAGCTTGCAATGCTCCGTGCCTGCGGAATGTCCAAAAAGCAGCTGAACAAGCTTATGCTCACCGAAAGCCTTTTCTATGCGGTAATGGCAGGCATCGCCTCGCTTCTGATAACCGAGCTTGCTATTTTGGTGATACAGATACCCTTTATGACCCATTTCCACGACCTGGATATGGACGATCTGGGCTTTGCATTCTCCTATCTTGCCCCCATAAAGTACATCGTTATCGCAACGGCTGTGTCCTATCTGGCGGCAGCTGTATCCTCCGTTATCCCAGGCTCGCACATAGCAAAGGCACCTATCGTTGAAAGCATTGAAAGCGCAGAAATATAAGGAGCGGCAATGAACGAATTTGATAACATTTATCACACCGATGAATACCGCCGCTTCATGGTACAAAAAGAGGAAAACATATCCGACCTGTGCCGTGAAGAGCGGACTATAAGGCTTGACATGGGCTACAGCCTGTGGGTGGGAGAATTTGCCCACCGCAGCGGCAGCGATTGTTCATACAGATGCAGGCTGTTTTCCCCCGAGGGCAAAATGATCTATGGCTACACATTTTATTACAGCAGCTTTCATGAGACTGCGGTACAGGTGTTATCCGCTCCCGAGGGACTGTACTTTTTCTATACCGAGGGGCTTTACGGCTACAGCGTGCTGCGGCTTTCCGATATGGAACAAATGCACTATGTCCCCCGTGGCAATTCGGGTGAGTCATTTATCATCACCGACCTGCACTATTGCAGCGAAAACCGAATTGCGGCAGCAGGCGGCTGCTTCTGGGCATATCCGTATGATGTGGCACTTATCGACCTATCAGAGCCCATGAAAGAGCCTGAGAAGATGACCACGCTCTTCCCTATAGTAAATCCCGAGAATGGCTATGGCAGGTTTAAGGATTTGAACTTTGTGCGCTGGGAAAAGGGCGGCAGGCTCATTGTCCGCACCGACGCAGGCGAAGAATTTGCCTTTAATACTAACGACCTGAGAAAATTTATGGATTAAAAAAGGATTAAAATACTAAAAAATCATTGCTATTTTGTGTAACTTATGATATCATAATAATTGTTAAGAAAAACAAACACCCCGTTATTATCTGACGGGGCATCATGACGAAAGGATTATGTTTTATGTGGACAGTTTCAATGCTTAAAGAGAACGCAAAAGCGGCACTGAAAAACTTTTACTGGCCTGCTTTTCTCGTTTCTCTCATCTTTATCCTGCTGACAGGCACAGGTTCAAGCAGCTCGGGAGGCGGCTCCTCAGATGAGTTCATAAACGAGTATTACAACAACTACAGCAATTCCTCCGACAGCAGCTACGACTACGGCGATTACAGCAGCGACGATGATTATGATTACAGCTACGACTACGATGATGATATCGACAGCTCATTCTCTCAGGACGATTATGAGCAGATATTCAACGATATGTTCTCGGGCTTCGGCGATATGCTGGGCGATACCAGTGTCTCGGCAATAATATCTGTAGCTATCGCAGTGGTGATCATTGTAATGATAGTTACGCTGGCTTACAACATCTTCTTTGCAAATCCCCTTACAGTCGGCTACAACAATTTCTTCCTCAACGCACGCACGGGAAATGCTGGCGTGGGCGAGCTCTTCTCCCAGTTTAAGCATGGTCATTACATGGCAACCGTAAAGAATATGTTCTTCCTCAAGCTTAGGCTTTTCCTCTGGTCGCTGCTGGTTCTTATCCCTATCGGCATCGGAATTCTGATTTTTGCAAAATCCGACAGCAGAGATATAATGGGATCGCTTGTTCTTTCAATTCTTATAGTTATTCCCCTGTATTTTGTAGCACTTATCCCTCAGATAATAAAGAAGTACGAGTACTTTCTTGTTCCCTACATAACCGCAGAAAACCCCAACATCACCCCCAACCGTGCCTTTGAGATAAGCTCTCAGACAATGAAGGGCGAGAAAATGCACTGCTTCGGTCTCCAGATGTCCTTTATCGGCTGGCTTATCCTCGGCGGACTGGCAGGAAGCATCTTTACTGCGTTCCTCGGCGTTCTGCTTGGCAGCGCTGCCACCGCAGCGGGAATGGCTCTCATTTACCCCTATCTTTACGCAACACTTGCAGAGTTCTACTGCTGCATGAAGGAAAAAGCTATTGCAACAGGCATTTCTTCCAGAGATGAGCTTGACGGACTGTACGGCCGTGCCGCAAACGCACAGCCTTTCGGTCAGCCCATGGGCTACTCCGATCATCAGGGCTACGAGCCATATCAACCCACTGCTCCCTCTCAGCCTGCTGACAACAGACTTTTCGGTGAGTCAAAAAGAGACGATAATGATGACAACTACAACGGACCTGAGATAAAGTAACACCTGAATAAGATACAATGGCTGCTGCGGTAATGCGGCAGCTTTTGTTTTTTCAGTAACACGCATTTTTTATTGGAGGCTATTTGATGATAAAAGATATTATTATGAGCCACGAAGCCGCTATGTGGGAAGCTGCAAGACGCTGTGACAGCTCCGCTTTTCTTGAGGTCGTAAGCGAATCTGCGGTCATGGTATGCGGCGGATCCAAATGCACCGGTGCTGACTACGCCCGCATCATAAGCGAATTTGACTGCAAGTCCTACAAAATATCATTGCTTTGAGGTCATCGCTCAAAGCAATAATATTGTTCAAGTTCACTACATCATTGAAACAGTGGCTGAAAAGCCTGAAAATCAGGATCTTGCAGGCAGGTTCCACATCACCTCCACATGGAAAAAGGGGGACAAATGGAAGCTTATTTTCAACATGGATTCAAGGATATATGAATAAATGCAAAAAAACGCACGGTTGAAGTTAAAAGTTCAACCGTGCGTTTTTTTATCAATATCTTTTGCCTTTGAGCTTACAATATTCCTCGAACACTTTCAGGCAATCTTCCCTCTGCTCACATTCCAGCGGGATAATTTCCATGCCGTTTTTCAGTGCGGTGTAGAAATCCTCGTCCCTGAAGCCTATTTCTGCGGTGTCGTGAGCGGTGCAGCCGTAAACTATGCGGCTGATATTTGCCCACATTGCTGCGCTCAGGCACATGGGGCAGGGGTAAGCGGTGGTATAAAGCGTACAACCGCTCAGGTCGTGGCTGCCGATATTTTTGCAGGCATCTCTTATTGCCGCAACCTCGCCGTGCATTGTTGGGTCATGGTCGGCAAGCACTCGGTTGTGACCTTTTCCGATCATCTCGCCGTCCCTTACGATAACGGCACCGAACGGACCGCCCTCGCCGTTTCTGATACCCTTGTAAGCCTCATCGGCTGCTATATCCATATACATCATTTATGCAGCTTCTTCTCCTCTGCGTTTATCATGCCCATAAGCTCGCTTATTGCCTGATCTGTATTTCTGCGCTTTTGAGGTGCTGCGGGCTGAGGTACCTTGACCTCCTTAACAGCTTCCCTGACGGGCTGTTTTACTTCCGGAATTACAGTGTGCTGCGCCTCATTGTGTGAAACCGCTTCCTGAACGGGAGCTGTCGGTGCAGCTTCAACAGCTGCAGGAGCTTCCTTAGATATATTCTCACTTGCTGTCTCGGGCTTCTTATCCTTATGAAGCTCGTGACCAATAGTGAAAAATCCTGCAGACTTTCTGTCGTTTACCTGCTCTTCCTCGTCCTCAACTATCTCCTGACGCTTTATTCTGCCGCCGTAAAGCTGGTCATCAGCCTTATCGGAAAGGTAGGAATAGAAGCTATCGGTATTGGGTGTCTTGGGCTTGGGGATAACGTGCTTGGGCTTTTCCTTTTTCTTCTCTGCCTCGGGCTTTTCAAAGGTGAAGATAGGACCGTCCTTATCTATCTCGGCAGCCTTGCCGCTGTCATCAACGGTGAGAACGCCTGCCGCCTCATCTGCCTTCTTGGCAATGGGTCTGAGCTTCGGCTCTTCATCGGCGGGGATATCGTCGCTGAACATATCCTCAAATCTGTTGTCGGAATCCTTCATTATCTCGTCCAGATCGTCCAGAGAGGAAGCGTCCTCTTCCTTGCGCTTTACGTTGATTATCCTTATCACCTGGAACACTATTATAATAAAGCTGGGGATAATGATTATCAGCATTATTCCGAAAGTAGAAGTTACAAAGCCCAGCATTGAGCCAAGGCCTGCGCTCTGGTAGATAGCCTTTGCAATAACATTATCCCCGGGTATCTTGAACGTGTCCGCAGCGGGAGCTGTGTCAAACTTTACCACGTAGGAAAGCTGACCGTTCTCGTTCACTATCTGCACAACTCTGGTAAGCACCGTGGTCTCATCGACCTTGCAAAGCACCACGCTGCCCTCCTTGATATTGTCTATCTCGGAAGCCTTTGCGATTATCGCCGTGCCTGCGGGGATATCGGTCTCCATATTAACCGCCATTGTGCGGTAGAAGGTGTATCCGAAGAACTTGGGTGTGGCGCCTGTTTTGCTGAACGCAAAATAAACCACCAGCATAAAGATTATAAGCACGATAAGAACTGTTATCACTATACCCTCAATAATATTGACGGGTGAGCGCTTTTTATCAGCAGAAAATTTTTTAGCCATAATTACCTCCGAAAGCTATAATTTTTTGTCTCTTCATAATTCGATACCTTTTATCATTATAGCATATCTGTCGGCAAATTTCAAACATTTTTTCATTATTTTTGTAATTGATCTGAAAACAGGAAAATGCGCCCCTTCGGTATTACCCTATCAGAGCGCATTTCCTTGCATTGTTATTTTCAGGGATGGAGATAGCTTTTAGTCCTCTTCGTTATCCTGGAGAGCGTCGTATCCGACTTCACCGGTTCTTACACGAACAACGTCCTCAACATTGTAAACGAAGATCTTACCGTCACCGATGTGGCCGGAGTAAAGTGCCTTTCTTGCGGCTGTGATAACTGTTTCAACAGGAACCTTGCAAACCACAACATCGACCTTTACCTTAGGAAGCAGTGAGGGTTCAACAGGAGTACCTCTGTAGTACTCGGCAGCACCTCTCTGAGTACCGCAGCCAAGTACCTGTGTAACTGTAATACCTGTTACGCCGATATCTGCAAGAGATCTCTTGAGAGTCTCGAACTTGTTCTGCTTGCACACAATGGAGATCTGAGTGTATTTGAGTCCGCCTTCGGGAATTGCTGCATCAGAAGCCTTGGAAGGCTTGTAGGTCTCAACGGGAACAGCTGCATTTACGGGAACAGGCTCGCCTGCTTCAGCATATGCCTCTGTATCAACTGCCATAACAAATCCGGAGTAAGAGCTTTCGATACCGTGCTCTTCGATATCCAGACCAACAACCTCTTCGTGAGCGGAAACTCTCAGACCGATAGTTGCCTTGATGATAAGGAATGTAATTGTGATAGTGATAGCTGCCCAAGCGCCTACTGTAAGAACGCCGAGAGCCTGACGGCCGAGAAGCTGGAAGCCGCCGCCGTAGAAAAGACCGTTAAGTGCTGTGAACTCATCTGCACTTGCATTTACGGGGATAGAATAGCCGGGAGCCTTAGATGTTGCGAAAAGACCAACTGCAAGAGTTCCCCAGATACCGTTAAGGCAGTGTACTGCGACCGCACCAACGGGGTCATCAATGTGGAGCTTGTAATCAAGGAACCATACACCGAAGGGAACCAGAAGTCCTGAAACGATGCCGACCATGATAGCGCCGAAGCAATCCATAACATCGCAGCCTGCGGTGATACCAACAAGACCTGCAAGAGAAGCGTTAAGGCACATTGAAACATCGGGCTTGCCGTACTTGAGCCATGTGAAGATCATGCAGACAACTGTTGCAACTGCGGGAGCAACTGTTGTGGTAAGGAATATAGATCCGAGCTGAGGGCCGCTTGTTGCAGCAGCACCGTTGAAGCCGTACCAACCGAACCAGAGAATGAAGCAGCCGAGGGCACCGATCGTCAGAGAGTGACCGGGGATAGCCTTTACCTTTACGATCTTGCCGTCCTTGTCCTTAACGAACTTGCCGATACGGGGACCAAGGAGCTTTGCGCCGATGAGAGCGGAGATACCGCCGACCATGTGGATAGCGCAGGAACCTGCAAAATCATGGAAGCCCATCTGAGCCAGCCAGCCGCCGCCCCAGATCCAGTGAGCCTCAATGGGATAGATAAGAGCGGAGATAACGCCCGAATAGATGCAGTAAGAAAGGAACTTTGTTCTTTCTGCCATAGCTCCCGAAACGATGGTAGCTGCTGTTGCGCAGAACACAAGGTTGAATACGAAGCCTGAGAAGTTGAAGTTATCATATGCTGTGAAAAGATCAAAGCCGGGCTTGCCGATAAATCCCGCAACGTCCTCACCGAGAAGGAATCCGAAACCGATAAGAATGAACATTACTGTACCGATACAGAAGTCCATCAGGTTTTTCATGATGATGTTGCCGGCGTTCTTTGCTCTTGTAAAGCCCGTCTCAACCATTGCGAAGCCTGCCTGCATAAAGAACACCAGTGCAGCTCCTATGAGGAACCATATACCGAAGGCCTCGGCATTGACTGCCTCACTTATTGTTGATAAGATATTTGCTTCAGTCATTTTTAATCACCCTCCATTAAAACACACAACGGCACCGTAAAAATGAGTATTCCCTGACAGATACACATTTTTTCAGCGCCGTTGCTGTTTTTTCTTTATGTCTGTATTATACTCCTTAATTCCGCCCATGTCAAGAGGTTTTTGAAAATTTATGCAATTAAATATATTTTAACTTGCATTTTAAGACTATATTATCCGTTTTATACAGTTGCTTCCACAAAATTATGACATTTTATTATATTTATCATTCATTTTTGTGTATAACCTATTTGCATATGGGCATAAAAAAAGCACCGCAGTGATGCGATGCCCTCATATTCATATAAGATGTGTGTTGACTCAGATGAGCTGTGCGTCCTTGTGTACGCCTGTGATGGAAAATACCACCCATTCCGCAATATTTGTGGCATGGTCAGCGATACGCTCCATATATTTTGCTATCATAAGCAGGTCAAGGGCGCTGTTTGCCTTGCTGCTGTCCTTGACGATCATATCGGTAAGCTCGGACTTTACACGCAGGAAAAGATCATCTACTATGTCGTCGGACTCGATAACGCTCTTTGCAAGGGCTTCATCGTTATACACATATGCGTTTATTGCCCCTGTGAGCATCTTGACAGCTTCATCAGCCATTTTGGGTATATCCGCCAGGTCGGGCTTGTCGGGGCCTTCGTCCAGAAACAAAGCTATCTCGGAGATATCCACCGCATGGTCGCCTATGCGCTCCATATCGGTTATCATTTTAAGCGCTGCGGAAACACGTCTCAGGTCGGAAGCCACAGGCTGCTGCTGGAGGATTATTCTCAGGCAGCGGCTCTCTATCTGCTTTTCCATCTCGTCAATGTTGCAGTCAGCCTCTATCGCCTTTTTGTTAAGCTCTTCATCACGGCGCACCAGTCCGTTGACAGCGGCAGTTATGGCGTTTTCAACCATTCCGCCCATGCGCACCATTTCAAGATTAAGCTCCTTGAGCTGTTCGTCAAATTGCCTTCTCAATGCCATCTTCCTTTCATTAACCGAATCTGCCTGTGATGTAGTCCTCTGTTCTCTTGTCTGTAGGCATGGAGAACAGCTTTTCGGTCTCACCGAATTCCACTATCTCGCCGTGAAGGAAAAATGCAGTCTTGTCGGAAATACGGGTGGCCTGCTGCATATTATGTGTAACTATTACGATGGTATAATCTTTTTTCAGGTCAAAGCAAAGCTCCTCTATCTTCATGGTGGAGATAGGGTCTAGGGCAGATGTAGGTTCGTCCATGAGTATTACCTCAGGCTTTACTGCCAGCGCTCTTGCAATACAAAGTCTCTGCTGCTGACCGCCTGACATTCCAAGGGCGGACTTTTTCAGTCTGTCCTTTACCTCGTCCCAGATAGATGCCTGCCTGAGGCTCTTTTCGATTATCTCATCAAGGTCAGCCTTTCTGCGGATACCGTGGGTGCGGGGGCCGTAGGCGATATTGTCATAAATGCTCATAGGGAAAGGATTGGGCTTCTGGAAAACCATGCCCACACGTCTTCTCAGCTCTGTTATCTCAATGTCCTTGTATATGTTCTGACCGTCAAGGAGAAATTCTCCCGTGATCTTGCAGCCCTCAACAAGGTCGTTCATACGGTTGATGGATTTGAGCAGTGTGGATTTGCCACAGCCCGAGGGGCCAATGAATGCTGTTACTTCGTTGGGTGCGATGTTAAGGCTCACATTTTTCAGGGCGTGGAAATCCCCGTAATAAAGGTCGCAGCCCGATATGCTGAGTTTATAGTCGGAAGGCTTTACAATATTTTCATTATCCATAAAATAGCTCCTAATAATTTTATCATGCTCCCTGACGGGCGGCAAATCTTCGTGCGATCATCTCTGCAATGGTGTTAAGGAGAAGAACTGTAACCAGCAGGATAACAGCCGTTGCGGAAGCCTCACCCATGTGAAGTGCCTCTCTTGAAAGGGAGTACATATGAATGGACATGGTTCTTGCGGAGTCGAGAACGGATTCGGGTATCTTTGCCACAGTACCTGCTGTGTAGATAAGGGCAGCTGTTTCGCCCACGATACGGCCTATGGAAAGGATTATTCCCGAAAGGATACCGCTTGCAGCGGAGGGGAGAACTATTACGAACACAGTTCTCAGCTTGCCTGCTCCAAGACCGAAGCTTCCCTCACGGTAGCTGTCATCAACGGCGAGGAGAGCCTCCTCGGTGGAGCGGATCATGGTGGGAAGCACCATTATAGCCAGCGTAAATGAACCTGCCAGAATGGAATATCCCCACTTGATAGCTGTTACGAAGAAGAGCATTCCGAAAAGTCCATAGATGATAGAGGGAATGCCCGAAAGCGTCTCGGTGGCAAGTCTGATGATCTTTACCAGCTTGTTGCCCCTCTTTGCATATTCGCAGAGGTATATTGCGCAGAACACGCCCAGAGGCACTGCAATAAGCAGCGTGATGCCTACCATCTCAACGGTGGTGATGATAGAGGGCAGCATTGATACGTTTTCCGTGGTATAGTTCAGAGCGAAAAGGCTGGGTTTAAGGTAAGGTATTCCCTTTACGCACACATATCCTACCAGCGCAATGAACAGGAATATCGTAACTGTGCAGGCAAGTGTTACAAGTATCATCATTATCAGCGAAAAGGGGTGGGTCTTGTATGTTCTCAGCTTTTCCCTGAGCTTTGTTTTAAAAAGTTCGGCTTTTTCTGCCTTTGTCATAATGAGCCTCCTCAGTTCTTCTGCTTATTGAGCAGTGAGAAGCAGATATTGAGAATGAGTATGAATACGAACAGCACAACGCCTGTTCCGATAAGTGCGTCATAGTGAAGATCTGCTGCATAGCCCATTTCGGTAACGATGTTTGCTGTAAGGGTCCTTACGCCCTCGAGTATTCCCTTGGGCATTCTTGCCTGGTTGCCCGCAACCATAATAACTGCCATGGTCTCGCCGATAGCACGTCCTATGCCGAGAATAACCGAGGACATTATGCCCGATCTTGCGGCAGGGAAAATAACCGTTGCAACGGCTCTTTCGTGAGTTGCTCCCAGAGCAAGCGCACCCTCATAATAGCTGGAGGGCACTGCGTTCATGCTGCTCTCGGAAAGTCCCACAACGGTGGGAAGTATCATTATACCCAGCAGCACGGAGGCTGTGAGAATGCTGTTTCCATCTTCGCCGATATGCTGTCTTACCAGAGGAACGATAACGATCATTCCGAAGAAGCCATAAACGATGGAGGGAATGCCTGCCAGTAGGTTAATCATGGGCTTGAACACGCCGTACAGCTTCTTTGGGCAGAAGTGTGACATGAATATTGCTGTGAGAAGTCCTATGGGCACGCCCACCAGAACCGCTCCTGCGGTGATGTAGATACTGCCCAGTATCATGGGGAGTATGCCATAGCTTGCAGGTGTGTCGTTGGGCTTCCACTTTTCGCCCAGCAGGAAGTCAAAAACGCCTATTTTTGAAATAGCGGGAACGCCGTTTACGAAAATAAACAGGCAGATAAGTACAACTGCAAGTATGGAAACACACGCCGCAAGTAAAAATACGACGTGCATTACAATTTCAAGTATTTTATGTGATGATCTTGTTTTAGTTTCCATGCTCTTCTCTGCGGCAGTTGTCATTGCCGCCTCACTCACTGAACGTCTCCCCAGGAAGTGATCTCGCCTGTGAAGATACCCTTGATCTGATCCATAGTAATGTTATCAAGGCCGTTCTGGTTGTTTACGATGATTGCGATACCGTCCATTGCGATAGCGGTAGGAGTAAGACCTGCTTCAAGCTCGCTGTCCTTAAGGTCACGGGAAGCCATTCCGATATCGCAGGTGCCCTCGATAGCTGCCTTCATACCGGAGGTGGAGTCGGACTGCTGAACTTCGATAGTAACATCGGGGTTAAGTGCCTTGTATGCTTCTGCAAGCTTTTCCATAACAGGTGTTACGGAGGAGGAGCCTGCTACAACGATCTTTCCGGAAGCGCCGCTTGCGGTGTAGCTCTGGGTATCGTCGGAAGGAATGTACTTGTTTTCCTCAATTACCTTCTGACCCTCGGTGCTCATGATGAAGTCGATGAAATCCTGGGACTGTGCGCTGAGGCCTTCCTTGACTGCAATGTTGAAAGGTCTTGCTACGGAGTAGGTGCCTGCCTTGATGTTTTCAACGGAAGCCTCTGTGCCGTCAACGCTGAGAGCCTTTACGGTGTTGTTGAGGGAGCCGAGGGAGATGTATCCGATAGCGGACTCATTGCCTGCTACCTGTGTCATAACAACATCGGTGCTGTTTGCGATGATGGCGTCTTCTGTGGTGCGGTCAGCCTTGTTGCCGTCAGCGTCCTTTTCCTCAACGCCTGTAAGCTCAACGAAAGCGCCTCTTGTGCCGGAGCCGTCCTCACGGGAAACAACGGTGATGTCTGTGGTGAGCTTTGCTGCAGCAGCTGTTTCTGCATTTGCTGCGGAATCGGCAGCAGCAGAGGTTGCTGCAGCAGAACCGCTGTCAGTGCTTCCGCAGGCAGTTGCAGATACAGCCATGGTCATAGCCGCTGCAATATATGCGATCTTTTTTACAATAGAAGTTTTCATAATTTTCTTTCCTTTCGGGCAGCTCTTGCTGCCTCTGTTATTTGTCCTTTCAGGTACAGTTATTATGATACTACCCTATTGTAAAATCCAAAACCACAGAAAAGTGAAAACAGGGTGATTTGTATTTCACTTTGATTTTACAAATATAAACAAGTCTGAACAGAAACAAAAAAATACCTGTCACCGCAATGATAACAGGTATTTTGGTATGATGTTATTCCTTTACATATTTCATTATGTCGTCGTAAATGGCTCTGTAGCCCTCTTCCTTGATGTGCATTCCCTCGATGGTGTATTCCGCTTTCAGCCTGCCCCGGTCATCTTTCAGGTTGCGGCTGATGTCGATATAGCGCTGACCGTGCCTCTCGGCAAGCTTCTTCACCTCGGCATTGGCAGCAGCTATCTTCTCATTGGTGCGTATTTTCAGGCACTCTTTCATTTCGGGAGCGGCAGCCTCGTAATTTACGGGATAATATGCCATGAGGTATATCTTCACATCGGGGACTTTTTCTATCTCGTCAAGTATCTTGCTGTAGTTGTCAATGACCTGACTTATGGGGATAGATGACCGGCTAAGGTCATTTGTGCCGATATTGATGAACACCTTTGAGGGCATAAGGTCAACAGCACACACATCTATCACTTTGAGCAGCTCGTCGGTGATAAATCCGCCAACGGCTCTGTTGTAGATAACCGTGCTGTCGTGATGCTCCTCCAGCAGCTTGTTTATGGGGAACATCTCCATAAGCGAAGAGCCTGTGAAAACTACCTGTCCTTTAAGTGCGGTCTTGTTAAGCTCTCTGTAGCGTTCTACTTTCATTTCCTTGTCTGTCATAATGATTATCCTTTCGGCTGATTTTACTGATATGGTTATCGGTCGGAAGCATTATTGCCGCTCCCTGCCGATGCCATCATTATACAATTCCGCAATGAACCTTACAAGCAAAACAGCTTACGCATTTGTGAACAAAGCTCAGAACAGGTCAAGCATACTGTCAAGATAGATATTTTCTCTCACCCGCAGCTGATACTCGGGCTTTGTCATATAATAAAGCAGAAATTCCAGTATCAGTGCACTGCCCAGTCCCCTGCCCTCTATCTTGAAGTTGGAAAAGCCCATTGGCAGATAGATGTTCAGGATATCGTCCGTGCCGATAAATGCAGGGTTTTCCATTGCCTTTGAAAACAGATATCCGTCGGCGGAATTCGGAGCGGTGCAGATGTGGTCGGGGCAGCTTTCCCCAAGGTTCTTGCGGCACACGTTCTCATAGCAGACTTTTCTGTCCCTGCAGCCGATATAGCAGCACTCGTTGCACAGAAATTCCGTCTTGCCCTTCTGTTCCCGTGTCATGGCACTTAGCCTGTCAAACGCCTTGTTTAAGCGAAAATCGGGCACAACATACATAAAATCATCACGCTTGGTCTCATCTTCAAACCGTGAAAAATCCGTCAGCACTTTTGTGGTGGAGGATACAAAATAAAAGCTCGGGTAATGCTTTTTAAGATATTCCATCAGCATATCCGAGCAGATGATAACTCCGCTTGCAGGCTCGCTTTCGGAAAACAACTCGCACAGAGCGTTGCATTTTCTGTCCGCAAGATGCTCTTCTCTAAGAAGCGAATTGCTGAACGTGAGTCGTGGGGAAATATGATATTCCCTCATCAGCGCCAGCACATCACGGGGGTCATGGTCGCCGAACCCCACACGTCCGCCGCCCCAGATACAGTCCGAGGGAGCGCCGTATATGGAGCCGATATCGCACCAATCATAGAAATACTCCCTATGCTCACGATACATCGGCAGAAATGCGCTGTACAGCTCATAAAACTCAAACAGCCCCGGAAGGTGGTAATGTGCTGTGTTTTTTTCGGTGTTCATATTTTCACCTCTGTGATGTGGTTGGGTATCCTCTGTCTCACTCAAATTAACGCTGTCGTGCAGCTGAGATAGTTAAAATTCTTTTGTTTTGTGCCTTGGTAACGCTTATCTGCTTGATAAATGGGAATTTGTGTGTGGCAAGTATACCTTACCACACATCAAAATTTTACTTTTTTGCAATTATTAAATAACGATGGATAGTTCCTTCAACACATCCCTTGTCATCAATCTTTTTTTGCATTTCTAACAACTGTTCTAAGCATCTATCAACCGAAAACTTTGGAAATTCCCATTCGATAATATGTGCAAACCACACAAATGCACCCACATCGAAAAATTTAATTGGACGATAGGTCTCATCTTCTTCAACAATTTGAAATCCAACATTTTCAAATACTTTTTTCTGTTCTCTTAGATTTAAATGTGAAAATGGGTTCTCTGTATTAGGAAGTACCATTTCAACTAAATCTCTATCATTATCTTCACCAACCTGCTGTGTAATAAATAATCCGCCCTTTTTCAACAAACGGTATATCTCTTTTGCATTAAAACTCCCATGTCTATTTATAATCAAGTCAAAGCTTTCATTTTGAAATGGAATACTTGCAGGATTATCACATACTTTAAAATCTATACCGAGTGGTAATAAAGTTTCCTTACATAACTCTACATTTGGTTGATAGCCTTCTGTGGCCGATGTTTTATCATATGGATGATTTAAAGATAATAAGAATTCTCCACCACCGGTATCATAGTCTAAGATGTGCATATCGCTATTTATATACCGTTCTATAAGCTGTTTATAATCCCATGGTAAATCCATTTGTTCACATCTTCCACGTATATGTGAAAAATCCCATCCGTGAATATGTGCTTCATTTTCTTCATTCTTCCATATTTCTTTTAATTCTGTTTTATTCATTTTTAACTGCTTCCTTCCTAAATTTATCTTTTATATAGGTTCGGTGCAGTTCCTGACAACATAAATTTAAACTTCTGTATTAACCTCGATACAATCTGCTGTCAGTTTTAAAACTGCACCGAGTATTTAATTCGTTTTCTCATCTCTAACCTCCGTCAAATTTTGATTTATCGGGCGGATTATCCGCCCTTATAAACCCATTATACCATACCCGCAGCAATATTACAAGGACTTTTGAAATGACATTTACGGC
>ENA-ORCM01000356-ORCM01000356.1-human-gut-metagenome-genome-assembly--contig:-NODE-356-length-44278-cov-62.483134_pt1 | contig 44278 bp, 39 predicted proteins | sample MGYA00242906_ERZ507928 | MGnify/ENA primary metagenome ERZ507928 (study PRJEB26167, sample SAMN06115497) | human gut metagenome | host: Homo sapiens | place: China:Shanxi | collected 2015-05-07...
TGTCGGCTATCGCGGCATACTGCTTTTTTGAAAAGAAGCCCGCCATTGACGTAAAGTTTGTCAATGACGGACAACTTGCTATTTTTTGATTTTATTTCGAACTCACGTTATTTATAGTAGACGTGGTCTTTTCCTTTATAGAAAGAGATGAAAAGGCGATCTTGTTCACTAAAGCGATGATTTAGCTTGGCGTTGATGTCATACAAACTATAACCGCCCCGTTCGTCCTTTGGCATAACTAGTGGGAGGAAACAGTCAATATAACTGCGTCGTGCTGAGATAATGAAGGAAGTATGATCTTTCCATATAGGTCCTTCAAATTGCAGATGTGAAGTGAGAAGACCGATAGTCAAGCTTCCATGATAGTGCTGCATGTTTCCGTCATTGGTACGGACATCGACAATAGATGAAAGACGTCCGCCGAATCGTGCCGGAAAGCTACTTTTGTATAAATCGACTTTTTTCACGGCTTCCGGAGTGAAGACCGATAACAGGCCCAGTGTATGATCTACATTATATAAAGGTACACCGTCTAATAAATAAAGATTTTGGTCCGGACCTCCTCCGCGTACATATAACCCACTGGTTCCGTTCATTCCGTTTTGTACACCGGGCAGTAGTTGGATGGATTTTAGTACGTCTGCCTCACTCATCAATGCCGGTGTGTTTTTTATGTGGGGAATAGGAATACTGCTTGCTCCCATACGACTGCTTTGAATACCCGTTTCGGGTTTGTCGGACAAGATAATGACCTCATTCAGTTGGTTGTCATTGTGGAGTTGGATGGTCAGCATAGTATCTTTCCATAGGTGCAAAGACACTTGTTTTACTGCATAGCCTATGTATGAAAAGTTTAGTTTAGTGCCCCCCTCAGGCAATGTGATGCTAAAGTATCCGAAAGGATTGGTAGTGGTACCCACTCCGTTTTTCTGATCATAAATATTGGCACCTATCAATGTTTCTTTCGATATACTGTCCAATACATACCCGTTTAGGGTAAAAGACTTCTTGCTGGATTGTAGAGCGTATTTTTTTAATATAATGTGATTTTTGTTTATTTTGAAACTGATATTCTGTCCTGCAAAGGCTTTCTGTAAAATCAGGCTTAATGGAGCTTTTCTTAGACTGAGGGTTATAGGATGTTTAAAGATGATTTCCTCTCCATAAATAAAAGAGTAGCCGGAGGCTTTTTCTATTTCAAATATGAATTCTTTCAGATTCGCTTTTTTTAAGTGAATGCTGAAAGAAAGATCTGCTTTTTGAGCCTGTATGAATGTAGTGGAAATCATTAGTAACAGTATCAAGAAAATCCCCTTGATACTGTATTGATTGCAAGTTGAAAAAATCATTTAGTTTTTAGTTTTCTTTTATTATTCAATAATTTATATGCCTTTATTCAGGGTCTGTTATCCTCCTTGTAATATTCGGAGAAAGAGTTTCCAAAATTTGATTTGTGTTATGGTTGCATTCGGAACTCTTTTGTTCCGTTTTCCTGTGTTCTTCAGAATCGTTTTCGCTATTGTAAGCATAAGCTTCCATTAATGCATGGAAGAATGGAAGAACTATGCGCGTACTTGTTTTCATATCTTTTTAGTTTATTGGTTTATATAAGTAAAGACAGGGAAACTTGAAAATCTCCCTATCGTATTTTATAAAATTATTCATTTATTTTTGGGGGATGCTTTTAAAATAGCATATGTGAATATTCGCTGAAGTATTAGTTACTCCACCCAAAGCATGTCGCTCATGATCCCGTCTGATATAAAAACGCCTTTACGGGTCAGTTTTAGCGTATCGTTTTTTATTTCCAGTGTTCCTTGTTGTAAATGTGGAGTGGCCATACGTAGGCAGTATTTGTACAGTTCTTCTCCATATTGTTTCCTGAGTTTGGGCAGTGGCATTCCCCATTGTGTACGTATGTGGGTAATGACAAAATCATTGTAACGGGTATATAAGTCAAGTTCTTCTACTTCGAATGTGGGATTTCCGTTAGAAATACCTCTTATATATTCGTTTAGTGAGGCTACATTCCATTGGCGTGAAGTACCATTGTATGAATGTGCGGAAGGACCACAGCCCAAATATTTCTTTTCAGTCCAATAACTGGAGTTGTGCCGGGAATGAAAACCGGGTAGGCAGAAATTGGATATTTCATAATGTTCGTATCCGGCAGCGGTGAGGCTGTCAATCAGTGTGCCGAATAAGGAAACGCTCAGATCTTCATCGGCCTCTTCCAGTTTATGTTGTTCACGAAGTTGCCAAAGAGTGGTTCCTTCTTCATAAATAAGGTGATAAGCGGAAATATGTTCCGGATGCAAAGCGAGGGCTTGTTTTAAATCTTCTTTCCACGAAGCAAGTGTTTCTCCGGGTAGTCCGTACATCAAGTCAATACTAATATTCCGGAAACCGGCAGTACGACAGTTTTGGAAAGCACGGATGGCTTGTTCGGCTGTGTGGCGGCGTTGAAGCAGTTTTAAAGTGGAGTCTTGAAAAGTTTGAATTCCCATACTTATCCGGTTAAACGGAAAGGTGCGTAACATGGAAATGTATTCCGGCGTTAAGTCATCGGGATTAGCTTCCAAAGTGATTTCAGCATCGGGGATTATTTTGTATACCTTATAAATATGGGAGAAGATTGCTTCGAAATCTTCTTTTGCCAGTTGCGAGGGAGTACCGCCGCCCAGATATATCGTTTCTATATACTCGCCTTCCAGATAGGCTTCCCGGTCGGTTAGTTCGCGGCATAAGGCACGGATGTATGCTGTTTTCTGTTCGCTACGGGTGGTGGAGAAAAAATCGCAGTAAATACAACGTTTTTTGCAAAAGGGGATATGTAGATAAATACCTGCCATGATCATTTATTTTTCAGCAAAGCTACGAAAAAAATAGTGATAAGATAGAATATCTGCCGTAAAACATAGTTTAGTAACACTATCCTTTGAGTTGCTTTTTTTCTCTTTATTTTCTAATTTGCGCTCCACATTTTTAGGAGATATGAAACACATATCCGTTTGTTAATAATTAAACCTTAGATATCATGAAAGTATATCAGACTAACGAAATTAAAAACATTGCACTTCTTGGCAATGATGGCTCAGGTAAAACCACCCTCACAGAGTCTTTGCTCTTTGAGAGTGGTATTATAAAACGTCGTGGCAGAATTACTGCCAAAAACACGGTTAGTGATTATTTTCCGGTAGAGCAAGAATATGGTTATTCAGTGTTCTCTACCGTTTATCATGTAGAATGGAATGGAAAAAAACTAAATATAATTGACTGTCCGGGTAGTGATGACTTCGTAGGGGCTGCCATAACCGCGCTAAATGTAACCGATACTGCTATTTTGCTGCTGAATGGACAATACGGTCCCGAAGTAGGTACTCAGAACCACTTCCGTTATACTGAAAAGCTGGGCAAGCCGGTTATCTTTTTGGTCAATCAGCTTGATAATGAGAAATGTGACTATGACAATGTGCTCGAACAGTTGCGTAGCATTTATGGCTCCAAGGTAGTTCCCGTGCAGTATCCTCTTGAAACGGGACCTAATTTTCATGAACTCATTGACGTGCTGTTGATGAAGAAATATTCATGGGGACCTGAAGGGGGCGCTCCTACAATTGAAGAGATTCCTGATTCTGAGAAAGAAAAGGCATTGGAGATGCATAAAGCTTTGGTAGAGGCTGCTGCTGAAAATGATGAGACACTGATGGAAAAGTTCTTTGAATCGGAATCATTGACTGAAGATGAAATGCGTGAAGGTATCCGTAAGGGATTGGCGGCACGTGGTATGTTCCCTGTTTTCTGTGTATGTGCAGGTAAGGATATGGGTGTCCGTCGTCTGATGGAATTCTTAGGTAATGTTGTTCCATTCGTGTCGGATATGCCTGTGGTTCATAATACCCGTGGTGTTCCTGTGCCTCCCGATGCGAATGGCCCTACTTCTCTTTATTTCTTCAAGACTGCCGTTGAACCCCATATCGGTGGTGTGCAGTATTTTAAAGTGATGAGCGGAAAAGTACACGAAGGTGACGATTTGACTAATGCTGATCGTGGCTCTAAAGAGCGTATGGCACAGCTTTTTGTTTGTGCGGGAGCTAATCGTATTCCGGTGCAGGAACTGGTAGCCGGAGATATTGGTTGTACTGTGAAATTGAAAGATGTAAAGACTGGAAATACCTTGAACGGCAAAGACTGTGAAAACCGGTTTAACTTCATTAAATATCCTAATGCTAAATACTCGCGTGCCATCAAGCCTGTAAATGAGGCTGATGTAGAGAAGATGATGGTTATATTGAACCGTATGCGTGAGGAAGATCCTACTTGGGAAGTGGAGCAATCTAAGGAATTGAAACAGACTATTGTGCATGGACAAGGTGAGTTTCATCTCCGTACCTTGAAGTGGCGTTTGGAAAATAACGAAAAATTGCAGATTAAGTTCGAGGAGCCTAAGATCCCTTATCGTGAAACAATCACTAAAGCAGCCCGTGCCGATTATCGTCATAAGAAACAATCAGGCGGTGCTGGGCAATTTGGTGAGGTCCATCTCATTGTTGAACCTTATTATGAAGGAATGCCTGTACCCGAAACGTATAAGTTTAACGGTCAGGAATTCAAGATAAATGTGAAGGGGACTGAGGAAATACCTTTGGAATGGGGTGGTAAATTAGTCTTTATTAACAGTATCGTGGGAGGATCTATTGATGCCCGTTTTATGCCCGCTATCTTGAAAGGGATTATGAGCCGGATGGAGCAGGGTCCGTTGACAGGTTCGTATGCGCGTGATGTACGAGTGATTGTTTATGATGGTAAGATGCATCCGGTAGACTCAAATGAAATCTCTTTTATGCTTGCAGGACGTAATGCATTCAGTGAGGCATTTAAGAATGCCGGACCTAAGATTCTGGAGCCGATTTATGATGTGGAGGTTTTCGTTCCCAGCGATAAAATGGGCGATGTGATGAGTGATTTGCAAGGTCGTCGTGGTATGATTATGGGGATGAGCAGTGAAAGTGGATACGAAAAACTGGTTGCAAAAGTACCTCTGAAAGAAATGTCTTCTTATTCCACTTCTTTAAGTTCTTTGACAGGCGGTCGCGCTTCATTTATTATGAAGTTTGCCAGCTATGAATTGGTTCCGACAGACGTACAAGAAAAATTGATGAAGGAATTTGAAGCTAAAGAGAATAAAGATGATTGATAAAGTGTAAAATTTCGTACTTAGAAGAGACGTATTTCGTTAAAAATGCGTCTCTTTTTATTTAAGGTAACTTAAACTTTTAGGTTTGTTATTTGGCTTTGAACTTAATTTTTTATTATTTTTGCAAACCAATTGGCGTAAATTTTGTTATAATAGTCAGAATCTTAGCTTAAATGACTTTTTCGGTTAATTATAGAGAATGGCCGTTTAAATTTGGTTAATCTATTGTGTGATGAGATTTAACGCTTTTAATTTTGCTGGCATGAAAAAGTCTACTATTTGGGTATTAGGTATTGTAATGGGGCTATCATTTCTTAGCTTGTTGTATTTGCAGGTAAGCTATATTGAAGAAATGGTGAAAATGCGCAAAGGGCAATTTGATGAGTCTGTTCAGCGCAGCTTGGTCCAGGCGTGTCGGAATATTGAGTTGGTGGAAACTAAAAAGTATCTTGAGGATGATGCGATTGCTACGGAAAAAGCAGCACAGCTGTCCAGGGAGCAGTCCGAAGAGAAGAAGGGGGAAGGAAGTGGTGATGTGGTGGCGCATACGCATGAGTATTCCATTACTTCCGACGGATTGAACGGTTACTCTACTTTTGAATTGAAGATGAGGTTCAGTGCGAATCGTCCTTCTAATATTCCTAAAGCAATTATTTCGACTGGTAAGAACATTCCTCAGACTTCAAGAGCCTTGCAGGAAATAATCAAAGACAGATATGTGTACCAACGTGCATTGTTGGACGAAGTGGTCTATAACATTTTGTATACAGCTAGTGACAAACCTTTGAACAAAAGAATCAACTTTAAACAGTTGGACTTGTTTTTAAAGACGGAATTGCTGAATAATGGCATTGACATTCCTTATCATTTTACGGTGACAGACCGTGACGGGACGGAAGTTTACCATTGCCCTGATTATACCAAAGAGGGTAGTGAGAATACATATCCGCAGGTTTTATTTAAAAATGATCCTCCGGCTCGTATGGCGACAGTAAATATTCATTTTCCTACATTGAACAGTTACATATTCAGTTCTGTTAAATTTATGATCCCGTCACTGATCTTCACATTCGTATTGCTTGTGACGTTCATCTTTACTATCTATATCATCTTCCGTCAGAAGAAGTTGACCGAGATAAAGAATGATTTCATAAACAATATGACACATGAATTCAAGACGCCTATCTCTACCATATCGTTGGCGGCCCAGATGTTGAAAGATCCGGCAGTGGGAAAATCTCCTGCTATGTTCCAGCATATATCCGGAGTGATAAATGATGAGACCAAACGTTTGCGTTTCCAAGTGGAAAAGGTGTTGCAGATGTCTATGTTCGAAAAGCAAAAAGCGACGCTGAAGATGAAAGAGGTGAATGCAAATGATTTGATAGCCGGTGTTGTCAATACTTTCACGTTGAAGGTAGAGAAATACAATGGTAAAATCACTTCGAATCTGGATGCGGTAAATCCGGATATATTTGTAGACGAGATGCATTTTACAAATGTTATTTTTAATTTGCTGGACAATGCAGTGAAATATAAAAAACAGGAAGGCGAATTGTTGTTGAATGTACGTACTTGGAATGAATCGGGCAAGCTTTATATCTCTATCCAGGACAATGGAATAGGTATTAAGAAAGAAAACCTGAAGAAGATATTCGATAAATTCTATCGTGTGCATACCGGTAACCTACACGATGTGAAAGGCTTTGGTTTGGGACTGGCTTATGTGAAAAAAATAATTCAAGATCACAAAGGGGCTATACGTGCCGAGAGTGAATTGAATGTAGGAACTAAATTTATAATTGTATTACCTTTATTAAAAAATGAATAATATGGACGAGAAATTGCGTATCTTGTTATGCGAAGATGATGAGAATCTTGGCATGCTATTGAGAGAATATTTGCAGGCAAAAGGCTACTCGGCCGAACTTTGCCCGGATGGTGAGGCTGGCTACAAGGCTTTCCTTAAGAACAAATACGACTTATGTGTATTGGATGTGATGATGCCGAAGAAAGACGGTTTTACTTTAGCACAGGAAATCCGTCAGGCTAACGCTGAAATTCCTATTATCTTCCTGACTGCTAAAACTTTGAAAGAGGATATATTGGAAGGCTTCAAGATTGGTGCGGATGACTATATCACTAAACCGTTCAGTATGGAAGAGTTGACTTTCCGTATCGAGGCTATTTTGCGTCGTGTACGTGGTAAGAGAAACAAGGAAAGCAATATTTACAAGATTGGTCGTTTTACTTTCGATACTCAGAAACAAATTTTGGCTATCGATGGAAAACAGACTAAACTGACTACGAAAGAATCCGAATTATTGGGCTTGCTTTGTGCTCATGCTAATGAGATTCTGCAGCGTGATTTCGCATTGAAAACCATTTGGATTGATGATAATTATTTCAATGCACGAAGCATGGACGTGTACATCACTAAGTTGCGTAAACATTTGAAAGAAGATGATTCTATCGAGATTATCAACATTCACGGGAAGGGGTATAAACTGATTACTCCCGAAGTAGAATAAGGCTGAGTGAAATAGATGAAATAAAAAAGTCCGGAACATTTGTTTCGGACTTTTTTATTTTTGTTCTCTTATACTTTAATCAACAATGCGTTTGTTTAATACAATATAAACGATTAAACCTATAACGATAAGGGCGGCACTTCCACCTAAAACACCGTTGTCGTTAATTGCTGCACTTCCGGTGAAGAAAACACCGACTAAAATAGCGGCGCCGATGATCATCAGTATCAGACCTAAATTCTTAAGTAAGCTTTTCATGTGTGTATTTTATTAATAGATTATATTTATTCTTGTGTACAAATTAAAGCATAATTCTCTTATCATGGAAATTATTTTAGGAAAAAAAGATGAAAACCTTGAAAAACTTTAGTCTTTGATGTTGGTGAATACCTTTCTTAATACATCTTGGCTGACTTTCAGTTCTTCCAATGTTAATCCTTGCAGTGCTTCTTTCAATGTCTTGTTTGCGATGAAACGTGCTTTGCCTTCCAATTCTCTGCCGGTTTTGGTCAAATGAATTAAATTGGTGCGTCGATCTCTTTTGTCGGCTATGCGTACCACCAAATGCTGGCGTTCCATATTGTCTATCAAGCGGGTCATGCTGGGTTTGTCTTTAAAAGTGGCATTACATAGTTCTTGCTGTGTGACACCATCTTTTTCCCATAGAAAAAGAAGGACTGTCCACTGTTCGGGGGTAATTTCTACACCATTCTGGCGAAAATTCCGGCTTAGTTTCCGGTTGATGGCGGCAGATACTTTGCCATTTAATATGGCAAATATTAATTGGATATCAAAACTAAATTGTTCTATCATGGAATTATTGTTTAAACAACTTTGCAAATATACAATTCTTGGCGGATATAACTTGTTTTTCACAGATAAAAAATATGAAAAGGAAAATTAATTGTAAAATGAAACTATATTTTTTGAAGAAAATTGCGATAACTCTTTGTAGATTAAGATAAAATATCTACTTTTGCACTCGCATTTGAAATTTAATTTAATAATTTAATAAACGTAGTATGAATCAATACGAAACCGTTTTCATTTTAACTCCCGTTTTATCTGATGTTCAGATGAAGGAAGCGGTAGAGAAATTCAAAGGTATTCTGACTGCAGAAGGTGCAGAGATTATCAATGAGGAAAACTGGGGCTTGAAAAAGCTGGCTTACCCCATCCAAAAGAAATCAACTGGTTTCTATCAGTTGATAGAGTTCAAAGCAGAACCGCAGGTTATTGAAAAGTTGGAAATTAACTTCCGTCGTGACGAACGTGTTATCCGTTTCTTGACTTTTAAAATGGATAAATACGCTGCTGAATATGCTGCTAAGAGAAGAAATGTTAAATCAACTAAAAAGGAGGATTAATCATGGCACAGCAACAATCAGAAATCAGATATTTAACTCCGCCCTCAGTAGACGTAAAGAAGAAAAAATACTGCCGTTTCAAAAAAAGTGGTATTAAGTACATTGATTACAAAGATCCTGAATTCTTGAAGAAATTCTTGAACGAACAGGGTAAAATCCTTCCTCGCCGTATTACAGGTACTTCTCTGAAGTTCCAACGTCGTATTGCGCAGGCTGTTAAAAGAGCACGTCACTTGGCGTTACTTCCATTTGTAACTGACATGATGAAATAATAAGGAGGAATAAGTATGGAAATAATTTTGAAAGAAGACGTAGTGAACTTAGGCTACAAAAATGATATTGTAACTGTGAAGTCTGGTTACGGTCGTAACTATCTTATTCCGACTGGTAAGGCAGTGATTGCTTCACCTTCAGCTAAGAAAATGTTGGCAGAAGAGCTGAAACAACGCGCTCACAAATTGGAAAAGATTAAGAAAGATGCTGAAGCTATGGCAGAACAGTTGAAGGATGTAACCTTGACTATTGCTACTAAAGTGAGTGCCACAGGTACTATTTTCGGTTCTGTTAGCAACATTCAAATTGCTGAGGAATTGGAAAAATTGGGTCACAAGGTTGACAGAAAGATTATCGTTGTGAAAGATGCAGTGAAAGAAGTTGGTTCTTACAAAGCTATCGTTAAACTTCACAAGGAAGTTTCTGTAGAGATCCCGTTCGAAGTAGTTGCTGAATAAAATCTGTAAATACTTTAAAGTATAATGATGCTGAAAAAGCCCGGTTCGTGAGAGCCGGGCTTTTTCTTTTTAATATGTTTGATTTATTAATTCAATCGTTTCTTTTATAACTTTTTGAGGAGTGGTAAAAGGATTTTCATTAAAAGTATTTGGCATAGTGAGGATCAGTTGTTTGATATCATATTCTTGTAGTCTGGCTGCCCATACTTCATAAATACTGTTATAATTTTTATGAATATTATTGCTGGTTTGGTGAGATAAATAGCGAGTTATATGGTCCTGTTTGTATTTATAATAGTCTTTGTTGTCTTCATTTATTTTTCTGCATCCTTTATAGGCTTGTAAAAGTTTTAAAATGAACTCTTTGTCAGGTATCTGCTGCATCAGCGCTGAGCTTTTCAGTACTTCTAGCGCATCTTCCGAATACTCACAATTTTCATACGCAAAAGGAGCATTGGCATTGTTTTCTAAAATAGAAGCTTTAATGGTTTGAAGTGAATCCTGTTTTTGTATTAACAATCGGAAGAAATTAATTTCATTTAAATATGCGGCTTCGGCCTGATTGATACTTTTTAAATTCTCTTCTAATTCCATTTTTATCATTTGCATACTTTTATTTATCTGCTTCTCTTGTGAGGCACTGTTTATAAAATCAGTTCCGGCAAGAGTGATAAATACTCCGGCAGTGACAATTGATAATTCGCGGAAATAATTTCCCAACTTCCAGTTTTGAAGTTTCTCTTTTAGATTTGTCTTTTTCATATTCTGCTTTTGTTTGTGGTTCGAGAAACAAAAGTAGATAATTTGTATTGTAAAGCAATGGAATGCTGGCAGAAAGGGAGAGGTAAAAACATAAAAAAAGTCTGTTGTGCTTTCGCACGGCAGACTTTCAATTCTCTCTAGAGTTCGTACTGAATTATTCAGCCTTAGTAGAGTCACAGCAAGCAGCTGTAGAGTCACAAGCAGCTGAATCTGCTACAACTTCTTCTACAACAGCAGCTTCTTCTACTACTGCAACTGAATCAGTTGCTTCTGCGTTGTTGTTAGCAGCTTTGTTTCCGCAAGATGCGAAAGAAACAGCTGCGAAGGCTACGAACAAAAATACTAATTTTTTCATTTTCTTTGCTTTTTAAATCTGTAATACTAATGTTGCTTTCTTAAAACGATGCAAAGGTATACACTTTTTTAATACGTTGTACCAAAAAGAACAACTTTTTTTCTAATTTTTTATGTTATACAACCTATTTTGCTGATTAGTAGCATGTTTTACAACATATTTATTCTTCGGTAATACTGTTATATAAGAATCGCTTGATGCTTTTTTTGGGAGTTTTTTCGAACTCTGTGGGATAAAGTTGTATTTTACTCACTTGTTCATAGTTTCCTACCAGTTTATTCAGATTCTTCAAGTTTTCATCCATTACTGTTTTTAGGTTTTCGGGGGTATTGAGTCCCAGACTGTCCAGACTTTCATAATCAGGATATACTAAAGCTACCAGTTTCTTGTTGCGCTCTATGATTAAACTTTCTAGAACGAATGGCATATTATTTAGCTTGGATTCTATCTCTTCAGGAAAAATATTCTGTCCATTAGAACTCAAGATCATGGTTTTACTACGGCCTCTTATATAAATGAATCCGTTAGCATCTATTGTACCTAAATCGCCTGTTTTCAACCAACCATCTTCAGTAAATACCTCACGGGTAGCTTCTTCATTCTTATAATAACCTTTCATTACGTTTTCACCACATACCTGTATTTCTCCGGTTATGTTATAAGGATCATCCGAGTCGATACGGACTTTCATGATATCCAGTATCTTTCCGGCAGAACCAGGTATAAATTCATTCCATGGAGCATAACTGATCAGTGGGGCGCATTCGGTCATGCCGTAACCGATGGTGAACGGAAATTTTATTTTGTGGAAAAAATCGGTGACTTCCGGATTCATGGCAGCTCCACCGATAATGACTTCTTTAAAACGTCCGCCTAATGCGTCAATCAGTTTTTTGCGAATCTGTGCATAAATCTGGTTGTCTAGTAAAGGTATGTTAAGCGCCCATTTCATGCTGCGTTTGTTGATGAGCGGCTGAATTACATTCTTATAAATTTTTTCTATAACTAATGGTACTGTAATAATAAGGTTGGGTTTTACTTCCTCAAAAGCTTTCATCAATATTTTGGGAGAAGGTGTCTTGCCTAATAAGGTGACATGTGTGCCGACAGCAGTAGCGGTTAGAAAATCAAAAGCACATCCGTATGCATGGGCCAAGGGAAGGAAGGAAAGTACCTTTTCTCCTTTCTTTAAAAGTTCTGTACGGATACCGAAGGTAACGTTTCCTGCCAGATTATTGCCCGTAATCATTACTCCCTTACTGAATCCGGTAGTTCCTGAGGTATAATTCAGTAACATGACCTTCTCATTGGAGAGTTCTGTATAATTGATATTTTCCTTATAGAAGCCTTTGGGGAAATTCTTTTTCATTGCTGCATCCATATTTTTCATGAATTTTTGGACAGTTTCACCGTCACGTTGATGCAGGCATCTGAAATCTGTTAGAGAAAATACAGCGCGTAATCCACTTAATGCTTCTTCTTCCAAATTTTCCCAAATATTATCGCTGGTAAACAGGAATGTGGATTCGGAATGATTTACAATATGATGGACATCATTCGGCTTGAAGTCTTGTAGAATAGGAACTACAATAGCTCCGTATGTAACAGTTGCCAAATAAGCGATACACCAACGGGAAGTATTCTTACCTATAATAGATATTTTATCACCACGGCGCAGGCTGCAATATTGGAATAACAAGTGTATCTTAGCTATTTCTTCCGCTACTTGTCCGTATGTAAACGTGGTATCTTCACCATAATCTGTGTAACAGGGAAGATCCCAGTTTTCTTTGAAGCTATTCTCATATAGCTTGATAAAGTTTTCTTTTATCATTGCACAATTTTTGATGTAATGTGCAAAAATAAGCATAATTATTGGTATTCTAAAAAATTTAAGCAGAATAATATGTACCTTTGCTCGCTAATTAGATAAAAAGGTATGATTGATACGACAATTTTCCAGGATAAAACGGCTGTTTATTATACATTAGGCTGCAAATTAAACTTTTCAGAAACTTCAACCATCGGTAAAACACTGAAAGAAGCAGGTATACGTACAGCACGTAAGGGTGAGAAAGCTGATATTTGTGTTATTAATACTTGCTCTGTAACCGAGGTTGCGGATAAGAAATGCCGTCAGGCCATCCATCGTTTGGTTAAACAGCATCCGGGTGCCTATGTAGTAGTGACGGGATGTTATGCCCAGTTAAAACCTGACCAGGTGGCTAATATAGAAGGGGTGGATGTTGTTTTAGGAGCTGAACAAAAGGGAGAGTTGATGAATTATCTCGGAAATTTGGAAAAGCATCCTCAAGGTGAGGCGATTACGACAGCTGCAAAAGACATACGTAGTTTTTCACCTTCGTGTTCTAGGGGTGACCGCACTCGTTATTTTCTGAAAGTGCAGGATGGTTGCGATTATTTCTGTTCTTATTGTACAATTCCGTTTGCTCGTGGGCGTAGCCGGAACGGACGTATTGAAGAGATTGTGGAACAGGCGCGGCAGGCCGCAGCTGAAGGAGGGAAGGAAATTGTAATTACCGGGGTGAATATTGGAGACTTCGGGAAGACAACCGGTGAAAGTTTCTTTGATCTGGTAAAGGCTTTAGATCAGGTGGCAGGGATTGAACGTTATCGTATCTCGTCTATTGAACCCAACTTGCTGACGGATGAAATAATAGAATATGTGTCACGTTCACGTGCATTCATGCCGCATTTTCATATTCCTTTGCAGTCGGGAAGCGATGATGTGTTGAAATTGATGAGACGTCGATATGATACTGCATTGTTTGCTTCCAAGATACGCAAAATTAAGGAAATCATGCCGGATGCGTTTATTGGCGTGGATGTAATTGTGGGAACACGTGGTGAAACAGAGGAATATTTTGAAGATGCTTATCGTTTTATTGAAGGGCTTGATGTGACGCAGTTACATGTTTTCAGTTATTCGGAACGTCCCGGTACGCAGGCCTTGAAAATAGAGTATGTGGTGAGTCCTGAGGAGAAGCATCGCCGTAGCCAGAGATTGTTGGCTTTATCTGATGCGAAGACAAAGGCGTTCTATACCTCTCATATAGGAAGGGAAGCTTGGGTATTAATGGAAAAATCTAAGGCTGGAACTCCTATGCATGGATTTACTGATAATTACATCCGGGTGGAGATGGATCACGATGATCAATTGGATAATCAGTTGATTCGTGTAAGAATGGGAGGCTTTAATGAAGAGGGTACAGCGTTGAAGGGTGTTTTAGTCTGAATTATTCCATACATTTGGTATTAGTCTGAAAAGAAATGAAAAGGGTGTCTGTTGTTATATTGAATTGGAATGGGGTGGATATGCTCCGTAAGTTTATACCTTCTGTTATGGATAATTCAGTAGGAGAGGGGATTGAAATATGTGTGGCTGATAATGCGTCCTCTGATGGGTCGCTTGAAATGCTTCGTTCTGAATTTCCTGTAGTCCGTTTGATTGAGCTGGATCAGAATTATGGTTTTGCCGAAGGATATAACCGGGCTTTGGAGCAAGTTGATGCAGAATATGTAGTTTTACTGAATAGTGATGTGGAGGTTACTCCGCATTGGTTGGAACCTTTGCTGGATTATATGGACACCCATTCCGGAACAGTTGCCTGCCAACCTAAATTATTAAGTTGGCATAATAAGGAATATTTTGAATATGCCGGAGCGTCGGGGGGATTTATCGACCGGTATGGATATCCTTTTTGCAGAGGACGTATTTTTGATGTTGTTGAGAAGGATTGCGGACAATATGATACGGTAACGGAGGTGATGTGGGTTACAGGAGCTGCTCTTTTTATCCGGTTGGCTGATTATCGTGAAGTTGGAGGTTTGGATGGTCATTTTTTTGCCCACATGGAAGAAATTGACCTGTGCTGGCGTTTGCGCAGTAGGGGAAAAAAGCTTGTCTGTATTCCGCAAAGTGTGGTATATCATGTAGGAGGGGCTACGTTGAAAAAAGAGAATCCGAGAAAGACTTTTTTGAATTTCAGAAATAATCTGTTGATGCTTTATAAGAATTTGCCGGATAAGGAATTGGAACATGTACTTTTTATACGTGGTATACTGGATAGAGTGGCTGCCCTTGTTTTTTATCTGAAAAAGGATAGAGCGAATGCGCGTGCTGTAATGCAGGCGCGGAGAGAATTTGAGGATATAAGATATTCTTTTGCCGCTTCTCGTATAGAAAATATGATGAAGTCTACAGATGAGATAATTCCGGAACGGACTCATTTTAGCATTGTTATGAAATATTATTTGTTGGGCAAAAAACATTTTTCCCAGTTGAAACTTTTTTAAATTGCTTCTCTTTATATTTCTTTTTATAGCATTATTCCTGTATCTTTGTTTGATGAAATTTGATCAAAAAAGAAAAGGAGCTGTAAAATGAATGTTCATGAGGTAAAATCTATTGAAACAAAGTCTATTCTGTCACGTTTGAAAAGTAAAGATAATTATTGGGGAATTGCTTATAACATGAACTTGTATAGAGGGTGCCAACATGGTTGCATTTATTGTGATACACGTAGTTCTTGCTATGGTGTTGGTGATATTTCTCATATCTCTGTAAAGAAGAATGCTTTGGAATTACTGGATCATGAACTGGGAACGAAACGTGGAAAAGCAACCATTGGCACAGGTTCAATGAATGATCCTTATATGCCGTTGGAAAAACAGATGAAGCTGACTGGAGGTGCGTTGGAAATTATTGCCAAACATCGTTTTCCTGTTCATGTGATAACAAAGAGTAGTCTTGTGACTCGTGATGCCGATGTATTGCAGGATATAGGGCGCACTTATGCTGCCGTTAGTTTTACTATCACTACAGCGGATGACGAGATGGCGCGCAAACTGGAGCCTAATGCACCGGCATCTTCCGAGCGTTTTAAGGCGATGAAGATATTGTCCGATCGGGGTATATATACAGGAGTGGCATTGATGCCTGTTTTGCCTTTTATAAACGATTCTATAGAAGATATTGAGGAAATAGTAGAGAAGGCTGCCGAAGCAGGAGCGTCCTATGTGCTTCCTTTGTTCGGGGTAACTTTAAGACGGGGCTCCCGTGATTATTTTTATGATAAGGTAGAGCGGATTTTTCCAAAGATGGCCAAGCGATATCAAACTTATTTTGAAGACCGTTCTGAATGCATTTCTCCTAATGCTCCCTATTTGAATGAGGTTTTTTATCGCAGAATAGAAACATTAGGAATCAGTGCTACCATGAAATTTTATCATTCTGAAGGAAGAAAACAACTTTCTTTATTTTAATAAGTAGGGTCATGAACATGGTCTGTATATTCATTATTATTGGTTTGTGTTGTTATTTGCACGATAGCATATTTACGTTTTTAAGAGGAGGGCATGTAATAGGGTGAACTTAATTAAATGACTGGATGTTTGTCAGATAATTTTTTTCATCGTGTATAATGTACTTCTACTCCAACATTTCTGCAATCACTGCCCATAGGCGGATTTTCTTTTGACAACCGGATGATTATTTCCTGAATAGTTGGAAAATCATTAAACAGTCTTTGCCCTATGCGTTCACAGACATGCTCTAAAAGTTTGGATGGAGTTTTCATCTCTTTTTTGACGACTGCATATATATCAGCATAACTTACGGTGCCTTTCAGTTCGTCAGTTTGTGCTGCATGGGTGAAATCGGTTCTTAGTCTTAAATCAATTATAAAATTAGCTCCTACTATTGTTTCTTGTGGATCGACTCCGTGGTGAGCGAAAAACCTGGCACCTTCCAGATAAATATACATAGATGTTGCTTTCATATTTTTTCAGTTTGAGAAACAAAAGTAGAACTTTCGCTTCATATCTCAAAATTAAAAATCATTGTTCTTGTTTTCTTTTTTATCTGTTTTATTGGTCTATTTTATAGTATTAACACGAAATAAAGTTGATGGCATGGGTGTTTTCATTAATTTTGCATAATATGGAAAGAAGAATTCGTAAATTAATAAGGGTAAGTGCCATTACAGTGGGAGCCTTGCTGCTTACTGGGTTTGTGGTAGTGGCTTTTGTGATTAACTATGTATTTACACCAGATAAATTAACTCCGATAGTGTTGAATGTTGCTAATCGTTCACTGGATGCTGATTTGAAGGTAGAAAGTGTAGAATTGACTTTCTTTTCTACCTTTCCTCAATTTGGGTTAAAAGTTGACGAAGGTTTCTTGGTTTCTAAAGTATTGAATGATAGTCTTCCACAAAAGACCGATTCTTTATTGGCGTTTAAAGAATGTGTGTTGATAGTGAATCCTTTGGATTATTTTTTGAAAAATAAGATCAGTGTCTATAATTTGTCTTTGAAAAATGTTGCTGTTTATGCTTATCGAAATAAAACAGGTAAGGCGAATTGGGAGATAGTGAAAACTTCTTCGGATACATTGGCTGTGGAAAAAGATACAATTTCACAAAATAAATTTGATAGCGAGATAGATATCCGTCAGGTTGAGCTAGAACATGCCAATTTGATTTTTGATGATCGTAATACAGAGGTTTATTCACGTATAGATGATGTTGATTTGCGCCTAAAGCTGGCGTTGACAAAAGGAGTTTCTTCATTGGGAGTAGAATTTGAAAATAAAAATATTCTTTTTTGGCAGCAAGGTGAATTATTGATTAATAAAGTAGCGGCTTCCTTGCAGACTGATATTGAGATAGACAGGTCTACGGCATTGTGGACATTGAAAAATACAGGATTGACTATAAATGGTATCCGGCTGGATGTAAACGGTGAATTAAAACGTGATACAGTTACCAAGATGGTGGGTGTGAACTTGAAATATGGACTACATGCACCTTCCATGGAAACAGTCATGAATATGATTCCCGAGGCTTATGTGAAACGTGGACAAATTTCGGCAAAAGGTGAGGTTAAGGTTGATGGAACATTGGAAGGTAATTATGGAAACAAACAGCTTCCGGCGGTATCATTGAATATAAAGATTAATGATGCATCCGCCCGATATGAAGGACTTCCTTATGGTATTGATAATTTTACGGCTGATTTTGAATCGTATATTGATTTGATGCGTCGCAATCCTTCATTTTTGAACTTGAAAATTCTTCATTTTGAGGGAGCACATACCAAGATTCTAGCAGATGCCAAAGTGGAGGATTTATTGATAGATCCACTTATAACACTTCATACTGAATCTACAGTTGACTTGGATGCTTTAGCTAAAACTTTCCCTTTGCAGGAAAATGTAACCATCCGTGGTAAATTAGATGCGGGTTTAAATTTAAAATGTCGTCTTTCTTCTTTGAAAAAGCAGGATATTGGACGTATCAGGTTAGGGGGAAGATTGGCTTTAAAGGATTTTGAGTTAAAAGACACTGCTAAAGATTTTAATTTTTTAGGTAATGCCGATTTAAAATTCAGTGATAGTGAAACTTTGCAGGCTGAATTGGATATCAGAGAAATAATATTGAATAGTAGGAAATTTGTTTCAGAGATAGATCGGATGAAAGCGAAGGTTGTTTCAACCAATCCTCAAGATACCACAAAGATTGTCACTTTGCAATGTGAATTGGAAATGAATAAATTGCGTGCGAATATAGGAGATTCGCTTAAAATATATAGTGGCAAGACTACTGGAACTGGCGAACTTGCTCCGAAGGAACAAAATTCGGCAATGCCGATGATTAGCTTTTCCATGCGTACGGATTCTCTTTTCTTTAATGCCAATGAAACGAAGTTGGCGTTAGGCGTGGCAGGTATTAAGGCGAAATTGGAAAAGAAAAATGATTCGTTATGGATACCTCGGGGAATTGTTGGTTTTGATAGGTTGTTGGTACATACTCCTGAATTTGGTTTACCTTTACGAGTACGTAAGACAGCTGTAACAGTAGATGGTCCGAAAATAACATTAAGAAATGCCTCTTTGAAAATAGGGCATTCAGATATGGTTGCTACCGGTGAGGTAATGGGATTATATCGTGCGATGACTAAAAATGAAACTTTAAAAGCGCGTTTAGCAATCTCTTCTGAGATGATTGATTGTAATCAATTGATAAATTCATTCTCTTTATCTGAAGATTCAGTATCTGTGGCGGTGACAGACACAGTGTCTCCAACAGAAATGAAGTTGTTTGTGTTACCGGGTAATTTGGATTTTGAATTACAGACAGATTTGAAAAAAGTAGTGTTTGGAAAGGTGGAATTTGAAGATGTGTGTGGAAAGGTAGATTTGAAAAATCGTACATTATATTTAAGAAATTTGGAAATGCGTGCATTGGATGCTGATATGAAGGCGGTTATGGTATATCGTGCGGATTCAGTCAGAGGAGGATATACAGGCTTTGACTTTAAAATTAGGGATATAAATATAGCTAAGCTGGTAGATTTTATACCTTCAATGGATACCATTGTACCTATGCTGAGATCTTTTGAAGGAAGGGTTCAGTTTGATGTGGCTGCAGAGGCACGTCTGGATTCAAATATGAATATTCGTATACCTACTTTGCGTTCGGCCATGTATATAAAAGGGGACAGTTTGGTGTTGATGGATGGTGAGACCTTTGCCGAAATTTCAAAGATGTTGATGTTTAAAAATAAAAAGAAGAATGTATTTGATAGTATTTCGGTTAATGTAGTTGTTAATGACGGTAGTGTTCTTGTTTATCCATTTCAAGTGTCTATAGATCGTTATAAAGCTGCTATAGGGGGAGAGCAAGGACTGGATATGAATTTTAAATATCATATATCCATTTTGAAATCGCCTTTGCCTTTTAAGGCTGGAGTGAATATTTCCGGTAATCTGGATAAGATGAAAATACGTGTAGGTAAAGCCAAATATAAAGATGATGTGACTCCTGCTGCCATTCATAAAGTAGATAGTACGCGTATGGATTTAGGAAGGCGTATTGTGGAACGGTTTCATCGTATTGTAGGGGTAAGATAGAAAAGGGATTTATTTTGTTTATATAAAAAAGCTCCTTCACGAAAGTCATGAAGGAGCTTTTCCTTTGTGTTGTTACATTATATAATAAACCATTATCCACATCTCGATGTGCCACAAGTCTTGCAGATCAAGCATCCTTCTTGATATACGAGAGTTTCATTTCCGCAATTGGGACATTTTTGTCCTTCGGCACTAGTACCATCTGTTACATATTTTTTCAGTGCTCGTTCTACACCATTTTTCCATGTGTTAATGTTTTCACTGTCAAGTTGCAGAGAATCTACCAGTTTGATAACACGATCAATAGGCATTCTCCAACGAAGTACACCCGAAATCAATTTAGCATAGTTCCAATATTCTTTGTTGAACTTTTCAGACAAACCTTCAATGGTTGTTTTGTATCCACGTTTGTTTTCAAACTGGAAATCATATCGTTTGTTGCCTTCTTCATCAATGTTTTTGATGATGCGTCCGGTAGTGACCGATTTGGGCAATGAAATACCTTCTTCATCATCTTGCAGACCGGTAAAGATTTCGTATGGATGTCCATCCAACAAGCCTACAAATGCAACCCATTTTTCTTTGTTGTTTTGGAAACGTACTACTTCCGCTTCCAGTACTTTGGGGCGCACTTCTACTACCGTAGGTGGTTTGCAAGGGGGAAGTTCTTCTTTTTTGTCTTTCTTGTCCTTTTGGGTAGAAAGTAAAACTCCGGAGCGGGAGCCATCACGATAAACGGTACATCCTTTGCATCCTGAACGCCATGCCTCTACATACAAGCGGTTTACCAATGCTTCATCTACGTCATTGGGCAAATTGATAGTTACGCTGATTGAATGGTCAACCCATTTTTGGATACGTCCTTGCATTTTTACTTTCATCAGCCAGTCTACATCATTTGATGTGGCTTTATAATAAGGTGACTTTTCTACCAATTTGTCAATTTCTTCTTGTGTATAACGCTTGGTGGGATCGTAACCGTTTACTGTCATCCATTCCACAAATTTATGGTGGAATACAATATATTCCTCAAATGCATCTCCTGTTTCATCTACAAAATCTACGTGTGTCTGAGGATCATTCGGATTGACTTTTCTTCTACGTTTATACACCGGCATAAACACCGGCTCTATGCCGGAAGTAGTTTGGGTCATTAGGCTGGTAGTTCCGGTGGGAGCTATGGTCAGGCAGGCGATATTACGTCGTCCGTATTTTTTCATCTCCTCATATAATTCTGGATCAGCTTCTTTTAAGCGGTTGATGAACGGATTGTTTTTTTCTCGTTCACTGTCATAGATAGCGAATGCTCCACGTTCTTTTGCCATGTTAACAGATGAACGATAGGCTTCCAGAGCGATTGTTTTATGTACTTGTTCAGAAAACTCTGTTGCTTCTTCTGTTCCGTAGCGTAACCCCATAGCGGCAAGCATATCCCCTTCAGCTGTGATACCTACGCCTGTACGTCTTCCCTGTCCGCTCTTTTTATAAATTTTTTCCCATAAATGTTTCTCTGCTTCTTTTACTTCCTCACTTTCGGGATCGGAATCGATTTTAGCTATGATTTTCTCGATTTTTTCCAATTCCAAGTCAATGATGTCATCCATAATGCGCTGGGCCAATGCCACATGCTTTTTGAATAAGTCGAAATCAAAGTAAGCCTCCTTTGTATAAGGGTTTACTACGTATGAGTATAAGTTGATAGCTAATAAGCGACAAGAATCGTAGGGACACAGGGGTATTTCACCACAAGGATTGGTAGAAACAGTACGATATCCTAAATCGGCATAACAGTCTGGTACGGATTCACGGATGATGGTGTCCCAAAATAATACACCGGGTTCAGCAGACTTCCATGCGTTATGGACAATCTTTTTCCATAACGCAGATGCATCAATGTCTTTCGTGAAAACAGGTTGATCGGAATCTACCGGGTATTGTTGTTTGTAAGGAGTGCCATTTACAGCTGCCTGCATAAATGCATCATCTAGTTTCACGGATACATTAGCACCGGTTACTTTGCCTTCGGTCATTTTGGCATCAATAAATGCTTCTGAATCTGGATGCTTGATGGATACGCTTAACATTAAAGCACCACGACGTCCGTCTTGCGCTACTTCACGTGTTGAATTGGAATAACGTTCCATGAAGGGCACCAGTCCGGTGGAAGTCAGTGCTGAATTTTTAACCGGAGAACCTTTTGGTCGTATATGAGATAAATCATGTCCTACGCCACCACGACGTTTCATTAATTGTACTTGTTCCTCATCAATGCGGATTATACCTCCGTATGAGTCGGCTGCTCCATCAATTCCAATGACAAAGCAGTTTGATAAGGAAGCCACTTGAAAGTCGTTCCCGATACCTGTCATAGGGCTACCTTGCGGAACAATGTATTTAAAGTGATCCAATAATTCGTAAAGCTGCTGTGCGTTTAACCCGTTCTGATATTTAGCTTCAATGCGGGCTACTTCATTTGCAATGCGCCAATGCATATCTTCGGGAGACTTTTCGAAAATGTTCCCGAAAGAATCTTTTACTGCATATTTGTTTACCCAAACCCTTGCAGCAAGTTCATCACCTTTGAAGTATTGTAAAGATGCTTCAAAAGCTTCGTCATAGGTGTACGTTTGTCTTTCCACTTTTATTTTTAGATTTACTGTAATATCAATAAGTTGTTTTAGTGTAGAAGTTACAACTCATTATAATAAAAGTTTCGGCAAAGCTATATATGTTTTTTCAATTAACAAAATAAAAAGCAGATAAGTTTTCAACAAATTGAAAGTTATCCAAGAATATTTGTTAATTTATTGATTATCAAAAGATATATATGCTTGCTTATTTGTAGAAGTTTTCTGTTTTGAAAATTTTGATGGAGGGGATGAGTGATTGACTAGTTGAAAAGGCCAGATTCTTAGCATATAATATTTTGCAAAAAATGCATTATTACTCTTTTCTTTTTTTATCTTTGCAAGAAAAATATATATGGAATCGATAAATAATAGACGGACGATCCGTAAATATAAGCAGGAAGATATTTCTGCTTCTTTGTTAAATGATTTGCTTGAAAAGGCGTTCCGTGCTTCTACAATGGGTAATATGCAATTATATAGTGTGATTGTGACTCGTGACAAGCAGATGAAAGAGAGATTGGCACCTGCCCATTTTAATCAACCGATGGTAACAGGTGCTCCGGTTGTACTGACTTTTTGTGCGGATTTTAACCGTTTTAGTAAATGGTGCAGAGAGCGTAAGGCGGTACCGGGTTATGACAATCCCATTTCTTTTTTGAATGCTGCTACGGATGCATTGCTTGTGACTCAGAACTTTTGTACATTGGCTGAGGAAAATGGATTAGGTATTTGTTTTTTGGGAACAACGATTTATAATCCTGATCAAATTATTGATATCCTTCAGTTGCCGGAATTGGTTATGCCGGTGGCTACTATTACAGTAGGATATCCGGATGAATGCCCTCCACAAGTCGATCGTCTTCCTATAGAGGGTATTTTGCATGAAGAATTGTATCATGATTATACCAAAGAGGATATTGATCGTATTTATAGATATAAAGAGTCACTTCCGGAAAATCATCAGTTTATTAAAGAAAATCATAAGGAAACACTGGCTCAGGTATTTACTGAGGTCAGATACAAGAAGTCGGATAATGAATGTATGTCTGTAACTTTGAAAGAAACCTTGAAGAAACAGGGTTTTGAGAAGTGAATTGCCGGGAACTATCAATCTTAAAACAGAGGTGCGCAGAGGGAAATAAAGAAAATGCCCTTTGCGCACCTCTGTGGTTTTATTCTATTTCCTTTTGAGAGAAGCTTCAATTTCCTCAATATCCGCTTTAAATGCTTTGTCAACCTCTACTTGGTCTTTTACTATTTTGCAAGCGTGCAATACGGTTGCATGATCTTTATTACCTATTAATTTACCAATTTTGGAAGAAGAGGAGTCTGTATGTTTTTTGGCCAGATACATAGCTACCTGACGTACTTGTACCACTTCTCTTTTTCTTGTTTTAGTATGGATGGCAGATTCTTCTATCTCGTAATGGCTGCATACTTTCTGTATGATATCTTCTACTGTGACAGGCTTGCTCTCACAACAGCGTACAGCTTTTCGTACAATTCTTTCAGCCAAATCCAAATCGACATCACGCTTGAAAATAATGGATTGTGCCAAAAGTGAATTAATGATGCCCTCTAATTCACGTACACTTTCATTTACGTTTTCAGCAATATAATTAATTACTGTTTCCGGTATATTCAAACCGTCACGACGTATTTTATTACGTAAGATATTCTTTCTCAATTCTACGTCCGGCTTTTCCAATTCGGCCACTAAGCCCCATTTAAAGCGGGTCAGAAGGCGTTCTTCCATACCTTGTAGCATTACCGGCGCACGGTCAGAAGTCAGAATAAGTTGCTTACCGTTCTGGTGCAGATGGTTAAAGATGTGGAAGAATGTGTTCTGGGTTTTGGTTACTCCGGCGAATTCTTGAATATCATCAATAATCAAAACGTCTATGGTTTGATAAAAACTAATGAAATCATTGAAATGATTGGTACGAACAGAGTCAGTGTATTGCACCTGAAACAGATGTGCTGATACGTACAATACTCTTTTTTCAGGATATAATTCCTTGATGCGGGTACCAATAGCATTAGTCAAGTGAGTTTTGCCCACACCGGATGGTCCATACAAAAACAAAGGGTTGAATGTTTTTGCCGGATTTTTAGCTACAGTTTCTCCTACTGTACGTGAGAACTCATTACTATTTCCTTTTATGAAATTCTCAAAATTGTAATTTGGATTCAAATGTGGGTCTAAATCCTGCGGAGCCGGTGCCTGCATTGGATTAGGTGCCTTGTTACCATCTCGTATAACTGTTTGTGTGGGTAGTGCTGAAGAGCGTTTGCTTCCCTCCATGTTAACAGTTATATGGTTGGTCTTATCGGTCAAGATACAATACATAAGCTGCGTTCCCTCCCCAATTTCTTTATATAGGGCAGCGCGCAGCAAGTCCACAAACTTTTCTTCTAGAAATTCATAGAAGAATGGGCTGGGGACGCCAATTGTCAGTGCCTTGTCCTCATATTTAAGCGGTACGATAGGCTCAAACCACGTTTTAAAGGTCGTTTCTGGTACGTTGTCTCTGATAAGGTTCAGGCAACGACCCCATAAAACGACGTGATCGTTTTCAATCATATGAAACATTTATTATAAAAAGCGAAACTTCTACAATGCAAATTTCGAAATGAATTTCTGAAAAAACAAATCGCTTTTTTCTTGCTTTTTATTTTTAAAGAGTAATATCTTTAGTTTCAGTTACTTATAAAAACCTCTATCTAAAGGCTTTTGAAAGATTCTTGTTGTTTGATAATTGACTGATTCTTAGATGACTATCAGTCAAAATAGGCTTTTATTTATTTTAAATGAAATAAGTCTACATGGTATTTCTTCCCTATTTGCAGTCATTTACTGAAAATAAGTGGAAAAATGGTTGAGTAGACTTATTTAGAATATTTTTAAATTAGCAAATATGTTACTTATCTTTCTTGCCAAACAAAGAGAAATGTACATAACGTTTAGGATGCGCTTTCAAATCCTCCAATAAGGTTGCAGCGTTTGCTGTCGTCGCACTCAAATTTTGGTAGAAAGTAGGATCATTGAATAGCAATCCGATACTGTTGTCCTTGCGATTGAGTTTTTCTGTCAGCATTTGTACATTATATAAAGTGGAGTCTATTTTATTGAACGTTGAAGCATAATCAATACCTTTCAAATTGTCGCTGATAGCAATGAAGTTATCAGCAATTGTGTTTAATTTTCCAGTAAGTTGCGGAAGATCCTTTTGCATTAACATGTTTAATTGACGTGTTGTCACATCCAGATTGGCTGTCAGTTTTTCTGCGTTGTGCAAGGTTGCACTCAATGCAGGATCAGCTAATATTTTATTTAATGAATATAGGATAGAATCCATTTTGGGTAACATCTGCTCTATTTGAGGAACTAGCTTTTCTTCAGCGGCTCCCATGAGCCCCGCATTCGTTTTGCCGGGCAGGGTATCTCCCGGTTGATAGTATTCTGTAGAATTAAAGTTAAGGAGTAAGTTCATCTTTACCGTTCCCAGCATTTCTGTAACCAGTTCTCCTGTACTTCCTTTGGGGATACGCATTTCCTTGTCCACTTCCACTTCTACTGTGACATGTCCCGGTTTTGCATAGTTGTAATTGATATTTCTTACTGTACCTACTTTATAACCATTGGCAAAGACGGGGCTTGATCCGGCTAATCCGTTTATATTTGTATATTCTACATAATAGTAATTGGCAGATTGGAACATATTTATTCCTTTCAGGTAGTTGATACCAAAGATCAGCATAGCCAATGCAGCGATGCCTATTAATCCTATTTTTACCTCTTTCGTCATTTCAATTATACCTTTTATATTATCTATTCTTTTTAAATTCTTTGATGGCTTCGTTCACATTCATTTTCTCTCCGTTTTTGAAAGCGATAATGAAAGCGTCCTTAAATTTAGGAGTAATATTACGTTTCATGCGTAGTATTTTATTATAATCCGTATTTTCTCCGTAAGTATATTTATAAAGTCCTTTTTCGCGGTAATAGCTAACAGGTGATACACCTTTCAGTTGTTTGCTTCCTTTGGGCAATATTTTGTTTGATACCAATATTTGTATTTTAAATACAGGCTTGGCAGATGTTCGGGCTTGGTCGCCTGTGATCTTTTTTTGTGTGGCAGGTACAGGCTTTTTGGTAACCTTGTCCGGTTCCGTTGCAGTGTCCGGTTCCGCAGTTTGTATTTCTATTCTTGATTCTTTCGGTTTGTTTTCTGGTTCCGGTAATTCTTGTTCTTGTACTCTGCTGCGGCCGATGGGGGCGTCATGTTCGCGCTTGTAATTGAGGAATGCTTTATAAATGCTGTTAGATAACGCCGTAGTGCCTGCATCGGATAAAAGATATTGTTCTTCATCCGGTGTTGAGATATAGCCTAATTCAACCAAAACACTAGGCATGGAAGTGGCACGTAGAACTAGGAATCCGGCTTGATGTACTCCTTTGTCTATTCGTTTGGCTGTATTCTTGAATTGTTTTTGGATAAGAGTGGCTAATTTTACACTCTTCTCCATATTTTTGTCTTGTACAAATTCAAAAATAATATAGCTTTCAGAAGAATTTGGATTGAATCCGGCATAACGTTGTTCATAATTATCCTCTATCAAAATAACCGAGTTCTCTTTTTTAGCAACTTCTAAATTTTCTTCAGTACGGTGGAGTCCTAACGTATAAGTCTCTGCTCCCCGTACAGTTCTGCCACGGGCTATGGAATTAGTATGTATAGAGATGAATAAATCGGCCTTGGCATTATTGGCTATTTGTGCACGACGATCCAAAGGGATAAAGACATCTGTTTTCCGGGTATATATTACCTTTACGTCATTACAGTTATTTTGGATCAGTTGTCCTACTTTTAAAGCTACGTTCAGATTGATGTTTTTTTCTTTTCCACGTCTGCCGATAGCACCGGGATCATGTCCGCCATGACCGGGATCAATGACGACTACAAAGTCCTTTCCCTTTGCCGCCAGGCAGAAACAGGGAAAGACCAGCCACAGGCTACACAACAGGAATATTATTTTAAGTCTATCGGTTTTCATATCAATTAAGTTGCAAATGTAGCGATTTTTAGTGAAAACTCGGCTTTTGTCTTTAAGTTTTGCGTTTTTTATTCGAAACTTGCCACAAAACCCGAAAAAATAGACGAGTGTTTGGACTAAATTCTTTTATTTTGTATTCTGAAATAAATATTGAAAGATGGATTTGTTTAAGTTTATGAAGAATTGGACGTTACCTCTAGCGATGCTTGCAGGAGTTATCGGTTATTTTGTTTTTGCCAACTTCACTTTTCTGGAGCCGACAAAGCCATTTATGAATGGGTTGATTTCTTTTTTAACTCCTTCCTTGATTTTTGCCCAATTGTTGCTTACATTCTGTAAAATTGAACCAAAAGAGTTGGTTCCTAGAGTATGGCATGGCTGGTTGTTGGCTATTCAAGCCATTTCTTGTGGTATTATTGCGTTGTTGTTAATATTTTGTCCGATGGATGAATCTTATAAGGAGATATTCGAGGCGGCTATGGTTTGTCTTATTTGTCCTACTGCTACGGCAGCGGCAGTAATTACGGGAAAACTAGGTGGAAGTGCTTCCAGTTTGACTACTTATACATTGCTTTCAAATATTTTGGCTGCAATAGCAGTTCCTTTGATATTTCCATTGGTTGAACCACATACAGATGTTACTTTTGGTATTGCTTTTCTTAAGATTTTAAGTAAGGTTTTTCCGATGTCTTTCACGTAAACAAGAGCGTTCCCATTCTCGTTCTCTTGGCCTACTTCCTTCGCATTGTGCAAGGCTGCTTGTATAATTAAGCCCCTATCTCTGTGCTGAGATTCGTCAACGGTGGTGACTAACATATCGTCTTTTTCTACAAAATATTCATAGGAATATTTATTCGCACGTTCTGAATACCTCACGCCCTCCGGGGCGTTCTTTTTTTGCCCCTCCTGCAACTGGTAGTTCACCACTGCATCACTGGCAGCATCGGCAAAGGCGTTCAGCGCTTCCTCACTGCTTCGGATGGTGTCTCTTGCCAGCTGGGCAATGCTGCTGTCCGGGTTCAGCCCCCGGTAGGCTTCCTTCAGCCGTTCCACCAGCCCTTGCAGGAATTTCTTAATCTTCTCCCAAAGGCTCTTATCCGTCTGCTGCAACCGGGCAGAAATCCGCTCCATCGCATCCGTGTCCGTCAGCGCCGTTTCCATCATCTCCGCCACAACCTCGCTGTATGCCAGGTCATTCAGTTCCTCGGCACTCAGCTCCTTGTAGCCCTGTCGTTTCAGTGCTGCCGCCTTGGCAGCAATCAGCTCATTGACATTCACATCGGTGCCCACGGCTTCAAACAGGATTTCCGTAAAACGCTGGAACTTTTCAGGGCTGAACTCCTCCACGAAATGGGTAAACTCATGGCTCAGGGCAAAGGCCATCACGCCCTGACCGTCTGCACCGGCATTCAGGTCAACCCAGATGCTTCCGTCCTCCAGGTAAATGCTGCCGTTTTCCATTCCGGCATTCCGTTCTTCTTCGGTGCTGGCATAAACGGTAATGTTCAACCCCATTTCCGAAAGCAGCCGTGCCGCATCCATGCCGCTCTTTTGCTGCGCATTCAGCGATTCAATATTTTTGGCACTATCCTTCACCGTCAGGCTGCCTTTCTGTGCCGCGTGCTCTCCCCGGTCAATCGTCTGCTGCTTCTGCCGGTTTTTTGCCCTCCTGCTGTCTCTGCCAGCCTCCCAGGCAGTTTGCCGGGTAGCTTCATCCAGCCGCATTGCGTTGCTGTCCCGTCCTATGGCGTTCATAGCAACGCCATTTCTGCCCGCGTTGTAGGCATCCAGCACTGCCACCGCAAAATTGGAATTGCTCAGTTGACTGTTTTTGGATGCTTCCAGAATGGTGTTTCCGGCCTGGGCATCAACCCCGATGGTTTCAATGGCCTTAAAAAGCCGTGCTGTCCCATAGCTGCCGAATTTCACATCCTGGGCGTTTACCTGCTTGCCCTCGTCCGTCAGCAGCACCATACCACCGCCACCGGCGGAAGCAATTTCCGAGATGTTTACCGGGCTGTTATCGCTGATAAGATAGCTCTGCCCTTCGGCTTCTCCGTCATAGTCAAAGCTGCTCCCATCCACGGATTGTTTCCCCAGATTATACGCTAAATCCACCTGCCCAACAGTAAGAGAGCTAATCCCTTCAATGTCAGCAATGTCGATTCCTTCCTGCCCAGCCTTATAGGCTTTTGCCATCTCCTCCACATATCTGCCTCGGCTCTGCCCTGGATAATACATCTGCTCGATTGCAAAAGCGTGTTCCTTCCCAAAGATGCTTTCTGCCGCTTCGCTCAGCTGGTCATGAACCGCCGCTTCGCTCAGCTGGTCATGAACCGCCGCTTTGGCGCTCTTTTCCGTTTCCGTCTCCCGTGTGCCGAAAATTTCCGGTGCCAGAGTATAGGTTCCGATATTGCGCACCCAGTCGCTTCCGCCACTCTCCGAGCCAGCACGGCTGATGTCGTTCAGCAGCATGTCTGTAATCTTCTGGTTTTGCGCCATGGCATACCGTTCCGACATGGTGAGTTTTTCACCCGCCAGCTTTTTCACAATGCCGCTGGCAATCAGCCCCGGATTTTTCTCTGCACCCAGCTGCTCTGCTTGTGCCGCAATCGCATTTGTTACATTGGAGACATCCTGCTTTGTCAGCGCCGCAATGTTTTCCTGATAGATGTTGGTTAGCTTGGCGTAGTCGCTGCCCCGCTTGCCCAAATTCCCTTTTTCTGCTTTTGACTGTAATTTTGGAACGTCCTTGTTTTTGGAACCCAGCTCCACCGCATTTTTCAGAATTTCGTCATAGCTGCCGCTGTCCACCATATCTTTGCCGATTTTTCTTGCATCACTGGTGGTAGCATTCACAATGCCGCCAGCGCCGCCCATCAAGCCGCCGGAAACAGCGCCGCCGTAGAACGACCAGAACGTGTCAATAGCCTGGTTAATAAATGCCTGTTTTTGGGCTTCCTCCCGGCTCATCCCCCCCTGCTCAATAAGTGTCTGGATGTTGTTCCGATAGTCGCTGTTCTTTCCTTCCAGAAGGGCATCCACCACCAGATTTGCCAGGTCGGAAGCCACTTCTTCGCTGCCTTCGTTGAAGCTCTGAATCAGCGTTTTCTTTGCCCAGTCACGAAAACCAGTTACGTTGCCCTCCAAAAACTGGCTTGTGAAGTATTCAACGGAATATTTCTCCGTGGCCGCTTCTATCAGGCCGGAGGCAATTGCGCCCAAGCCAATCTGTGTGCCGGAAGCGCCTTTTTCGTATAGCTCCTGCGCCCGCTGGCTTGCCGCAGAACTGCCCATAATCCAGGTGTACCCATTTCCAAACAGCGTAGCACCCAATGCACTGTCAGCGCCGGACATAACCGCCTGATAGGTGTTTTCCGCCACCGCGCCCCAGAATGGGGAATCAATACTGTCCACAATCTCCTGCGCCGTAATGCCGCGCACGGTATTTGCATAATCAGAAAGTTCATGCCCGGCGGAGTAGGGATTGAATTTTCCGGTAATAGCGCTGCCCACATCCGCCACAGCGGAGGAAACGCCGCCAAAAATATTGGCAGGGACAGTAGCCGCATTCATAACCGTCTTGCCAATAGCACCGGATGTGCCGTAGGTAATCTCTGTGTTGTAATTTTTGAAATCGCTGATTCTCTTGTCAAGGGTCACTTCCAAATCGCTCAGATATTGTTTTGCCTCTCCCAGCCCGTAACGGTTCAGAAGAAAATAGTACATTTTCAGCTCGTTGTCGGCAAGCCAGTTGTACCGACTGATTGAAGTACCGCTCAAAGCAGCCTGTGCGTCATATTCGGTTTTATTCGCAAGGTATCGGCTGACCGGGTCATTCCGCTCAACCAGCCCTTTCTCCATGCCGGCCTCAGCATCTTCCTGAAATCCGTCCATATACCGTTATGTTTCATACCGCTGTACCTTGTCTTCCTGCGCTGCAATCAGCCCGTTGCGTTCGCTGACATCGGCATCATTTTTAAGATTGTAATAAGCTGCTTTTGCCGTGTCATAGTTTTTCTTGGCACGGTTATATGCCGCCGAATACTGCGTAATATCTTCTCCGGTAGAATTTGCCATATCGTCTTGTGCGATTTCAAGCTGCTGCTGCGCCTGGGTAAACGCAAGATAGGCTTCTTCAATCTTCTGCTGTTTTTCTTCCTCCGCCGCGTTTTGTGCTTCTCCTGTGCTGTCAGCCTTTGTTGCCTCTTTTTTCGTCTGCTTCGTGGCATCGTCCAGCTGCTTTTTCGCTGCCTCGAGGTTTTTCTCGGCTTCCAGATACCGCGCCTGTACGCCGTCAAAGTCACCATCGGGCACATTGTAGTAGTCGTTTTCCGCAGTCTTAAAGGCATCTTCCGCAGCAGCATAGGCAGCTTTCGCCCGTGCAAGCGAGCTGCTGTAGTCAGTGGCACTGATTTCCGGCACACCACCCGGCAGCTGTGAACCAAGTGCCTGATACTGTTCAGTGAAGCGTTCCCACCGGGCTTTTGCGTCCGCGTAGTCGCGGCTGTCCGGCTGATAGCGTTTCTGGGCATCCTCCCAGTATTTCCGCTCTTTTTCGCTCTGTTGCAGCAGTTTTGCCGCGTCAGTACGCAGTTTGATGGTTTCCGAATTTTCCTTTGTGCCGGTCACATCCTGGTTGGCATATTTCTTCGGCTCAAGCAGCGGACGTTTCGGCTTTTCTACCTGTGAGCCTTTCAGGAGTGTGTCGATTTTGGAAATCCGTGTGCTGTTTTGCTTCCAAAGTGGGTCTTTGGAAGATAACCACTTGTTTTCATTTTCCAGCTGGCTTTTCTCGTCTTGAAGAAGCAAAGCATCCTTATAGCTTTTCAGCTGCCCCAGGTAGTTGTTTACCAGCTGGTTCACCTGGGGTGTGCTTCCGGCTGAAAACTGGGCAGCGGTAAAAGGGCGGCTTCTTGCACGCAGCTGCTCTGCGTAGGCATCGTCCATGGATTTCAGTTTGGAAACAGCCGCTCGATCCAGTGTATTTGCAACAAACTGTTTTGCTTGGTTATATCGTTCTGAACCGCCGCTTGTCGTTGGCTTCGCCAATTGCTGTGCAACAAATTCTTCTGCGTTTTTCTTCCTGGACATATCCGAACCCTCACTTCATTTTTTTAAGGTAATCTTCCAAAATCTGCGCCTGTTTCACCGCAGTATGTGCTCTGCCGGAGGAAATGCCGTTCTTTTTCAGCGCACTGTAAACCTCAGAAGGTGTATAGCCAGCCTTCATTGTGTTTTTTGCCGTCTCTACAACAGAACCAGTCGTTTCAAGTTTTACTTCTTTCTTCTTCGGCTGGGTCACTGCGCCGCCCTCACCACCGGAATAGCCGCCGGTCTGTGGTTTTGTCCGCGCAAGAATTTCATTGATGTATTGGCTGTTATACCCGGCAGCCTTTAGCAGCTCCTCGTTGGGGGTTACTCCGATGCTCAACAGGTAATCCACCTGTCCCTGTGCAAGCTTCTGCTCGTTTTGGCTGACCGTGTATTGATAGTTCCGCTCGTTGGCAAACTGGTTATAATCCCTGTCATCCTGGTTTCCAATCAGGTTATATTGGTTGTACAAGTCCTGCCCTTCCTGGGAATACTGGTTATAAGCCGCCTGGTATAGCTCTGGGATTTTCGCGGTCAACTGCTGCAAATATCCCTCATATGCCTGCTGCCCCGCATTTTGAGCGTAGCTGTTGCCATAGCCGCCGGTCATGGTTGCCGCCTGCCCCATGGTGTCCTGCATTGCCATTCGCCCCTGACGCACATATTGGTCTTTGTACATCTGGTAAAGGGCATCCGCATTCACGTCATACTGAAATGGTTGCCGGTTGGTGATTTTGTCCAAAAGCCCATTCAGTTTTTCAGTCCACTTGGACTGGTAAGAGCCGCCGGTGCTTTCAAGTCCCTGCTGCAAAAGCTGCTGGGCATTTGCAACATTGGCGTTGGCCTGTTGGCTTTGGGGCTGCTGAACATACTGCGTTCCCTGGTTCTGCTGCACCGGCGGGCTTTGCTGGTTCTGCTGTACCGGCTGCTGGTTTTGCGCAGGCTGTTCCTGCATCTTTTTCTTGTCGTCAACGGTTTTAAACGTTCCCATTGTTATCTCCCTTCTGCTGGTTCTGCCCCTTTTCCAGCTGTTCCAGCGCATAATTCAAATCCTGCACCAGCGCGTAAAGGTATTTCGTCAGTTGCTCCACCTGCTGTTGTGTGCTCCCCTGCACATTCGGGAATCTGAGCTTCATCAAAATCTGTCGCTCCCTTCCATGATTGTTTTGACAATAGAATAAATCTTTGCGTCACCGTCACCAACCAAACGGAGCCGAAGCGTGTCGCACCGGCGTGGCCTAATTGGAACGCTGAAGCTTTTCAGCCCCATGCCAAAAGCCGTGCAAAGCTTCACCCATTCTTCATCCTGGTCATATTGTGCGAAAAATTCAATGCGGGTCTGTTCTCCTGCCCGCATCCGAACGGAAATTTGAGAAAGATACTTTCTGTCAGGGCTGGATAGTCCCAGGTCTCCCGTTTCCGCCATCCATTGAACGCTTGTTTCCCCTGTATCGCCGCTTCCAAAAAGCGTGATAATGTTCCTGTCACCCGCGTCAACCGCGTATAGCTCGCCCTCCAGGCTGGCAAAGGCACTTGCGTGAAGCGCATCCTCCCGATGCCACATCCCTTTTGCCGTGTCATAAACGAACAGTGCCCACTTGCCGCCGCTTTCCATGCTGATGTAGTATTTGTTCCCGTGCCCTGCTGCCACTGCATTCCCGTAGCGTTCTGTTCCCAGTGCTGCCGACACTTCAACCGGGAAAGAGCCGTCAAAGGCACACACGCCGTTCCTGGATTTATAAAAAAGCGTTTCATTGACAATTGCAAGGCTGTTCCCGCACCCCGCCTGAACGCCTCGCAGCGCCGTTGTCTGAATCTGGTATTGGCTTGGCATACTGCCATAAATTTTATGCACGCAGTTTTCTTTGAAAAACAGCGGGTAACCCAGGTGGGCAGCAGCCCCGGTAAATGCGCCATCCGTGCCGCAGCTGGCGGCATAGCTGTCCGTGCTCAACCCTCTGAAATCATTCCAGTTTCGGAAATCCCCCAGCTTACAAGCATAGATTTCGTTCACCGTCTGTCCGTTTGCTGCCACGCCGTACCGGCATCCCCAAAGCCTATTCTCTGATTCAATTACGAAATCCATATTGGGAATTTTCCGGCTCACAGTAACAGTGCCCGCCTGAATCGCCGTCTCGCCCAAAAGCCCCACAACGGTAATCCAGTCGTTTCCTTTCGACCAGATTGTGCGGTTTCCGTTCAAGTCCTCCAGCCCAGGCACGGTTACGCCGGTGATGGAAACGCCGTCATACTGCGAAAATCCAGCCCCGATTCCGTCCGCACTGATTTTGACGTAGGTGCTGCTGATTGTAACCCATGTTTTCGTAGAAGCGGTGTACCGTTTCAGGGCATTCGGCTTGCCGGAGGTGTCCAGCCAATATTGCAAATCCTTTGGTTCTGCCGGTGCTGTTTCAGACACGCTCACACCGCTGATTTCTCCGCCGTCAATGCTGCACAGAGAAAAATGGACATTCCCGCTGCTGGTAAAGCTGGCTTCTATCTCGCCGTATTGGCTCAAGTCCTCGGTGTTCAGCCATTTTTTGTCCGGGAAGATAATCACATAAGCGCCCATGGATACAAGCCGCTTTGGGTTGTCCTCAGCCGCCGTACTCAAACCCATTGGAACCGTGCTTTCCCCATATATAAAATTTCTACCGTCCACATACCCAAGCTTTTCCTTGGCAATCAGGCCGTTTGGGCTCGCGGGCTTTGCATACACTCCCCTTGCTTTCCGGGGAGACAGCACCGGGTAGCTGTCCGATGTCAAGTTTTTCATGTCATAAAATTCGCCGCTGCCAATCCGCAGGTTGTGGTTGTACCCCCGGAACTCCTCCACCACCTCCCGGATGGAAGCCGCCGCCGCCACCGTAGGATAAATCATACCGTCCTCCTAAAAAAGCATCCGTTTTACCGCCGTCACCGGCATATGCTCCCGGTTATAGGCCGCCGCATAAGCTGTATACAAAGTGTTGTACATGGTAATTTCTGCGTTATATTTGTCAAATTCACCGTTTGCAAAGTCAATCTGTGCCGCAAGATAGTGAATATATGCTTCATCATAGGGGGCGGGAATCAGCAGCGTTGTGTCAATCGCCGTGCCCGCCGTGTATCCGTCAAAACCGAGGATTGCTGCCCCTTCATGGGTGTCAATCACCTGCGCTTTAACCGTCCTGTCCAGCCTGTCCAGCCAGGCAATTTTCTCCGCATCCGTATAGGTGTTGTATTTCAGGCTGTCCAGCCGTTCCAATGCTTCCTGAATGGTCATGTCGTTTCCCTCCAATTCCAAAAAAGGGGAGCATAAAGCCCCCCAATTTTGTGTTAGCCGCCGATTCTTGCTCTGGCGGAGGCGTTTACCGCCTGTTCTTCGCCCTGAATGTTGTTGATTTTGGCGCTGTAGCTGTCCACCGCCTCGACACTGCGGTGGTACTCCTCCGCCACATACTCAGGTACCTTGCTGGTCTCCCCCTTGGGCAGCAGCCAGTTCTTCCCGTTTACGCCAATCATAAGGCAGGGTTCTTCGTTGCTTCTGCCTCGGGGAATCCGAAGCTCCACCAGCTTCTCCAAGCTGGTTTTCTTTTCGTCAGCCATTTTTTGTCTCCTCCCTTAATTCAGTTCATCGGTTGCGGAGAAGGTGGAGCAGCTCATAATGCGCAGCACCCGTTCGGTGTACAGCACTGTTGTGCCAAACTCGAACTTGTAGCCCACGGTGCTGAACTGGTTCAGAGGGCCTCCCACTTCTTCACGGCTCTTGATGATGGTTTCCAGGTTCCCGCCCTCCGGGTCAATGATACCAAATGCGTCCTTGCCGAACATATAGCTGGCATAGGTAGCGCCGTTGGCCTTGTTCTTGTAGGTTCCTCCACCCAGCACCGGGGCAAACACGTTTTCAATAAAGCGCACACCGTGCAGCTCACCGATTTCGCCGTTGAAAATTTCACTGGTAGCAGCGTACTTGTGCGCCTCAATCCAGTCTTTGCAGTTCCGCAGGTCATAGGCGACAGAAGGGGAAACCACGCAGTAGTATTTTCCGTTGATAGTGGGAACACGGTTCATCTTCATGATGCGCACCGCCTTGGCAACCATCAACGGCGTGAACATACTCATGACTGTTGCGCTTGCTTCCATGGTGGCGCAGCTGGTAGGCGTGGATGCAACAGCGTTGGTTGCAAGGGTGATGTTGTCGCAGTACAGCACGTTGGTGTTGGTCAGCAAGCTGTCTCGGATAAGCGTCTCCTGGGTCTTGCTGGCAGAAGCACCCATTTCCTCCGTTGCGCCGAGGATGGTGTTGTCATAGGCGTGGAACTCCAGGATGTCAGAGATGGCGGCGAAGGTGCCAAACTGGTCAATGGTCGCCACCTTGCTGCTCATGCCGAATTTCTGGCCGGTGGGAATCACGCCTTCCTGAAGCTTGGAGGCGTTGGCAAAGGTGTTCCACTTTCTCCACTCCATGGTAGTGCCGTGGTTTCTGGGCAGGTTCTGCTTCTTGGCGAATTGGCCGTAATAAGCTTCGATTCTGGCGTTTTCCAGCAGCTCCGTGTCGTAGAACGTCTTCATTTCACCGGACATGGTGTTCTTGGTGTCGAAGTTCGTCTTCTCACCGGTATAGGCATTGACATAGGTGGTGCTTGCGTTCACCAGCGTACCGGCTTCCGCAAACAGCTGAAGATTCAGGGTAATCATTTTGATTTCAAACATTTTTTATTCTCCTCCATTTTGTTTTTCGGAAGAGAAACCCCCGTTACATTCCGGGATAAATTTTCTCTCCCCTGGCAGCAGCGGCACGGATTCTGGCTTTCAGCGCCTCCCGCTCCTGCCGCGTTGCCTTTGCGTAATCAAATGTGGTCACAGAGGAAGCCTGGCGGTCAACTCCCGCCTCATCCGGTCTTCTGGCGTTGGCCTGGACGGATGCCGTCAGCTTTTGGGATGCCTCCTGCAAAGCCTTTTGAACCGCCGTCTGAACCAGCTCGTTGTGATGGGCGGCAAAATAGGCCGTCTGCAAGGGAACCGGATTGTCCGGGTTGTCCACCATGCGGCGGAACACCTCGTTGCTCTCCCGCTCGGCCATCAGGTCGAAATTCGGAAACAGCTTTTTCATTTCCTCCGCTTCAGAAATCACCCTGGCGGCGTGTTCTCGCAGCCGCTTATCCTGGATGCTTTCTTGTTCCGCTTGCTGGCTCTGCCGAATCTGCCGGATGGTGTCGGCGCTTACGCCAAAGGCGCTGGCCTCCTGTTCCTCCCGCTGGTGGTCTGCTGCGTCTCCCACCGCCTTTGCAATGGCGTTCAGGTCGATGTTTTCTGCATCCAGGCCGTATTGCTGCGCCAGAAGGGGGGCAATCATGCTGGTGAATCCCTCCGCCTGGTTGGCCTTGGCAACCCTGGCCTTTATAATTTCCTGCATGGCCTTGTTGTAGTCCGGGTCTTTCATCAGCTCGTCCCAGCTGGGCTTTTCCGGCTTTCCTGCCTGTTCTTCGGCCTGTTCCGGTTCTTCCTCTTTTTTCTGTTCGGTGGTCTGCGTCTGTGCCGTGGCGTCCGGCTGTGGCTGGGCTGCCGCCGGAGGAACGGTCTGGCCGTTTCTCTTTGCTCTGGCATCCCGCCGTTTCGCCCATCGTTCCACCTTGTCCTTTGGAACATTCAGTTCCAGTAGTCTTTGCTGTTCGGCGTCAACAGCGCTTTCGCCCGTTTCCGCTGCCGCGGCTGCCCCGCCGTCTGCCCCTGCGCCGTCTCCGGCACCGTCGGCAAACAACTGCAAGTCCAGCAGCGCTTTGAAAAATTCCATGAGTAAACCCTCCGGTATTTTGTCTGCCGCTTTTGGGGCGGCGAATCCCACGGTTATATGATACGTTCCTTTTTTTCTGATTTCTAAACCCAGCTGACACAAAAAAATAAGGCTGGCAAATGCCAGCCCCATTTCTCAGCCGTATACGTGATAGCTTATTACGTCCGGGTATTTTTCTTCCAGCAGTGCAAAGCCGATGCACACCGCTTCAAAAAAAGCCCTTACAATGTTTTTGTACGCTCCCGATGGGGTGCAGGAAATTTCTGCATCCCCGTTCTCCAGCCTGATTTCCGGTTCTGCCACCTTTCCCAGCCGGTGCAGCTGCGCCACATTTTCCGCCAGCGTGTAGGTCAGTGTCGATACCGCCGCGCATACCAGGTCTTGCCCCGCCGGTGCTGTCCCTGCGTGCCCTCTTACTGTCACTCGAGGGAATTGTCTGTTGTAATCAATAACCACCATCTCTATGCCTCCCCGCCGGTGCTGGCCGCTTTCGCCGCCCTGCTTCTGGCATTTCGCACAATGGTCGGTTCCTGCTTCTGGATGCCGCCGATGTTGTCACCCTGGTAGATGCTGGTCGTTCCAACCGTACCCCCGGTGCCCCCGGCCATGGTGACGTTTACATCCTGGGCAATGGTCTGGGCAGCCTCCGGCTCATATCGCTCTGCCAGTGTCAGCGCCAGCTGCATATATTGCAGCAGCTTTTGATACATGGTTCCCTGCTGACTGATTTTCTGCATCAACTCCGCCTTGCCATCAAAGTCCATCATGTCCATGCACTGTAGCGCCTGGTCTGCCATCTGGGGGTTAAAAAAGCCCAGATTGAAAAATTGCAGTGCCAATTCGTTCTGCGTGACCTTGGTGTACACATTGTGCTTCTGAGCAGAGATTTTGATGTCAAAGGCAGGCACCCGATACCCCATGTCCATGCCAAAATCATTCCCCTGATACTGGGGTTGAATGCCGCTGTTGTCGTAGCTGACGAACTCCTGCGCACCGTATTGCCCCACAATCCGAAACTGCCTCGGCGCATCGTAGAACTGCCGGATAAGCTCGATGCAGAACTCTACAATCTGGGAATACGCCCGGTAACTGGCCTGGGTGCTGTCCCGGCTGCCCTTGCCGCTGGCCTCCTGTAAGGCAGCAATGGCACTGGCTGCTGTCACCCCGCTTTGGATGTTCCCGGTGCTGGTCTCCGTGTTTCCGCTGGTCTCCCGCAGCTCCTGGATGGTTGCCTGCATCACGTTGATGTAGTTTCCGTCCAGGGGTGTATGCGCAATTGGTTTCAGGAAACTCTCGTCCACATTGGGCAGATGCACAAAGGGCTTGCTCAGGTCTGCCAGCTCGTTTTCGTTCACACCTCCCTCGCCTCGAACGAAATACCGGGGCGTTGCCCCCACCATGGCGTTTTTCACAAAGGCGGTTTTTAGCAGGTCAATTTCCGTCTGAGGGGACTTGCAAATGTCGATGTAGCCGTAGCCGCATGGGCTGCCCTCAATGGGGTATAGCGCATCAAACACATAGGGGTATTTGCCATGGTCATACAGCCCTCGTTCTGCCATCTCCGGTTCGTTCTCCGTGGCGTACAGCACCGTGTCTCCAATGTATTTGCAGTATTGCAGCGTATTTTTTCCGTTGACTCGCTTCCGGTAGTACACTTCAATCACGGTAAACTTGTCCTCGGTGCTGACGGTGTCATCGTAAAGGAACTTCGCCGACACAAACCCATTGCTTTTCAGCTTGCTTTCCAGCTCCGGGTACTGCTCCACCAGCACCTCCTTGTCCCGGAGTTCCGTGTGGAAAAGAAACCGGCTTTGCTGGATGTCCGTCACCCCCGGCTCCCAGTAAACGTTCAGTAGGTTCACGTTTTCAACAGAAATATCCCCAAGGCCGTTCAGTTTGTTCTTCGACCACACGATTTTGTAAACACCGGTGCCGGTTTTCAGCTTTTGCCACATGGCATCGGAATACGTCCGTTCAAATTGATTCTGTTCCAGCACACAGGGGATGATGTGGCTCAACATCTGCGCTTCCTGCCGGTCTCCCCGTTCCCGGGGGAGTATATTCGGCTCGGGGTAGCTTTCCATGGCATCTGCGTGTTTTGCCACAATGACGTTGTGCAGCCAGCCGGAGGAGGACACCCATCCGCCGTCCTTCCCGATTCTGGTTTTCTCCAGCTCCTCCGCGCTGTTCCGCATCTTCCACCACTGCTCGCTGGCCTGGATTCTGGCGGTGGTTCTGGCCTTGCCGCCGTTATATTTTTTCAGAATATCTGTAAATTTAAAAAGCTGCTCCTGCCCGATGGGCTTTGCCGCCATGCCCTCCGGCATTGTCCCCTCGGCAGGGAGAAGCCCGCCCTTCCCGGCAGCCGCCAGCCCCAGAATACCGCCATTTTCCATGTTTTTTACCTCCGATTTTTGTCAAAATTGAACTGGTTCAGCGGGTCACCATACACCAGTTCTTCCTTTTTTGTTGTTACCGGCTTGATAGGCCGTGACATACACATATACCGCACTTCGTCCGCCACATGGTCTTCCATGTCCGTATCCAGGTCTTCCGGCTTGGTCTGACTGTACATTAACAGTGGAATTGTGCGGGTAAACGCATTGCACCCTTCAAAAATATACATCCGCGCATAGCCATTATCGTCAAACTGCATCCGATAGTGCATCTGCATCCACCCCGGAATCCGTGCATTGTCCCCGGGGGAAAAATAAATGCCATACCGTTCCGCCGTTTCTGCAATTCTTTCTCCCCGGCTGGCGTCCCAGATAGCCGGGTCTGCAACACTGTCAACAATCTTCCTGCCCTTCAGCCATGGGTGTTCATTTTCAAACTCCCGAAAGTGCCGGAATTGTTCGTCCGGTGACCATTTAACGCCCTCATTCGGTTCTTTTGTGCAGCCGTATATTTCCAGAATCCGATATAGCACGCCGTCATAGTCCACCGCCCAGTACCCCAGGGAGAAGGGCTTGCCGTAGCCAAAGTCATACGACCGCATGATATTCCACCCTCGCCGTTCACCGCTGTTAAGGTCAAACGGCTTAATGACGTGTGTCCAGCGCCCCTGCTCCCGGGCTTCTTCCGGCGTGATTCCGGCTTCACGGCACTTTTTGACATCTGGTTCCATTCGGAAGTCCTCAAAAAACTGCCCTTCGTATACGTCCCATTTCCCGTATAGCCATGCCTCCCGCAGCTTCGGCGGCAGCGTTTCCAGCTCTGCCACATACTCCGGCTGGGTTTCCATCAGCGCCCGGTTGTCCTGTACAAGTGCCTGTGTAAAGCTGTAATCCTCCGGCTTCTCCGCCTCCTCAAATCGCCGGTCGATGAACAGCCGCTTGATATAGCCGTGGGAAGCGCCCCCTGGGTTGCAGGTGTAATAGGTGCGCTTTGGAAAATTATTCACACCACGCACACAGGCGTTAATTTTTTTAATCCATTCTTCCTGAAGCTGGGTCGCTTCGTCCAGAAAAATCACGTCATATTCTGCACCCTGGTATTGCCCCAAATCCCCATCACAGTTGCAGTAGCCGAACTTTATTGTGCTGCCATTGGGGAAAGTAAACACTTTTTCACTTTTGTTGAACTTCGCCAGCCCGTGCAGTTCTTCCCGCAGCTGATTGATGTGATTGTTAAGCAGCTCCGGGAAGGTGCGCCGGACAATCAGCACTTTGATGCCGGCATATACCGCCGCCAGAATCTTGGCCTTCGTGCGAACCGCCCAGCTCTTGCCGCCGCCCCGTGCCCCGCCGTAGCCAACGTGCCGGTGGCCGTCTGTTAAAAAACGGTATTGTTTATCACTGATTTTTGTCAAATCAATTGTACTCATATTTCAAACCCCTCTGGCAAGCCGCTGATGACCAGCTGCGCGGCATTTTTACCATCATCGTCTCTGTCTGCCTTGCTTTGCAATGCGGCAATGCGAGCATCCTGCTCCGCCTGGTCACCGGCGCTTTTAATCCCAACAATATCCCGGATGTCCTTGACCGCCGCCGTCAGCGCACGGATGTCCTTGGGGGTAATGTCATCCCGCAAGGCATCCAGCACCTTTTCCAGCATCAGTCCGGCGGAATCGTATATCCGGGTCGCCATGTCCGCCTTGGCCTGCGCGGCGGCATCAGCTGCCAGCGTGGCCGATTTGTCTATCACCTGTTGGCGCAGCCCCACCCAGTCTTCCGCCTTTGCCCGCTTGCCCAGTGTTCGTAGCGGCACATTGTATTTCGCTGCCAACTGCCTATACGTCACGCCGCCCTGAATATATTCGTCTCTTGCAGCCGTCCAATCCACGCTCCGTCACCCCCTTTTTCCCAATTTTATCAAATCGCCGTTGTGGGCGCTAAACCCACCCATTGCGTGCGGGCGGCTTGTCCGCCTTATTATCCTGGGTAAGGACTGGGATTGGACTGGGACTGGGAGTGGGACTTGGCAACACATCGTATACGTCCGTTTCCATTGGCTGAGTTTGGCAGACATTGGCTGCACTTGGCTGTCCCTGGTTGCCTGTCGCATTGCCTCGCTGCATTCTCCTTCGTTCTGCTCGCGTCCTTTTGCGTTTTGTCTAATTTCCATAGAATCCCCGCCCTGTTTTTGTGCATTACTACGTCTTGCAATGTCGTGCAATATGTGATATGATATAGCCAGATACAAGGGGGGAGCGACCCCAAAACAAAATCAGAAGGAGAAAAAGGAGAAAAAGGAGAAAATGGAGAAAAAGGAGAAAATGGAAAACTACACGAAGCTGAAAATGATTCTGGACCTTCTGGGCGGCGACGGCGGCAAGGTCGTGGCTGACGCAAGGGCACGGATGCAGGCGGCAGAGAACGGCGGGTGGCCGTTTCCAGTTGAACCGTATATGGCACCGTTTTTAACGGAGGACTACTGCATTGGCTCCGCCCTCCTGGGTGCCATTCTGGACACCTACTTTGGCAGCATGAGCCGGGAGACCGCCATCACCCTGAGAGACACACTGGGGGAATATGGAAGCATCTGCCTGTATGGCGGCTGTGAAGACTTGATGTTTAATAGTTTTCAGGTAGCCAACAACTACAACGCCCGGCACGAGACCGACAAGATTAACCCCATGTATACCGGCTGGCAGCCGTTCGAGATTTGATTTGAGAGGTGAGAGCAATGGCAAAGGCAAGAGTGACCTGTACCTGTAAAACCTGTGGCGCTACCTTCACCCGGGAGACCGTCAAGCGCAACCGGGCGGAGGCCGACAGCTGGGAGGCCTGGGCAGCGGAAAATATCGATACCTGCCCCAGCTGCTACAAGGCCGAAAAGCAGCAGAAAGAGGCGGAACGTGTGGCTGCCAGAAGCCAGCAGCTCCCCCAGCTTGAGGGAAGTGAGAAGCAGGTATCGTGGGCGAACACCATCCGGGACAATATGATTTCCGAAAATCATCTCGCCCGGGGCATCCGGGATGGAGAGTTCATCAACCAGGACGGGACAACGTTGACCTTCCAGCAAGCGCAGGAGTTCTGGGCAACCGCAGATTCTACCCCGGAACAGAAATCAGCCGCCGATGCCATCATCAAGCTGTTTACCGAGACACAAGCAAAGTGGTTTATCGACCACCGTTTTGACCGGATTTAACAATAACCCGCCCCGGAGGTACGAGGGCAGAAAGGGAAAAATGTTATGAGTTACAGAGACATGATGATTGAAAACCGGGAGAATCTCGGCTGGTGCAAGCCCCTATCTTTTTTGGGCGGGCGCGTAGTCATAGCGCTGAACGAAGGTCAAGTCGTGTGCGCATCCGTAGATGGAAAGACCCTGCCGGAATGCCCTGAAACCACCCGCACCGTTGCAAAACTTGTAAACCCGGAGTATGACGACTATATCA
>ENA-ORCM01000383-ORCM01000383.1-human-gut-metagenome-genome-assembly--contig:-NODE-383-length-43271-cov-36.391652_pt1 | contig 43271 bp, 44 predicted proteins | sample MGYA00242906_ERZ507928 | MGnify/ENA primary metagenome ERZ507928 (study PRJEB26167, sample SAMN06115497) | human gut metagenome | host: Homo sapiens | place: China:Shanxi | collected 2015-05-07...
GTATCTTCTGGCGGGACTGCGCCTGCGTCTACGTTTTCTACAGTAACATTGCCGTAAACGTCGACTGTAAAACTGATATCAGTTGCAATCACATAACCGTCCGGTGCAGCGATTTCTTTCAGCGTATAATCTCCGGCAGGAAGCTCCGTAACAACATGGTTTGTGCCGTCGGAAGTCCATTTTTCAACCGTTTCTTCATCGCTGTTGATAAGCTCCATTTCTGCACCGGAAAGTTCTTCTCCATACACATCCTGTTTGGAGATTTCAATGGTAATCGGCTTGTTTTCAGCTGTGATTCCCACAATTTCACCGTCCTCAGAAATTGTCATGAGATAGCCTTCCTCACTGAGAATGTAGCCTGTGGGAGCCTCAATTTCTTTGACAATATACTCGCCGTAGGGAACTTCATCAAATGCAAAATATCCGGTTTCGTCGGAGATTGCCGTCATAATTGCATTGCTTTCCACAAATTCTGTACAGTCTGTTTGGAACTGTTCTGTTGCAGCTTGCTGCTGCTGTAGAATTTGCCGATGAAGGGAGATGGCATCCATTTTTTGCAGCCATTTCCATCCACGCAAAAAATCTCGGTATCCTTGTAATACGAATTTTGCAGTATCATAGCGGTGCAGAAAAAGCAGATGCAGAACAGTTCTCCAAAGTTCTAGCGTAACAGCAAGGGCATTTTTTGCTTGCCCATGGAGGGCATAGGTGATACAGCCGTTGCGGGTGATATAGTATTCATTCCATGGTGCATATTTTAAGTGAAAATTTTCATGCCAGACACAAACACCCGTCATCATGACGACCTGTTCTTTGATTTGCAGGGCGTATTCCACATCGTCCATCTTAATAAAAAATGGCATCGGCAGTCCGGCTTGTTTCATGGCTGCAACATAATAGCGCGCCGCATAAGTGCGATACTCATCCTCTGTCAGCTCTGTCCCATTGTAATCCTCATAGCTTATCGTTGCTTCGTAATCCGGACCTTTATATGTTTCATATTCAATGGCGAGTTTTGTTTCTGTTACAACATCATCCACGATCGCCAGTGAGCTGACCCGGTAGATGTAACAGTCTGGTGACTCTTTCATAAAATCGTACACAATATAATTATAGCATCCTTTTCCATTTATGATATTAGAGTATACCGTCACATCACTTTCATCCGATACCGAATCCATAAGATCCGGCTGGGATTCATATTCTGAAAAAGTTGTATCCAGTTCTTTTAGTTTTCCATCCTTATCTACTTTGTAAAAACTGGTATAAGAAAAAATTCCCGTGCCGCCACAATGCGAAACCAAAAGTTCCACTTGTCCATCCATATCCAGATCTGCCAGCGTGAATTTATATTGTTCATTGGCAAAATCAATATCAACTGCCCACTTGTCCCTGTTTTGTGCAAATATCTCAATCTGTTTTTGAATATCTTTAGTAGCTCCAGATATGCTGTCCACATATTTTACATAATCTGTCCATACGCCTTCCATATCAGAAAGCTTTTCTGTCAGATGCTGCTCGCTTAGAAATTCTTCCAAAAAAGTATCCCGATAAAACGGATTACCATTTTCTGTTTTCGCTTCTACTTTATAGCTTTCCAGATTTGGATAATCCAGATACATCATATTGTCCGGATTTTCCTGTAAAAATATAACCGGCATATTCCATGAATCTCCGTCATTACTATATTGGAGCAGCAGTAAAATATCCTTTTTCCCATCCATATTCACATCTGAAAATTTGACGCCACTGACCTGCCCAAATGAATCCGATATTGCTGCCGTTATTTCCGGAAACTCATACATAATTTTATCGTTTTTCATCAATAAGAATTCCGGCTTATTTGAATTATCTTCTGGTGCAACTGATGTAAATGTTACCATTCCCCAGTCATCCAGCTGAATCTCAAATGTCTGATCCTCAATCACTCTCTGCTTGAGGCTTTGCATGTTCTGTCCCGGTGTCTCTGTAACCGCTTCCTGCCCACCGGACAATTCTTTTAACACTTCCGTTGATGCTTCTTTTGCATCCTTTGCTTCCTGCTTACAGCCTGCAAGAACAAATGATACTATTATGAGTCCGAATATGATGTTCTTTTTCATCTGACTGCCCCACCTTTTATCGTTTCTCGGTATCTATAACGTCATCTGACTCCTCTTCTCTTATTTTATCATACCTAATTCTTCTATGCATCTTTTTCTGTTTTTTCTTCCATTTTGTATCCGATTCGAAAACCTGCACATATTCTGCAATAGTATGATAAACTATCACTATAAAAAGCCATTCGGTGAAGAATAAGCTTCGCCTTGGATGGGATACAAATTTTAATGAGGGAGCATCCATGCAAAAAGAGAACAGAAAATATTACGAAGCCTATGAAGATCGATATAAAACCGCTCATGAAAAGGGTGTCAGTTGGGAGCAAATGAAAAATACTCCAATCGTTATGGATATTATTAATCGATATCACCTTCATCCTGAGCAGTCATTACTGGAAATTGGGTGTGGTGAAGGCAGAGACTCCGCCACCGTTTTAGAAAATGGCTTTCACCTTATGGCAACCGATATATCGCCTGAAGCAATAGACTATTGTAAGAAAAAAATGCCTGATTTTGAATCAAAATTCATGGTTTTGGATTGTTTATCAAGTGATTTGAATGAAAAGTTTGATTTTATTTATTCAATTGCGGTTGTTCATATGTTCGTTTTAGATGAAGACAGGAACGGGTTTTATCAATTCATTCGTAGCCATTTGAAATCAGATGGAATTGCTCTTATTTGTTCAATGGGAGACGGAAATTATGAAATGCAAAGCGATATCAGCAACGCTTTTGAGATTCAGGAAAGAGAACATGAATCTGGAAAAATGATGGTTGCGGGAACATCTTGCAGGATGGTTTCATTCAGTACTTTTGAGAACGAGCTGCTGAGAAACGGACTGAAAATCATTGAAAAAGGCATCACAAGTGCATTGCCAAATTTCAATAGCTTAATGTATGCTGTAGTTAAGTAGAGAGCCTATCGAAAAGCAGCAGACAAACTGACGGAACTCAAAATCAGCTATATTCCGCTAATTCTCGTATTCCGAGAGTGATTCTAAGTCTATTGGGTGGTGTTCTCACTACCGAAATCTTAGAATAAAGACACAGAAAGCAAACCATCCATCCAAATGATATTGACCGCAACGAAAAAGTAGTTTCACTTCGATACACTCCCAAGGATGGAACCATTCTCCCACTCCCCTGTCTTTTTCAACTCGTCATAATAAGCTTTATACCAGTATGCCGTCCTCCGGCTGATCGCCCCTCATTCACAATCTCCATGATTTTCATGCCGCTCTCAAATTTTATTTGGTTGCTGCCTACCATAGAAATCAATGTCTCTCTGCAGCTGTTCCATTGACATCACTTCTTTCAGATCATAGCGGCAATGGATTGGTGCAACATTTGTGAAAGCTTATCCTCTGCAGATACGCGTGCAATAAATTTGCCCATATACGTTCCTATCATATCCAGATTGATGTTCAATACGATTTTATCCAGTTCCTCCTCGTAATCTCTGACATATGCTTTAGATCCAAGCAGACCACGCTCCTCACCGACAACTACCTCACGAAGATCTCGCTGGTCAATATCCTGCTATAGATAGTGAAGGTTTCCATACTGGAAAAGAATAGCTTTTGCCCTCGCTTTCATCAGATCCTGATAGTTAAAAAATTCATTGCTCTCCCCCTTCCTCTACTTCCATCAGATTTATCCTTGTAAAAAATTCTGTCTCATTTTCATGATGGATATATGCCCCGTTTTTCATCTGAACACGAAGGCTTGCCGGATTATCCTTATTTACAGACATATAAACTTCGTGAATAGACCTCTGTCCTGCTTTCTCAAGCGTCAGCTTCAATCCCTTAGTTGCATAACCTCTTCCTCTGTATTTTTCTGATATGCAATAACCTATATGTCCAGGTCCTTCTCTGAGAAAATCATTGAGACAATGTCTTAAATTAAATACTCCCACATATACATCTTCATCAACAAGCACATATGTAGTATCCGGAACAAATCCTTCCGGCAGCTCCTTTCCTAATGACCAGTTTCTCTTTTTCTCGATCCATTCAAGAAACTGTTCATAGTTATAGCCATATACGTTATTCATATATCCGTTTTCATTTTCCGGAAAAGTCATATAAAGCTCATATGTTTTTCGATAATCAGAATCCTGTACTCTTATTAATTCCATGGGCAATCCTCCTTGTGTTTGTTCTGTCGGGCTTATTGAAGATGATATCACTCATATCTCGTCTGCCTTCTTGAAATTATTATTCAAAAGTATAATCATGGTATTTCTTCATGTCAATTGAAAATCATTTGATTTTTCATATATGCTCCAATCAGCTCTTATTTCCATGTAAAAAAGAGAAAATGGGCTGCCACAAAATGTGGCAACCCATTTTCTCTCTTTATATTCGTTGTGATCAGATTGTTCCTGTCACAGTTAAGGTTCCTGTTCCCGGTGTCACGATCCAGCTGCCGGTAGCCGGATCCTGCGTATAAGCTGCCGCAGGCACCGTGATTCTTCCGGCTGTTGTTGCAAATAATCCGGTTGCTTCGTTGTATGTGTAATCTGTTCCGGCCGCAAGTGCTGTTCCATTATAGCTTACCGCTATGTTGGAAAGGATCGGATCGAACGTATCTATGATCTCTGCTGCTGTGGCTGCATCCGCTGCAGTATTTCCGGTGTTCTGAATGAGGAATGTGTAGGTCAGCGTTCCATTTTCCGTTACCGGAACCGGGCTGATCGATTTCGTGATATTTAAAAGCGGCTCATTATCTGTTACCACTGTCTCTGTTACCTCGATCGGTGTAATGCCTCCGCCTGTGATTGTTGCTGTATTTACAATATTTCCGGTTGCAGCAAGCGGTGCATACGGATTCACTTCCGCTTCATATACGATCACTGCATTGCCGCCTGCCGGTACTGTGATCCCATTTATCACAAGTGGCGGTCCGGCTGTTACTGCAGGTGCCGGCTGCAATACACCATTGATATAATACTTCGCTGTTCCCTCCATATAATCCAGTGGAACAAGTGATGTTGTATTATAAGGATATGCTCCCAGATTGTCTGTAATGGTAAGTCCTGTATACGCTAACGTTCCCGCATTTACAATACTGATCACATAGGTGATCGTATCATTTTGTCTGTAAGTGTTCCGCACTGCCTTCTTTGCAGCGGATAAAACTTCCAGAATCTCACCGACTGCTATATTTGAATTGGCAATGGATCTTCCATAACGCAATTGTGCCTGGTTTGTAAAACGTGCCATATATTTTTCCCTTCCTGCTTTTTTATTGTCCCTTTTAAGCAATGTGCTATATTCAGGTACACTTTAATATATGACAGTTTTTTTAATCGTTTCTCTTAACCGTGCTGCAGCTTTCTATTTTTCATTCTTTATTAAAATCAGGCGCAAAAAAATATATTTTATGATCTTATGGCATCCTTCATCGATTTTACATATTCCGCTACATGCTCCAGTGCATCTGTTCCATATTTTTCAATTAGCTTGACAATAGCTGAACCGACGATCGCACCATCGGAAATGTCTGCCATTTTTTTTGCCTGTTCCGGTGTGGAAATACCAAATCCGATCGCACATGGCACCTTCGTATTTTCCCTGACTACATTCACAATAGAAGCAAGGTCTGTCTTAATCTCACTCCGTGTACCTGTGACACCAAGGCTTGAAACGATGTAGATAAAGCCTTCTGCTTCCCTTGCGATCATAGAAATCCGGTTTTCGGATGTAGGGGCGATCAGTGAGATCAGATCCACGCCATATTGCCTGCAGGTCGGCAGAAATTCTTCTTTTTCTTCAAATGGCAGATCCGGCAGAATAAGTCCGTCTATTCCGATGTCACGGCAGGTGGAGATGAATTTTTCTGCTCCATAAGAGAATACAACATTGGCATAGGTCATGAAGACCATCGGAACCTTCACATCACGTCGAAGTTCTTTTACAAATGCAAAAATCTTATCGGTCGTAATGCCACCACGCAATGCCCTTAAATTTGCACCCTGAATCACCGGTCCTTCTGCGGTAGGGTCAGAGAATGGAATCCCAAGTTCGATCAGATCCGCACCATTTTCCACGGCGGCACGGACTACTTTTGCGGTAGTTTCCAGATCCGGATCCCCGCAGGTTACAAATGCGATAAATGCCTTTCCATTTTCAAATGCTTCCTTTATATTACTCATGGATATCCTCCCCTCTGTAGCGGGCAATGGCTGCGCAGTCCTTGTCACCTCTGCCGGAAATGGTTATGACAATGATTTTATCCTTGTCCATCGTCGGTGCAAGCTTCATTGCGTAGGCAACCGCATGTGCTGATTCAATGGCCGGAATGATTCCTTCCGTCTTTGCCAGATATTCAAAAGCATTTACCGCCTCATCATCTGTGACAGGAACATATTCTGCCCGTCCAATATCATGAAGATGTGCATGCTCAGGTCCTACGCCCGGATAATCAAGTCCTGCCGAAATAGAGTACACAGGGGCTATCTGACCATCTTTATTCTGACAGAAGTAAGATTTCATACCATGAAAAATACCGACTCTGCCCGTTGCGATCGTTGCTGCTGTTTCAAATGTGTCCACACCTCTTCCGGCTGCCTCACAGCCGATCAGCCTTACACTTTCATCTTCAATAAAATGATAGAAGCTGCCAATCGCATTGGATCCTCCGCCTACACAGGCGATCACAGCATCCGGAAGTCTGCCCTCCTTTGCAAGCATCTGCTCTTTGATCTCTTTTGAAATAACTGCCTGGAAATCGCGGACGATCGTAGGAAATGGGTGTGGTCCCATCACCGATCCAAGGCAATAATGCGTATCACTAATACGCGAGGTCCATTCACGCATGGCTTCGGATACAGCATCCTTTAATGTAGCCGTACCTGTTTTTACAGGAATGACTTCTGCTCCGAGAAGCCGCATACGGTATACATTGAGTGCCTGGCGGATGGTATCTTCCTCGCCCATAAATACCACGCACTCCATGCCCATAAGTGCTGCTGCAGTTGCTGTGGCAACACCGTGCTGGCCTGCACCTGTTTCAGCGATCAGCCTTGTTTTCCCCATTTTCTTTGCCAGAAGTGCCTGACCGAGTACGTTATTGATCTTGTGTGCACCTGTGTGGTTTAAATCCTCACGCTTGAGATAAATTTTGGCACCTCCGAGATCTTTTGTCATTTTTTCGGCATAGTACAATCTGGATGGTCTGCCTGCATATTCATTAAAAAGCTCGGTCAGCTCTCTGTTAAATTCCGGATCATTTTTGTAATGGTTGTATGCTTCTTCCAGTTCAATAACTGCATTCATGAGTGTTTCAGGGATATACTGACCACCGTGAATGCCGAAGCGTCCGTTTGGATTCGTCATAATGTTTCTTCCTTTCTGACAGCGGCAACAAATGCCGCCATTTTTTCTTTGTCTTTTCTTCTGTCCGTTTCTATGCCGGAGCTTACATCCACCGCAAAAGGATGAAGCTCTCTTACCGCTTTCCCCACATTTCCTGCAAAAAGTCCACCGGCAAGAAAATAAGGTCTGTCTATTTTTTTCAGGATATTCCAGTCAAATACCGTACCGGTTCCCGCACCGGAATCTAAGAGGATATAATCGGCAGAGCATTGTCCTGCTTCCGCTATCTCTTTTTCCGATTTCACCTGAAAAGCTTTGATGATCGGTTTCCCGGTAAGTTGTCTCAACCGCCTGATATACGCTTCATCCTCATCTCCGTGAAGCTGTGCAATATCAATAATATGATCATTCAAAAGCTCTGCTATCTTTTCCACAGCTTCATTGACGAACACACCAGCTGCCTGGATTTCACCGGAAAGCTGTTTTTTCAGTTCTGCCGCCTTTTCCGGTGTCACATAGCGTCTGCTTTTTGGAGCAAATACAAATCCGATGTATTCTGGTTTCAGTTCGTTGGCTGCTTCTATCTCTTCTATTCCGGACAGACCGCATAATTTTATTTTCGTCATATCACACCCCGCAGTTCTGCCAGCTTCGCTTTTTTATCCGTTGCCCGCATCAGCGTCTCCCCGATCAAAACAGCATCTGCACCGATTTTCCGAAGTGCTGCGACATCCTCTGCTGTCTGCACCCCACTTTCGGAAACAAACAGTACCTCTGGTGGGATCAGCTCCCGTAACCTGCGGCTGTTATCGGTATTTACCGAAAAATCTTTGAGATTACGGTTATTGACACCGATCACGCGTGCTCCGGCATCAATCGCCATCTGCACTTCACGCTCATCATGTGTTTCCACCAAAGCAGAAAGACCAAGCTCATCACAGATCTGTAGGTACTCCCTGATCTCCGACTCACCCAGTATGGAGCAGATCAGTAATACCGCTGAAGCACCAAGCACCTTTGCCTCGTAGATCATATATTCGTCTACTGTGAAATCCTTGCGCAGGCATGGAATGGAAACCGTATCTGCAATCTCCCGGAGATATTCATCCCTTCCGAGAAACCATTTTGGTTCTGTCAGCACGGAAATGCCGTCTGCACCGGCCGCCTCGTATTCTTCTGCGATCTGTAAATACGGAAACTCCGGCGCGATCAGCCCCTTTGAAGGCGACGCTTTTTTGCATTCGCAGATGAAGGAAATGCCGTCCTTTCTGAGCGCCTTTTCAAAAGCGAAACTGCCTTTTTTCATGGATAATGCCTGCTGCTTTAAATCTTTCGGAGATATCTTTCTTTTTGCTTCGCTCACCCGCTCTCCTGCATGCTCTGCAAGCTGGTCTAATATTGTCATCCCTCTACCTCCGGCCGGTTGCTGACTTCGATCAGCTGCTTTAATGTTGCAAGTGCTTTGCCGGAATCAATAAGCTCTGCTGCAAGATTGATGCCCTCCGCCATGCTCTCTGCCTTGCCTCCGATATACAATGCCGCTCCTGCATTCATCAGCACAGCTTTTCTCTTATGTCCTTTTTCCCCATTTAAAATGGCAAGTGTGATTGCTGCGTTTTCTTCCGGTGTTCCGCCTTTTAAATCTTCTTTCGTGCAGCGTGGAAAACCAAACTCTTCCGGAGTGATCACGGAGGATTTGAACCAGCCATCACGGATCTCGCAGACTGTTGTCGGTGCGCTCATCGAGATTTCATCCAGCTTATCCTGTCCATACACGACCATACCACGTTTGACGCCAAGGCTGATGAGCACCTGTGCCAGCGGTTTGACCAGATACTCGTCATACACACCCAGAAGCTGCATGGATGGTGTTCCCGGATTGGTAAGCGGTCCTAAAATATTAAATACCGTCCGAAATCCCAGTTCTTTTCGGATAGCTCCCACATATTTCATGGAGCTGTGATATTTCTGTGCAAAAAAGAAGCACATACCGACTTCATTTAAAAGCTCCACGCATCTTTTTGGACTCTGCGAAATATTTACGCCCAGTGCTTCCAGACAGTCCGCCGTTCCGCATAATGAAGAAGCCGCACGGTTGCCATGCTTTGCAACCTTCATCCCGCCTGCAGCTGCAACGATCGCTGAGGTAGTGGAAATATTAAAACTATGTGCATTATCGCCACCGGTTCCGACAATTTCAAAAAGCTCCATGCCGGTTTCCACTTTGGTCGCATGTGCCCTCATCGCAGCCGCACAGCCTGCGATCTCGTCTGTGGTTTCGGCTCTTGCACTCTTTGTTGACAGTGCTGCAAGAAATGCTGCATTCTGTGTAGCTGTCGTTTCGCCGCCCATAATTTCATTCATCACCGTGTATGCCTCATCATAGGTAAGATCCTCTTTGTTTACAATTTTTACAATCGCTTCTTTAATCATCTCTTATATCTCCTTTATGAAATTTCTGAGCATCTGTTTTCCATCCGGTGTCATAATGGATTCCGGATGAAACTGTACGCCGTATATCGGATATTCTTTATGCCAGACCGCCATGATCTCTCCATCTTCTGTAAGTGCTGCCACCTTCAGGCATTCCGGTATGGTGTCCGGGTCTGCTGCAAGTGAATGGTATCTTGCAACCGGAGCATTTTGGGGGCACCCTGCAAACAAAGGACAGGACGTATCAAATTTCACATCCGACTGCTTTCCATGCATGAGTTCTTTTGCATAAGTCACCGTTGCGCCAAATGCCGCGCAGATTGCCTGATGGCCGAGGCAGACTCCCAAAACCGGGATTTTTGTGCCAAGCGTTTTTGCAACTTCCATGATAACCCCAGCGTCCTCCGGTCTTCCCGGCCCCGGTGAGATGATAATGTGATCGGGATCCAGGCTTTTGATCTCCTCTACTGTCATTTCATCGTTGCGTATCACCCTGATATCCGGCTCGATCTCTCCAATCAGCTGGAAAAGGTTATAAGAAAAGCTGTCGTAGTTATCAATCAGTAAAATCATCCTTCCACCTCCTGTGCAAGTTCCAATGCTTTCAGGGAAGCCTTTGCCTTATTTATACATTCCTCAAATTCCTTTTCCGGTACGGAATCCGCTACAATGCCTGCACCGCTTCTCACAAACACTTTTCCGTTTTTCTTATAGGCAATGCGGATCGCAATACAGGTATCCATATTCCCGGTGAAGTCGATATACCCGATCGCACCGCCGTAGATGCCGCGCTTATTATTTTCCAGTTCTCCGATCAGCTGGCAGGCTCTGATCTTCGGTGCACCGGAAAGCGTTCCGGCAGGCAGCACCGCTTCGATTGCATCGAACGCATCGTGCTTTTCGTCGATCTCTCCCCGGACTGTTGAGCCAATGTGCATTACGTGGGAAAAGCGTTCCACAGAATGCATTTTTTCAACCTGCACAGTACCGAATCTGCTGATCTTTCCAAGGTCATTTCTGCCGAGATCGACCAGCATATTGTGCTCAGAAAGCTCTTTTTCGTCTGCAAGCAGTTCTTTTTCCAGTGCTTTGTCTTCTTCCGCAGTCTTTCCTCTCGGTCTTGTTCCGGCAAGCGGAAACGTATGCAGTACACCGTTTTCCAATTTCACCAGTGTCTCCGGGGATGCACCTGCGACCTCCACGTCAGTTCCTGAAAAGTAGAACATGTACGGTGAAGGATTGATCGTGCGGAGTATGCGATAGGTATTGAACAGGCTTCCTTCAAAAGGTGCCGACAGCCGGTTTGACAGTACGATCTGAAAAATGTCTCCCTCGCGGATATGGTGTTTCGCCTTTTCTACCATATTGCAGAATTGTTCTTTGTTGAATAACGGTGTCACTTCTCCCGTCAGCCTGCCGCCCGGTTCGTTCTTTTTTTCACCGTTCCTGAGAAGCTCTTCCAATTGTTTTAACTCCATCACAGCTTTGTTATATCCGACTTCTACGTCCGCCAATGGCATATTGACAATCAGAATGATTTTTTGCCGCAAATGATCAAAAGCAATCACCTTGTCAAAAAGCATCAGATCAAGATCTTTAAAATTTTCCGTATCTTCCACATCACATTTCACACCCGGTTCGCTGTATCCGAGGTAATCATAGGAAAAATAACCTACCAGTCCTCCGGTAAAGGATGGAAGATAGTCGAAACGTGGACTTTTATAATCCGCAAGGATCTGGCGGAGATAATCAGAAGGATGCTCTGTAGTTACTTTCAGATTTCCAATTTTCATTTCGCCATTGATACAGGTGATCTCCAGTTTCGGATCAAAACCAAGAAACGTATATCGTCCCCATGTCTCGTTTGCCTGGGCGGATTCTAACATATAGCAATGTGTCGATACATTTTTCAGTATCCTCATAGTTTCAATCGGGGTAATAAAGTCAGAAAGCATTTCAAGGCTCACCGGGAGCACGTTGTATTTTGCTTCTGACGCAATCTTTTTTACTTCCGCTAAAGCTGGCATAATTTTCATTCGCTGCACCTCCAAAGAATTTTTGCATTTTTTTATGCAACAGGAACTGAACTATGTTCCCTATGCAATAAAAAACGTCCCTGACAGAAATATACTCTCTGTCAAGGACGAATAAAAATTCTTATCCGCGGTGCCACCTTGATTCACAGCATGACCTGTGCGCTTAGCAGGATACCCACATATCCCCGGCAAGTTACGTCTGCCTGCAACGTCGCAGAATACTTTGTGATCCTCACATTTGACTGCGCCCTCAGCGGTCCATTTGACAACTTGTTTCTCACCTGATTCTCAGCATCACAGGCTCTCTGTAAAGGCATTATTGCCGTTATCTCCGCTTCAACGGTTTAGCGTATTAACTTTGTTCCCTAATGTATCACACTTGCATTGTACTGTCAATAGGGCAAATTTAATCTTTCCTATTCACGATCTTGTAGTATTCTCTCGAAGTGATCTTGTATACAATCGTATAGATCACAAGGAAGATCATGCTCACGATTGCGATCGCCATGTTAAAGGTAAAGGTATCCACGATCAGTATCATCCGTAAAAACAGTCTGACCACGCTGCTTGCCACGATCATATGCATAATCGCTGCTGCGACCGGAAGGTAAAATAATAACATAACCTGTGTCCGGATGGATTCTTTTGCTTCTTTTTCAGTCAGACCGACATTGGAAAGGATCTGAAATCGTTTCTGGTCCTCGTACCCTTCCGACATCTGTTTGTAGTAAATGATCATAACCGTTGCCATGAGAAAGAGTGCTGCCAGAAACATTCCTACAAAAAAGATTCCACCATAGATACTATAAAAAGCGCTCATCTCCTCTGATTTAAAACGAATTGCTTCACGGTTTAATCCACTCAGTTCCATCAAAACTCTGACCGTTTCCATCTGTTCTGCTGTCAGAGCTTTTTCTAACTGGTATCCGATGAAAACTTCATACTCATCCGGATTCACTCTCTGTCCGGCTTCCGCCATCAGTGCACAGATCTGCTCATCATCCGGAAAGACAAGAATTTCACGTTCGAAAATTGACATGGTCGAATCAATGATATAGCGGATTGCAGAATACTCTGCCTCTCCTGCTACTGTATACTCTTTTCCCATAAAATTCAGGTTATCACCTTTTTTCCATTCTTTTCCTGAACTGTAGATGAGTATTTCATCATCCTTAAGTGTCAGATTCATATCGGCATATTCGTTATAATCAGCAGCAGACAACAGATATGTGACGATATCGGAGGCTATGTCACTGTCGAATGTATCCGGGTCTGCAATCTTTTGTTTTCCATCTTTTTCCGTGACCATGATATTCCGGTACTGTCTGTAAATCTGGTCGGTAGTCACAATCCCATCCTGCTGCAACGCTTTATTTATAGCAGCAAAATCATCCATGCCTTTTCCTGCCTCTGACACAGTTTCTGTCACTATAATATCTGTCGGATATCTGTCATCTATATTTTTCCCGATGAGCATCATCAGTGAAAAGCCACAGGTCAGCAACAGGATCACACCTGTAGAAAGTACACAGATGGACGCCAGTCCTGCTGCATTATGTTTCATCCGGAACATCAGATTCGATACACTGATAAAATTCTTTGTTTTATAGTAAAACTTCGGATTTTTTTTCATGCACTTCAGGATAAAAATACTTCCGGCTGTAAAAAGACAATAGGTTGCGATCACAACAAGCAGAATGCTGACAAATAATATGTTGACCGCACCCCCGATCGACTTAGCAGACAGTGCCAGCTTATATCCCGCAGTCAGTGTTATGATTCCAAGAATAAATATAGGAACTTTCACTTTCGGTTCTTTTTCCCCTGTTCTGTCACTCTGCAGCAGTGCGATCGGTTTTCCAACCCGGATGGAAGCCACATTATAAATCAGACTGACTGCAAAAAGGATAACAAATAAAACCAATGTACTTTTCAGTGCTTCCACTGAGAAAAACAGTCCGTTTACCGGTGGCTGATTGATGATCTTATAGAGAATGAGAAGCATTAATTTGTTCAGAAAAGTCCCCATCATAATTCCTGTGACAATGCTGATCAAAGCATTAATGAGGCTCTCCGCAGCTAAAATATAGGTAATATTCTTTTTGGACATTCCAAGAATTCCATAAAGCCCCATCTCCTTTTTTCTCGCCCTTATCATAAACTGATTTGTATAAAAAAGAAAAACTGCCGCAAAGACTGCTACGATCTGACCGCTGATTTCCAGTAAAATCGAGATAATCTGTGCACCATAAAACGCTTCCACTCCATCTTTATAAATGTATGGACAATACGCTAGTGACTGCAAAATATAATAAATCATGACAGTCATCGTTCCTGCAAGCAGATATGGGATCAGTGTCTTTTTATTTTTCTGCATTCCACTGAACACAAATTTTGTCAGAAGCTTATGATTCACTATCCTCTCCTCCTCTCATCAGAACGGTCACTGCGTCACAGATCTTATCTAACAGTGCACTTCTTGTCATATCACCGCGGTAAATCTGATGGAATACTTCACCATCCTTAATGAACATGACACGGTCGGCATAGCTTGCCGCCACATTGCTGTGTGTTACCATAAGAATCGTCTGACCTGTCTGGTTAATCTCACGGAGCTGCTTTAACAGGTTGGTCGCCGCCTTGGAATCTAATGCCCCAGTCGGTTCATCTGCCAGAAGGATCCTTGGATTTGTGATCAAAGCCCTTGCGATCGCAGTTCTCTGTTTCTGCCCACCGGACACCTCATAAGGATATTTCTTCAAAAGCTCCACAATTTCAAGCTGTCCGGCAGCCTTTTCCACTTTTGCATCCATTTTCTTATAATCCTCTCCTGCCAGCACCAGCGGCAGTTTGATATTATCTTCAATGGAAAAATTATCGAGCAGATTAAAATCCTGAAAGATAAATCCAAGTTTGCTTCTTCTGAAAATTGCACGCTCATTGTCCTTTAATGTAGTGAAATCTTTTCCATCCACCAGCACTTTTCCGGCGGTCGGTGTATCAAGGCTTGCAAGGATATTCAGAAGTGTTGTCTTACCACTTCCGGATTCTCCCATGATCGCCACAAATTCTCCCGGCTCCACACTGAAATGCACATCCCTTAATGCGGTGACTTCGTCCCCGCCCATACGTGTTTTATATACTTTTTTGATATGATTGACTTCTAAGATTGACATATATTTTCCTCCTTGTTTGTAAGACTATCATAGCAAAAAAGGAAATGTAGTGCCCTTTCTTTGGCTTACATTTCCTTGTCATAATCTTACATTTTTGTAAGAAAAGTATGTTACTCTTTTCAAGATCTACATATTCACAAGATCTCCCTGCTGCACTTTTTCGCACTGAAGAGTAATCATCACAGTCGTTCCCTCTCCCTCTTTCGAAGCCACAGAAATCCCATGCCCAAGCTTTTCACACACACCTTTGCACAGATAAAGTCCAAGACCGCTCGCCTTCTTATCCATCCTGCCGTTATATCCGGTAAAACCTTTTTCAAAAATCCTCGGCATATCCTCACTCCGAATGCCGATGCCGGTGTCCTTTACCAAAACTCTCAAACCATTTGCAGATTCTTCCGCCGAAATCTTCACACTTCCCTGCTTTGTGTATTTTAACGCATTCGATAAAATCTGTTCCAACACAAAACAAAACCATTTCTCATCTGTAAGCACTGTATAATCCAAATGTTCCAGCTGAATGGAAATATGATTGTAGATAAAAATTGCTGCATATTTTTTTACTACCTGCCGGACTAATTGTTCCAGTGAATTACGCTCAAGTACAAGATCGTTGCTCATTTCTTCAAAACGGAGATAATTCAATGCCATCTCCACGTAACTCTCTATTTTAAATAATTCCTGTCGGCATACTGCCGCATCCTGCTTTTCTCCCTGCAAAAGAAGATTCAAAGCTGCGATCGGTGTCTTGATCTGATGTGCCCACAATGCAAAAAAGTCCTGCTTTTCCTGTAATTCTTCCCATTGTCTGCTCTCTTCTGAATTGCTTTCCTGCATTTCTTTGCTTTCTTTTTCGTATTGCTCTGTTCTCTTCCAAAACCCCCGGTACTGCATACACAAAGCGGTCACCCAGAGTATCAGAAATATGCTTGTTAGATAAAAGACATATTCTGCCGGAAGCTGATATAAATTGGATACTGTAAACATCAGGAGCAGGAAAACAGGAGCTATCAATAATAAGCCTATATTTTCTGACAAAAATTTTCTATGTAAAATTTTTCCTGTTTCTTTTTTCATCTGCATGTTTTTGCTCATTATCTAACTCCTGTATTTTCGCTAAAAGAATACAAACTCTCTATGATTCTCTTGCTGCCTGCGACGAAAATTTCAACATTATGCTCCAACAAGATATCCAAGTCCCCTCTTTGTTGTGATGAAATCATCCACTCCAGCGGCTTCCAGTTTTTTCCGTATCCTTGTGATGTTGACCGTCAGCGTATTATCATCCACAAATTCATCATTGCCCCAAAGACGTTCCATGATTTCTTCGCGGCTTACCACTTTTCCCTGTTTTTCCATTAACGTCTTTAAGATCAGAAATTCATTTTTTGTGAGGTCGATCTTCTCTCCACGGACTGCCACAGAAGTATCATTCAGATTCAGTACAACTTCTCCACATTCGATCGAGTGGCTTGTGAGTTTGCTTCCATAGCTTCTTCGAAGTACAGCCTGTAATTTTGCGGTCAGCACCTGTAAGTCAAATGGTTTTGCGATAAAATCGTCGCCGCCCATGTTCATTGCCATCACAATATTCATGTTATCGTCCGCAGAAGATAAGAAAACGATCGGTACTTTGGACGTTTTACGGATTTCCGCACACCAGTAAAATCCATTATAATAACGGAAGTTTGATATCCATGATAATAATGTCCGGTTGAAAATCCTCCACTTCTTCTGTTATTTTTTCAAAATTGCCGGCACACTGTACCTGCATCTGCCATGTTGTAAGATGTGCCGCCACTGCCCTGGCAATGACAACATCATCCTCCACAATAAATACTTTATTTGCTGCCATGTCTTAGTTCCCTCGTATTGATTTTAAATAGTTCAAGCGCTCTCTCTTTGATTTTTTCCAAATCCTCATATGTTCCATCAGAAAATTCTTCTTTAATACGCATGGAAGCCATTGCATGACTGTCATTCACTTTGTCTGCATCTGCCGTTTTCAGAAATTTTCCTAATAATTCCCAGTCACTTGAATAATACAGTTCCACTAATTTTGCCCTGTATTCCAGTTCCGCCGGAGTAATGTTTGGATATTCCTTCAGGTCTTTTGCGTGCTGTGCTTCATGCTTTAAAAGTGAAACGGTAAATTTCTCACTCTCAAAATCATAGGCACTCTCGATGCATTGAATCGTTCCGTCCTCAGATGCCCAGCCGCCAGTTCCGTATTTTCCAAAGGTCAGATAATCCATCCAGCTCCGAAATACAAAACCTTTTAAAATATTTACCGTATACTGCTCTACGCCTTCCGGCAATTCTATCTGATAAGACGTCGGAACCGTATCTTTCCAGATGTATGGTCCAAAATACCCTTGCGTTTTTCCGAAAAGTGCATGGTAGCCTTTCTGTTCAAAAAGTTCCTGCAATCTATCTTCCAGTGCGTCTTTCTCTTTTTCCGATATAGAAAAAGTCTGGCACAGCTTTCTTATCAGTTTGTCTGCGGCAATTTCTTCATCACTATTGCAATAAAACACGTCTCTGAAATATTGCTGATATGCAAGCAGTATCTCATTCAGTATTCCATCCACTTCATATTGCCGATAATGCTCGTTTTCAAATAAGTCAATATATTGTTCTCGTTCTTTCTCATATTCCGGAAGGTCGCACATTATTTCAATGGCTTCCTTCACCTTTCCCTCGATCAGTAACTCGTCTACCTTGGTCATCTGTGCCTCCAGCCAGTATTCTTAAATCTTTATTTCTATCCTTGTTTTATCCAGCTCCACTCAAAACTGTCAAGTCCGGCTTTTCCCTGCGCAAGCTGATTCAGTTCATGCAGACAGATTTCTGTCGCCCTGTCGATAAATTCCCGGATCATCTCTCTGGTCAGAAAAAAGCTACTTTTTTCTTCCATTGGGTGAAATTGTTCACGTACTTCCCTTACCAGTTCCTGCTCACGAAAATCTGCTAATTCCATAATCGGCTCACCTGCCAGTGTCTGCGTCCGGAGCATATTCTTATCCAATCCATACTGCTTCGCTACAAACCAATTTGTATTTTCATAATCCTGATGCAGCCTTTCAACATTCTCTGGAATGGATGAGTTAAAGTGATGCTCAGAATATACATATCTTCTATAAAATATGTCCTGAATCAGATGAAGATAATATCCTAGATACAGTTCATCTGTCTTCATTTGTTCCCCGTATTTTTCCCTGTAAAATTCAAGGTCATAGGTCACTCTTGTCTGTTCACAGATCATTTTCTTAAGATGACTGTTTCCACTGACAGCCCCGTCTGGAAGGATCACGCCCAGACGCAGCCTGTCCAAATTATTAAATTCTGTTTTAACTATTATGCATTGTATGATTGCAAGATGAATCATGCTGGACGCCATAAAATTTTCTCCCGCCTCCTGATATTCTGTCACATGTTTCTGTAAGCTGTTCTATTTTTCGCTTTCTGCTTCCTTCATTTCCTCATAATACGCTTTGTATCTGTAAATGGTACGCTTGCTGACATTGTTGCGCTTTGCAATCTCGACCAGATCCGTACCACTAAACCTTTGTCTACCAGAGCATTCACTAAGGTTGCCTCTCCAACACCTCAGTATCTCCTCAATATGTTTCGGATTCTTGCTCCCAACAATAACGTGATTCATCTTTTTCGACACAAAATCCAACATGTCACTAAGTGCATATTTCTTAAATCCGTCTCCCATAGCAAATGGCATGCTGGCAACCGTCTCTAATTCCAATGCCTTACAAGCTTCTATCATCGTCATCTTCACACCATCTATCATCTGGGATTTCACTGTGTCAGCCCAATCACACATGATATTATATTCAAACAAAATATATTTAAAATGATTCTTTTCTCCGGACACTTTTCTTGCTATATTCTTTATTCTTTCAATCTCAATATGCCACTTATTTTCGAAAGGTTCTTCTACCATAAATTCAAATGCTATGCCATAATATCTAATCTTTCCTTCAAAACACTTTGTCTCATACCATCTTATAAGCATTTCCATTTTCTCATAGAATTCGTCTTCCGTTAACTTTAATTTTGTTATCTCGGGAATATGAATGTAATAAACATCTATCATTTCAAGACCTAAATTTTCCAATGACTTATTAAGAGCTATTTCATAAAAAGCAGGATTGAGAGTCTGGAATAAACCTTCATATTCTGAAAAATCTTCTTTTGAAAAATTACCCAAGTGAGTTCCTAATGCAACAGTTCCCATAGGCTTGTGCGAATACCCTTTTATCATTTCCATTCCTCTTTTCCATATTGATAACGTACATTATAGAAGTAATGCTGCTTAATTTGCAGTCTTGTATTATAAAAACATAAATGCTATATTAAAAAATGAAGAGAGGTCGTCCTCTCTTCATTCTTTAATATAGCAATGCTTTTCCGGGCTTCTAAGATTGACATTGTTCCTTGTTGTTTGTAAGAAATGTGTTATTTTCCCTGCTCTTCGTAATATCTGTCAGCTATATATTCCGCTGACTCAGCCCATAAACCGTTTTCTGTCTCCTGCAATGTCTTATATGTCTCCGATTTATAAAAAAGCACTACGGCCTCTTCAAAAGCAATATGAAAACGTTCCTGTAGCAATTTTACCATAGCTCTAATCTGTATACATACATTCATAGTAATATCTTTTCCATTAAAACTATATATCTTTTCTGGCATAAGAAACCCTCCTAACTAATTGCACATATTGCAATGCCTTTTCTGTATGAAACGATACCTGCTTCCATCACTTCAATAGAAAGCATCTCACAATCTGTCTGTGCACTCATTTGAAATCCCCCATTTTTACTTGCTTTCTTTTAGTATAACATACCCTAATATTAAATTTCCATATTGATTCAATCATCGTTTGTGTAACTACTGTGTTTTCCGGTTATTTTTCCGTCATTTTTCTCCCAGCTCCACTTTATCCCCGACATACCAGATGTCCTTTGCTTCCAGACCGCTCTTTACGATTCCTGCCTGAAAAATATATCTGTTTGGTTTCATCACTCCGTAATCACTCGATGCAATCACAAATTCAAACTGATTTTCCGGAAATATTTTGTTCAATTTTTCCTGCAACAGGTTTCCACTGTAATCACAGTTGGAAATGACTGCGGTTCTTATCTTTGCCCCGTTCAGCCAGTGCAGCAAATCTGCTGCGTGGTTCACTGTCTCTATAACAGGATCCTCTTCCCATTCTATCTTTGCTACTTCATTCAAAGATATGGAAAATTGAAGTTCTAACAGATCGAATAATAACCTTAATTTATTCTTCACGGGTATTTCAAACCGGTTTTCACGACATAAATCAAATATTCCAAATATTTCATCGTCCTGTTTTTCTATCTCTTCTATGGAATAGTTATGCGGATTACTGATGATGTACGGAAAATATGCCTCTATTCCTTTTCGAATGTTGATTTCCTTGTAATTCATCAGTGTTCTTCCTGCATCAAAAATGACCATTTTCGGTTTTGTTAACTGCATAAGTTGTGTTCCTTTCTATTCTCTCCCATTCTCCCGCTCCCCGACTTTTTTCAACTCGTCATAATAAGCCTTATACCGGTATGCCGTCCTCCGGCTGATCGCACCCTCATTCACAATCTCCATGATTTTCATGCCGCTTTCAAATTTTTCTGCAAAATCATGATAAGATGCCATCCACGCCTCATCATGTTTCTTTCTGCTCTGTAAACTATCCTACATAATACTTCCCATCAACGTGGACATCACGATCATCACCAACGAAAATGTAAAAGAATTTACCGAAATAAGCGTAGCTCTCTGCTCCGATGGAATCATATCATTTAACAGGATGTCTGTGCGCACTTCCAGAAAATCATCTGCAAAAGAACCAGCAAATCCGCCAAGAACCATCAGATATGGATTGCCCGAAAACGTCATTCCAAATGCAGACAATACACCGATTCCGCTTAAAATAACATACTTTTTGTATTTCCAATTTGGAAAATATCCCACCACTTTTGCGCCGAGTGCGGCTCCTAGTCCCATGACAAAAAGAGCCGGGCCAAGCAGTGCCTCGTTCAATCCCACCAGTGGCAGCTTTGCCTGCAGGAAAAACAAGATAAGTGTTGACACTGCACCGATCAATGCATTTACGATCATAATGCTTCTGGCTTTTCGATTGTTTTTCATGAAATGCCAGCTCTCTGTGATGACGTTTTGAAGTCTCTCTGAAATGCGGATGTTCTGAATGTTTTTCTGATCAGTTTCCTCTTCATTCATCCGTTCCTGCTTTTCTTCACTCATCTGCTCTTTGTTATGCTCATCCGTCTGTGAATTTATCAGTTTATCGTCAGCACCAGTGAAACCGGAAATTTCTCTTAAACTGCATACAATTCCAAGTGCGATCATCCCAAAGAAAATATCAATCGCATATGCCTTTTTGTACCCAAGCCACAATGCAAACCCTGCACAAAGTGTTGCTGTAGAACTTGTGATCCGATATAACATCATTTCCGTGGAAGCATATTGGTTGTATTTCTCTTCCTGCTTTACCGACTTTAAGCTGTCATACGCCAAAGCTTCTATGGTTCCCGATTCCAGATTGTAACTGAGCGCGCTGAATGCAATCGCAAATGCCACCGTTCCAAAATTGTCAGATAAAATCATAGCCAGACAAGACAGCACACTGACCAGCTTCGAAAGAGCCAGCGTCCTTTTCCTTCCAAAGACATCTGCCACAACACCTGATGGAATCTCAAAACAACTGCTTGCGATATGAAAAATACTCTCCAGTATTCCAATCTGTAACAATGAAAACCCTCTGAGTGCAAGAAGCGCCACCCACGATGCTCCCGCAATCCGAAAATAGCTTACCGTAGTAAGTGTATACAATTTATTGATCTGTCTTTTTATATTAAAATTACGCATAAAAAAATCTCCTTTTCAAAATAATATCTTTTCAATATTTTTGAACAGGAGATAGTGTTTTTTTCATATTTACATTCTTGATTTTAGAAACTGTTTACCTGAAAAAGAGCGCACTATCCCTGTAAACAGCTAATTTGTTGCCTTTTTGCAGGTGAAGATTCGTTGTTTTCCAGCGCATAGTCTGCTCTCCTTTCCTGAGAAATTTGTTTTCCTCTGATCTTTATATCTTTTGTATTATATACATGGATAGGTGGACTTGTCAATTTCATGTAATATGCAAAGACTTCGTCAAAAAATCTACAATCTCTTTTTCATATTCATCTTTAATGATATTTTCTTTACTCTCTTCCATACTTCCATCAACAAAATACTTGCCGGTTTCTTTATTCATTGACAGCGAATCAAGCGGCCATCCTTCAAATCTTTTTGACGAGGCTTTCCTGATCATATAAAAGGAGCCTGTCTTCTTAGCCTCATCTGCATCCATAAAGGAATAGATAGTTCCATGATAATAGACTGCAATTCCATCCAGATAATAGGCTGACACTTTACCTCCAAGCGTATCAATAAGCTTCGAATAGTAATCGATCATCTCTTCATCTGACAATCTGTCCATCTGCATTGGAGTTCTGACATTTAATCCCGGCTGGCGCACATCATCCAATGCCAGCTCTTCAAAATAGAGTCCTGAATCATTGCAGATCACAACCTCAAAATACTGTCCATAAAACTTTGCTTTTGCAATCGCATTTTCTTCCGGTGTTGTTCCATTTTCTTCAGGTTCATCTGTAATCGCAAGATCCTTTAGAGTAACAAACTCTACATCATATCCTTTTAACAGATCCGAAAATCGCTTCACTTTTGAAGGATTTGTTGTGCCTAATAAAATTCTCATACTATTCATGCTCCTATATCCAAAGTATCTTCCATATACTTTCTAAAAGAATCGTTTCCGTCCCAAAAACCAAGGCGAATTCCATCAATCCCCCGTGTTAACAGGACATAATACTGATTTAAAATGTATAGCGTAAATTCAAATTGATTCATCGGATCTGTCATTTCTTCAACAGAAAACTTATTATTTGTATTATTATGGTTATCTGGAACTGCCTCAAGTTTTCCATCCTCATTCACTCTTATATCAGGTCCTATCATAACCCCAACCTTATTTAAGTCGATTCCCTGCACAGCAAATACCGAACCTATCTGATCCTCGGCATCTTCATCGCCAATATTAATCCAGTTCTCCTGCGTAGAGTTCCATCTTCTATTCAAGCCATCCTCATGGAAATGTGTGATTGATGGATCTTTGCCATGTGTACTACTCCATTTATCAGCCGTAGCACAACAAAACATTCCGGACAGTACTCTGTTAATATGTTCCGCATGGAAGTTTCTATCTTCCTCGATCCAATCAATCAGCTGATGCATAGGTTTTCCTGTAAAATATCCAAAATAAGCATCTTCGGATTTGTCCCTGAAAACATCTCTGTTAAAATCCGGATTATAATTAGTTAAGTCAGAAGCAAGCAGCCCTGTATCTTTATAAAGCAGATACTTGATACCATTTACATAATCATCAGAAGTATAACTTTTTCCTTTCGGTGCCTGAATTCTAAACTGCGTATGTAAAAACTTTTTCTCATAACCGGCCGTTAGCTGCTGAAACATCTCTCTTGTAATGTTTGCAGGTCTGATAGCCTGCAATACATCATACATGAGAATGATCTGCTTTCCCATCTTCTGAAGTATTTCAAGATGAGAATTGCAATCCTCAAAGCCCGGAATTTTATATACCTGTCCAAATGAAGGATGCTGCTTTCCATACTTTCTGGAAAGCTTATGCGCCTCATCTACAATAATGACATCATATCTTTCATTCCCGGTAATGATCTTTGTCGCAGTAGTAACAGAAAGGTATCTGCTATTCATTCCATATATTTTAAAGATATTTTCTCCTGTCTTCTCCCAGTTTGGCTGTACAACAACACCTACCTTTGCCTCCGGTCTTTCTTTAAGTATACTGGCAACAAGATGTGTTAATAATACAGTCTTTCCAGTCCCTGCATCCCCGTTGATCACATAATTCCTGTCCGGATTATGAATGATTTCTGTTATCAGTTGTCCCTGTTCAGGCGTCAATTGCTTGATAGGACTATATTTCACCAACTCTTTTGTCCTTAATTCCTCAAGTGTAGATGAACTCACCCAGCCTCTTGGCCATAACTCTTTCTCCCATAACGGAAGAATCACATCTGAAGCAACATTTTCTCTGCCAACATATTCATTTACACTGTTACCACCAGTTCTATTAATTACATCATCATGATCAAATGATACTGTTCCAGCCTTCTTTGAGTTATCAGTCATGAAATATGTGATCAGCTGGCTCTCCACATCATCCATGGCAGAACGATTAAAATACACCGAAAAGATTACTATCACTTTATTAAAATCAGCAGTACTAAACTTTTCTTCCGTTCCATTGTAATGCTGCTTATGGCGTTCAATAAAGTGCATAGTCTGACCAATATATACTTTCTTTGACCTTGTTCCTCTGTATATATAAATAGCATTATTTAATTCTAATGCTCTCTTTTGATTATTGCTTAATTGGTCAACACCAACCAAATTACCATTGCTGACTGCCAACTCTACTATAGAGTATTTTGCCATTCGTACCTCTCCTTATAACTTATCGTATTTTGTCGAAACTCCTTTGGCTTTTTCAACAGGATATTTCTTTTCTGTAATATCCATTTTCTTATTCACTACATCAATGATATCAACACCAAGAACCTGCGCCATCTGCAGGCAATAATTTGTTACATCTGCAAGTTCCTCAAGAACATTATCCATATTATAATTAGTATCATTCCATTGGAAACATTCCAGCAATTCACCTGCTTCAATCGAAATAGACTTTGCCAAATTAGATGGTGTATGGAACTGATCCCAATCCCTGTCTTCATTAAATTTCTTTATTCGTGCCGATAATTCTTCTAATCTTTCCATCTTCCAATCCCTTCTATCAGCGTAATCTGGTTACAACATTTTCCATTGGAAATGTATAACACTTCAAACATTCAGAACATGGATCTGCCTCACAATCTGTCAATTCGAGGCTATTATCCTCCGTAACAAAATATACAGGCAAATTCCATTTTTCCGCAATACGCTTTTTTTCCTCTTCCGTATCGTCCATATAGCTTGCAATAATATTTAAATTAAAATCTGCTAACGAAAGTTTCTTTTCTTGCGGGATTGCAATTTTTGCAGCATTATATGCCTCTTGATACAACTTCCAAAGCCCTGCCTGATTGCTTAATACATTATTAAGTTCACTATATGATTTCGTATACGCAACAAAATCATAGTTTTTGTTCTTCAGTTTTGTTATCAAGGCAATCTTCATCCATTTTTTAAGATACTCTTCCGAATAGAAATCACCACTGGCATGTATCCGAAAAATAATCCTCTGATCAGCCTTAGGCTTTCGTCTCATAATTTCCTTTAATATTCTTTCCACAAAATCATCCTGTTCAGCTAAAAACCAGTTTAATTTTCTGGAATAGAGAACCTGGGAATCTCTCCCTTTCTCCTTAAGCATCTCTTCGCTAATTGCCTGATAACATCCTCTTGCACATATATCGGTTCTTCCAGGACATGCCAATTTTCTTGGCAAATTGAAAGTAAAAAATTTCACATTTCGATTACTGCCTAAGAAATCATTATTGCATTGCATCCTATCATTTTTATCAGCTTGCTCTCTCAATAATTCTTTTTCCTCATCAGAAAGCCCCTTTATTGCTTCAATGGAGGAACACCTTTTTAATATTTCTTCCGTCCTGCTATCCATTATTATAGTTTTCCCTTTCATGCTTATCGTTTATATTTAAATCGCTTATTCCACCGCAAAATCCATACAATCATTTGCGATTTCTGTAATCTGATTAATTGCACAGAGCTTCTTCCCTGCATCTTTACTGGATGCTCCGCAGTGATAAACCAGTTCTGTCTCCACACCATCAGCCTTCTGAGAAAGATGTTGTAATGACTTTGCATTCATATAATCATCCACAACATAGATTGTTTTCTTTGCTTGCTGATAGATTTCTATGTAAGCAATGTCAGCCTCTAACTTCTGTCCTTTATAAATCACAAAATTCTTTTTGTCTTTATCGGTAATAAAATTATCTGCTAAGATATTCACATCTTTTTGAATTGAATCTACCTTATTCTCCATTCGGTCCTGCCTCTCCGTTATCGTTCCAACCTTTGCTGTTAAAAGATCCATTTCATTTCTGGTAACAAACTGCTGATTCTGCCTAATATAGTGACACATCTCCCTAAAAGTACGCATAATAAATATACTCTGTTGTTCCGCTAATTTTCCACGAAGAACTGTTGCAAGCATATAAATTCCTTGCTCTGTAAATGCGTATGGTAAATATCTACGTCCGCCTTCCTGTCCAGCAAAAAAATCCTTTTTCCGTGAAGTCACAAATTGTGATTTCACAGGTTAATCCTCCACTATACCCTCCATCTGTTCCAGTTTCTGCAAGGCTTTCATATACGCCATTAATCTTTTATACTGCTCATCTCCAAGGCTGTGAATCTGCTTTAAAATCTTAATATCCGACCTGGTTACTTCATAATTTGCATCTTCATCTTTATATTCCGAATCAATTCTACTGTTTTTTCATCAGATGTTATCTCCTTTTTACTTCCTTAGAAACCTCTTTAATGCTTTCAAAATATGCCTTTTCGACTGGCGTCAAAGTAATCTCCTGATATTTTCTGTATTCTGACTTTGCTTTCTCCAATGCCTGTTTATGACTTACAGAACCGGAACCAGTTAAAAGCTTTCTGTTTCCTGATGACAAAACACTATCCAATTGCTTTACATAATCATCCATGTACATAGGTTTATGTTCAATTGCATTAATTTCAGCCAGATCAAAATAACCTGACGATACAAGACCTTTTCTGAAGATCTGATATCCCTGATTCTATCCAGTAACTCTTTCCAGTAATTTCCTCCACCATTACCTTTCAGCCGCTCATCATCTATCGTAAATCCCTTAATCATATATTCTTTTAACCGCTTTGTAGCCCACTGCCTGAATCTTGTTGCAATCACTGATTTAATTCGGTATCCAAGAGAGATAATCATATCAAGATTATAATAAGGAATCTGCCTTGTCACCTCACGATTTCCTTCTTTTCGAACCTGTCGGAAATTCCGACAGGTTGAAATTTCGTCTAATTCACCCTCCTCATAAATATGCTTAATATGTTCTACTACATTTGTTCGAGAAGTTTGGAATAATTCTGACATCTGCTGTTGTGTCAGCCATACTGTATCATCTTCTATTTTAACTTCTATATTTGTCTGCCCATCATCAGTCTGATATATAAGTATTTCCCCATATTCATTGGTTCCAATTTTGTCCGCCATATCACCGTTCCAATCCATTACTTCTTAGTTATAAAATGTGAACGCATGCGTTCACTATTGTCCCAACAAAATTTTATCATTCTTCCAACTGCTGTTCAACCAAAACTATTTCCAGTATACAGTGCAAAATAAAAGAGACTCCACTCACCATGAATGAAGCCTCCTCAAAATACTTATCTGTCAAAAATCAATTTCTCCCACGGTTCATATCCAGCCATGTAGCCGAATTCTTCCTCATTCCTGAAGCCTTCAAGAAGATATTTTACCACCTTATATGTTCCCTCTACATCCTTCCCTGCACATACAATATCAAGCATTGGCGCAGCCTGCCAGATAAGCATGTTACAATTCGGATATTCCTTTATAAGTCTCAATGCCCATTCATAAGTCTTTTCATAGCCTTCTTCTGAAAACATCTTGTCCATCTTCCTGATAATTTCTTCGATTTCAGTATCTGAAAGTTTTTCATGAAAAGATAGTAATGTATCAAGCGAAATATCAAGCAGTCTCGCAATTGGTGCCAGCAGTTCAATATCTGGCTTGGAATTACTATTCTCCCATTTGTTTACAGCCGGTGTCGTCACACCTAATCTGTTTGCTATCTCCTCCTGCGTCATACCAGCTTCTTTTCTATATTTTTTTATAACAACGCCTATATCCATTTGCATCATCTCCTAAAAAATTCAAAAGCTTTTGTATACTCAGCATATCAGATTCATATAGATTGCACAATTGAACAGTGTTTAATTTTTATTCAAATTAATTAACCAACAGGAAATGTTGCATAATTAATCTGCTGGCTTGGTGGCTTTGATACTTCTCAGGTTGACGGCTAGATACGCATTAGAGATGTCTCCATCGAAATATTCTCCTACAATCTCCATATCCTGAAATTCTGCATATTTCCTAAGCTTGTCCTTCTGTGCATCCAAGCTGTAACCGTCAACCTGAATTGCTGTTGATACACGAGTATATATGTAGCATTTTGTATTCTTTTCAATACGTTCACTCCTCTCTAGTGTGGTAAAATCAAAGTTGGATTTTTCAACAGCTTTGCAATCACCGGAGCATATTTAGATACTCCATAGTCTTCAACAATACTGGTTATTCTAGCCCCTGCATCCTTTGATGAAGCACCACATAAGAAAACCCTTTCATCAGCAGTTCCATAATCTAATACGATAAAACGATCATGGAATATGCCACCTGTCTTTTTCATTGATATTTTTACGGATGGATATTCTTTGCAAAAATCCGTAAATTCTATATTATGAAGTTTATTATTCCCAACATTATCGCTGAACAAAGTAATATTTACTCCAGTCGGAGAATTCTTAAGGTGTACCAGCGTTCTTAATCCAATATAATTATCAACAACATATATTGATGACTTTGCCTGCTTATAGATGGACTCATATACATCATCTGCACTACTAAATTTTGCATTAAACATGAGCCACTTTTCATCATCATCTGAAACAAAGCTGTTCATCATATCAGCCAACTCAGATTTTGTTACAACATCCTTCAGTCCTTCTGCAACATCTGAAATCTGCTTTTCCAGTGATATCATATCTGAGTTGATTTTGTTAATTTCTATTCTGTTGTTAGCTGTCTCCATGCTTAACTGAAGTATTTCCCTCTGACCAATAAGATCTCGATTTTCTAAAATGTAATCTTTCATTCTTTTGAAGGTTCTCACCAATGCAATGCTTTGTCTTACCGCAAGTTCCCCTTTTAGTACAGTCATTAACATGTATACACCTTGTTCCGTAAAAACGTAAGGATTGCTGCGGGATTTGCTGCTTATATTTGCGGTCACAAATTGTGACCGCAAATATTCAACTTCATTATCAGATAATTGAAACATCATATCATTCTGAAATCTTTCTATATTTCTTTTTACCTGCTGATTAAAAGCCTTAAGTTCATATCCATATACTTCAGCCAGATCTGCATCTAATAATACTTTACATCCCCGAAATTCATATAATTTTTGTTTCATAAATTCTTCATTGATCTCAATTACTGCAATTTCATCTTTCTTTTTATCTTCTGCCATGGAACTCCTCCATCCATTTGCGGTCAAAAAAATCGTCCGCAATTTTCATATAAACATATTGCTGACATCAGCAATATGTCTGATTTGTTATTATTGTTCTATTATTTCAGTTAATCATTTTCTTTTCCATATTAGAATTTCTCCTATTCAATGACTGGTAAGATGCCCTCGCTCTTCAGAAGATCATAAAGGAAAAGTCTGCCCTTCTGTGTCCAATAGGTATGCATCACACTTCTGCTCTCATCGATTGCATAGGTACGTGATTGTGTGTATCCGCATTCTGCATACTGCCGATATAAAAGCCATGTCTTTCTGAACTTGTACTGAACCCCAAGTTCATGAAGAAGTTCATTGAACTTACGACCGCTCATACCGTAGTCCTTTGCAATCTGCGTAATAGGAAGTGTGTTCTTGTTCTGTAAAATAAGGTCATAATAGCTTACCTTTGGCTGCATCTCTGCAATCTGCTGACGCTGAATAAGGGTCTGACATTCAAGCTGTTTTCTTCTCTCACGCTCTTCCTTAAACTGTGTAAGTGCTGCAATCGCAAGATCAGGATTTTCCAAAATCTCATCGATGGCATACATTCCATGCTTACAGATAGCCGGAAGAACCTCTGCCGTTACCCAATGTTTGAACTTCTTCGCATTAGGCATTTTGCTTGAAAGGATAAGACTGTAAAGACCTAACTCATTGATAATGATGGTTTCCTTATCCTTGTTACCATCAAAGAGCATGACCTTATGTCTGTCCTCTTCATCTACATGACGGTTAATATCTCGACTACCGTTTTGGTACCCGAGGATGTCAGCTACATCCTTGCCAACAAACATAACCTCACCGTTTACAATTGCTGTTCTTACAGAGCCAAACTCTGTGCTGTTAAATACTTGTAATTCCATACGAATTACCTCCTTCAAAATAAATTTCTTTGAAGGTGTCACCCTCCTACCTGGTAGCCTTGGGAGAAGGGTTAAAAGGATGCTTTTGAAAAAACTTTTTTAACTTGTTGATTGCTCTTCTGTAGCGATGACTTACATTGTTTGGTTCGTCATCAATTCTCTCTGCATACTCGCTTACAGTTAATCCATCAAGTACAATAGCAATAACCATGTCTGCTACTGCAGGTTTAAGAAGACTTCTCAATGTTTCACAGCACACTTCGTATTCAAGCTGGTTATGTACTCCATCAATGGAACTGCTGAAGGCTGACTTATCAGCTGCTCTGAACATAACTGCTTCTTCTATGTTGATCTCAACTGTTCCGTCCTTGCTCTTCATATAAGCGTTGCCAATGTGACGGTCATGCTTGTGCCAACTGTTGTAATCAGGTCGGTTGAATCTTTCCTCGATCACATCCTGGATTCTCTGTTCGTAGTCTTCCTGACTCTCATCTTCTGAAATGGAGATGTTTAACCATTTCTCCAATTCCATGTTTTCGACCTCAAGTGTCTGATATTCGCTCTCGTAACGAATCTTGATTTTCATAAAGTTCCTGCCTTTCTGCCTGGTTCTTGCAGAAAGGCATAGGAAACAAATAGGGTCGGTGCTTATAGAAGTACCGACCCATGAATTGCCTGAAAAAGGGCATAAGGAAATAAGGGTACTTCTATCGCACCTTTCACAGGTTGTCCTGTGATCGATGCCGATATCTGTATCCCAATGCCCTTATAGCTAATCAGGCCTTGTGATATTTACTATTTGATATTTTTCCAAAGGGAGATGGACAGGTTGATTATCCAATCCAGCTCTGTCCACCCTTGTTGCCAGTATTACTTGCGCTTTCCTGGTCTTGTTTGTGCTAATGCACTTCCAGCTACGGACTTTGATGTCTTGCTGTAACGACCGTCACGAAGAATTTTGCTTGCTTTTGAAGCTACCGAACGTGAAGTTTGTTTTGTGTTCTTAGCCATATTTATCACCTCGCTTTCTTCTAATTAAAATTATAGAAAATAGCACCTTCAGATACATGAACCTGGAATTACCCAAAATCACCTAAAATTTGCAATAAAAAAAGAGCCATCCAAATGGATGACTCCCGCTGTTAAAATACATATTAAATTATTCTCTATAATCTAGTAGTAGACCGAACCTTCCCTTGCCTTCCACTCTCGAAAAAGGAATTAAGTTAGCGTCTTCATAATCAATATTCGGTATTTCATTTTCAAGAACAATGATTTGTCTATCATTTCTGTGATCTACAAAATATTTGAAGAGGCCACTTCTCATTCCGCTACTGGTTTTTTGTGTACCGATATTTTCTTCTTTTTCTTTTAAACTCAAAATTGGGGAATCTAAAAACAAAAACTGTAATTGATGCCGACCTTCCTTTTCAAGCCACTCTTGTATTGCCATGGCCATAATCGTATTAAGAAAAGCCTTAAATCCTTTACCTTGAGACATCTTCTCACTACCATTAACCACAACATCACAGAGAGATGAATCAAAACGTGCACCAACAAAGTTATCATAATCACACTCTTTAAGTATCTTCTCTAATAAATCTGTCATAGAAGCTTTCATGTGATCAGATATTATTTTTTCAATATCTATTTTTGCCGGTTCCAATGCATCTTTATCATCTTCCTTTTTTGTTATCTCCTCATACTGTTCCTTTAAGATTGAAGAAAACTCTTTTACCATTTCTGCAACTTTAGCCTTCTCCAATGCAGCAACATATGATGTCATGCTTTCTCTGAGTGTATCAACCCTAGGTTTTAATTCTCCTCTAATTAAACTTTGTACATCATTTCGCTCATTCACGATCTCGCTTTTTTGCAAAAGCAATCTAGAGATTTCTTCATCAATAGATAAATCAGCCTCTCTTAAATCTTTGATTTTCAAAGAAATTCTCTCCACCTCAAATTCGGCTGCCTCTATGCATGATGCAGATTTATCTTTTTGCAATTCACCGTTGCATAATGGACATACAGAAATTTTAGGAATGCTGTCTCGGTGTAAGTCACCCTCTGCAATAAATGTCAATCTTCTTATGTCTGACTCGTACTGCGTCCTTAAAGATGCATATCTATCTTTTAACATCTTACTTTCGGCAATCTTATCATCAATATCTATGATCAGCACAGTTAACTCTTGATTCTTACTGATTGCATTGTCAAGTGAACTTTTTGCCGCTTCAATGTCTTGCAATAAATTGTTTATTTCGAGTTCAATTTCTGCAGCACTACGTTGGTCAGTCTGATCTTTTAAACGAATAAAATCTTGCTCTGCTAATGCACTTAAACTCCTGTCATACATCATTTGGACGGCAGATTTTCTTGCTATGATAATTTTATCATCATCACCATCTTTGGACGGTTTCTCTGTACTAATTTCATCCTTAAAGTATAGTAATGACGAGATTACATCTACCGGAATATTATTTGTGTATCCAATTTGCTTTTTGAGTACACTATTTCCTGAAGTGATTCGGTCTTCATTTACTAAAAGTACATGTGCAAATGTTCTGAACTTCAATGCCTGTACAGAACCATTTGCATACTGGTGAATAAATATACCCTCATCATCAATTCCCATCAACTTAAGCCATACACTGCTAATAGCACCCTTTTTCTTAGTAGGATTTCCTACAGTATATGTCCCAGACTCCACTTTTTCAGATCTACTTGAGATATTTATATCCGATGAGTCTATTTCTCTCAATAAAACAATTTCATCGCCATCGAGGTCAATAAGCATTGACACTACTTGTATCTTCAACTTTGGATCAGCAAGTCTATGATATGACTCACTTTCTAAGTTCTTATTTCCACTTTTATTAAAGCCTTTGCAACCCATAAGAAAGTTAATGCAATCATACACTAATGTCTTTCCCGTATTTGATGGGCCGTATATAATGTTTAACCCCTTCTCAAGAGGAAGTTCTGATATAATATTATTTTTGGTTTTAATCTTTATATTCTTTATATGATACATCAAGCAATTCCCCCTTTCAGCGAGTTTACTGCATTCTCATTAATTGACTTTTCTAAATCATAATCTGTAGAACCACGAAATTCCTTAATAGCGGCAATCGCTATATTCCTATATTGCATCGCATACTCACTCTTAAATGTCTTTGCATACTTTTTCCCGGCATTGGATATTTTGAATTGATATCCTTCTTCAATCTTAACATCTGCAAGTCCATCTAATACTAACTCTTTAATTGCAGCCTCAGCAAGCTCATTACGATTTGATAATTCTCCGTACATATAATCATTATCACCATTTGGACTTTTAAACGGAAGCTGAAATTCTTCTGCATAACAGATAATGAAATCCAGTGATACAAGTCTGCCAAGAGAGTACCAATTTCTTTTGCCCGCATTCAACAATAATAAAAGTCGGAGTTGCATTTCAAAAACAGAGTTAAATAGCTTATTTTTCATCTTTATCTACCCACTCCAATCTTTCATCATTTACCAACATGTGGCACACACCTTTTTTCTCTCCTGGTCCAATCCAATTAAAAAACGAATTTTGAGTGTTTACCGATAATGAAATTGTTCCAGCTCTATCAAGAACCGTATTCGCTTTTTCAAGACCATTTGAATATGTATTATGGCTTATCTCATAAATTCCAGATTCAACTTCATCTTTTAGAGTATCAAACAGACCATCCTCTTCCTTTTTGACAGAATCTCTTGTTTTCCGATCAATTGTTTCTGCCAAATAATAGTTCTTCCGCTGTCTATCAAAATGCTCTCTACATCCAATGGAATCAAGATCAGCCGGAACGTTAATATGAACGCTATGTGCATCCTCGTAGGCATCATATAATGCACTTACATAACCAAGTTCATCTGGTTGGATTTCATCAGGAACAACTGTAGTTGGTTTTTTCATGCCACCACGAATGAGCTTATTAAACTCATCAATGGATTCGCTTTTTGCATCGGATGCACTTTTCTTTCTCTGTGGCGAAGAGACCTTGTTATTCCCCAGTAAAGCCCTTTGAAACACTCGACCTAAGAATTCGCCATATTTACAGTCCGCGTAATATTTCATCAATTGCTGCTTCTTGGAATCTCGCAAATCACAATTCTCAACAAGTTCTTTCATTGCATCATACATTTCATCAGCAATTGCATCGCTTAATACTGGAACTACCGATGAATCGAAATATGTAATGATCTTCGTAAGCATTTCATTCTTTCCAACAGCTGCCTGTATTTCTTTAGGAATTGTTTTATATCCATTTCCCCAAGCGCTTGCATTAGCATTATCCACATCGTATGGATTTAAGTTCTCGTCAAGAATATTCTTTTCTTCAAATATAGGATAAAACAGCAATCTGGCAACATCTGTAAACCCGTTGTCTGTAACACCGAGTTTAAATGCTTCATAATACGATTTGTAATTAAGTATTATCTTCAACCAGATTACCTCCTTATATAGCCAAGTGTTAATTGTTGAAATTTCAAAGGAATATATCCCTGCATATCTCAGTGAACATGCCTCAGTTTAGCTCCTTTTCTACAAATGCTATATATCCTGTATTGTATATAGAACATTATTTGCAAACTCATGAATCGATTGCAAAAATTTTTCACCACTCTCATCCCCTATATTGACGAAGCAAGCATATATTAATGAGGGATTAAAAATTTCGGAATTTAACGAGAGTGTTTCTGTTCTTCTATTGGTAAACGATGGATATAACAACAATGCTTTTTCACTGTGAAGTAATTTTGCATACATCATAATCTGGTATATATCTGCATTTTTAAATTGTCCATATGCTTTATTTTTTACATCCAATACAGCATAAGCCGATGGCATATAGTCAAATGTTTCATCTTCATCTTTATACCTATATATGATGTCCGGTTGATATTCTCTTCCAGAATATACGCCAGTACTACCTATTACATCTGCAAATCTTTTCTTAGCTGACCACGTAGTAAATTCACGTTTTTCTGGAATTTCTTTGAGAACTTTAGCTACAAAATCTTCAAACAGCCTATCAAAATTAATCAAAAAACTGTCCGTTCCAACGGAGGATCCCTTATCACTGTATGTTAATTGATCGATAATCATTGCTGCATACGTTAAAGTTCTCCTATATCTAGCAGTGTTGGAATTAAAAGTTATTTCTTGAAGTAAGGCACTGCCATTTTGAACATTTTTGTCAGACCCATAAAAATACATTTCCAACTGTGCTGCATCTGAGAAATATTCGTCCGTATGTTTTAATTTTTCTAATGCAGATAGTATCAGCGAATTAATATTATTCTTAATCGACAATTTTGATACTCTACTCATAACTGGTTTTCCTTTACCAGTAAGTACATTCGTATAAGTTCGAGTATAATTAACTTTACCTTGTAACGATTCGCTTTTAATATCTGTCTTTTGATAAGAACGTATAATTCCTTCTTGAATATTTCTTTTGAGGTTCTTAATGAACATTGATGCAACATCTGCACTTGTTTCAGACTCAGAAACATCCAAAATCGCTGCGCTATCAGTTGGTCTGTACCCATACACGTAAAGATAAATTCGTATAATGTGTTCAAATCCAATTTCGTGATACTTAGGATTCAAAGATATAACCCTTGTTGGAGTTGTTATATAACCAACATACGACTTACTTAAAGGAAGAATATTATTCTGTTTTTCTTCTCTGGTCCATCTAATCGCATACTTTTTAGTGAACTCTTCAAAAAAAGTAATTTCTTCTGGATAGACAGTAATAATGTTTTGTTCAGCAGACTCCATTATTTCCATAGCACATCTCCTCATTCTCCAAATTCAGCAGAGAATGAAGCCATGAAATCATCTAAATCTTGTATTCCATCGGACAGGTTTTCTCCGACAATTGATTCAATGGCACTCGCATTATTAAAACTGTATTCTCTTAATGTTGGTAACAAGACAAAATTAAATTGATTTTTAAAGTCATTTGCTTCCCAAATATATTTACCTGACTCATTAGCCTTCGGAATAAAATAGGACTGGCCTAAAATAAGCTCTGGGGCTTTTAAAGTGTCAATAATTCTCTGATTAATCTGTTTTAAAATATTTCCCAAATCAAAGTCTTGGAATGTAACTTCCTCAGATAAGAAGTCATAATTTGGCAAAAGAGGTACGAATGCAAATCTTCTTCTTATCGCTAAATCTAAGAAAGCAATATTCCTATCACTTGTATTCATCGTTGCCACAATATACAAATTGTGTGGAATTGAAAGAGTTCCTACATCTTCATATTCTTTTGACAAACTCGCTTCATAATTTCTGTCCAAAGCAAGAATTGATTCTCCAAATATTTCTGCAATATTTCCACGGTTCAATTCGTCAATCACCAGCAAATATTTATTTGATTTATCTGGATCACTCTTAACCTTCTCAATGTATTTTAAGAACACTCCCTGTTTAGTAGTGACGTATGTACCTCCATCTTCTGATCTAAGAACTTCAGCACCAATAAAATCTTCATATGAATAATTTGCATGAAACTGTATCGTTAAGCTATCAGCAAATTTCCCACTTTCTGTAAGATTTTTTGTATATCTTGATTTTCCGACACCTGGCACTCCTGTTAGCACAATTTGTTCCTTATTCATCAAAATGTCAAAAATATCGCTATCGCTAGGATTATCACCATTTAATGCCAAGTAATGTGCCACCGTATCCTTATCATAGACACTAACTTGGGCATCTTCAGGTGCTGAAATCGCATTAACTTCAGGCATCTTTGTTGCGTCAAAATCGAACTGATTTCTCACTTCCTGCCCCTTAATACTGTCTGTATCTGGAATTAAGCGACAATTTGAGATATCATCCTCAAACAACCAAAGGAAATCATTTTTTGTTATTTTAAAATACTTCTTGATTGCTTTATCCAATACTCTTGAAAACTGCTTCTCATTTGGCATTGAATCGAACTCAAATGAGCTAAAACGGAAAGTCCAAGCTGCTAATCTAGATAACGGTATTTTTTGACCCTTTAAATATTTTTCATCAATCAAATCCTTATAATTACTTTTAAGAGTAAGCTTTGAATCCACATCATTGAAAATAGGGACATTGATATTCTTCTTCTCAACAGTATCTTTCATTCTTCCGGGAATTTTATTAAATTCAGTTCCTGGTTGATAAAAGGCCAACTTTCTAAAGGCAGTTGGAAACATAACTCCTTTTGAGCTACACATTTCTTCAGAATCAAATAATCCACCAAGCAGCCATAAAGAATTTAACTCTTCCTTCTTTTGCTCAGCAGTTAAAGCACTGTTTAAAAATGTTACAGGGTATGAAGCGCTCACTCCCATATGCTTAGCCATTAAAAACAAGAACAGCATATCATCGGTATCAAATCCTGCATTTTTAAAGTATTCTATTGATTCACTAACCTGGTCTTTTTTTATGTAATATTTCATTTATTTTTCCTCCTCAAAAGCTTGCTTGTAAATAGCATTTGCTATCACCTCTGCAAGATGACAAGGTACAGCATTTCCTATTACTTTATACATTGCTACTATATTTTTAGTTGTATCATCAATAAATTTAAAGTCATCCGGGAACGTTTGAATTCGTGCAATTTCTCGAATCGTATAACGTCGATTCTCTGTTGGATGTGTTATTCCACAGTTTTCCGGCTGAGCAGATGCTGTAATCGTTCCGTTTATTTCATCTCTGCTAAAGCGTCTATAAAAATTTGGAGCATGATATCTTTTCATATCATCTCTAATTCTTTTGAATCTCGGAGAAAGATTCTCATATGGAATGCTCTTCCACGAACCTCCTTCTGGGATCTGATCAACCATATTTTGTGCTTGAGGAGAATATGGCCAAAAAGTCTGATTCGGTACATCCGCAGGAATGTCCAAAATATGTCGTAACGTAAGCTTGCTTTTATCACTCTGAACAGGTGGAAATTCAAATGTCTTTCTGAGATCCTTTCTCAAAGCTACTAGTATCATACGTTCTCTATTTTGTGGAACTCCATAATCTGATGCATTTACAACCTTGTAATTGACGAAATAGCCCAGTCTTTCTAAGTCCTCCTTAATTACATCAATTAATTTTTTCCCGCTCTGGTGTTTGGAAGACATCAAACCTTTAACATTTTCAAACAACACTGCTCGTGGTTGCTTATGTTCTATAATTCTCAAACACTCAAGATATAATTCACCTCTCTCGTCATAAACGCCCCTACGATTACCAGCGTTTGAAAATGGCTGACATGGAAATCCAGCAGTTAGAATATCACAATCCGGAATATCATCTACAGGTACTGTAGTTATATCTCTTCCATCAATTTCGCCTAGATTGAGTCTAAATACCGCTTGGGCATCTTTATCAAAGTCATTTGCCCATACTCTAGAATAGCCTGCATCTTCAAATCCTTTGTCCATTCCACCACAGCCAGAAAACAATGACACCAGTCTTGGTGAGTATGTTTTATGTTCAAGTTGAGTCTCCGTTTCCTCACTTTCCCTTTCCTTTACTGAATCCAGCCCTTTTAATTCCACCACAGCATCCAAATCACACCGAAGGGTTTCACATATTTTAAGTAAGGTTGACATACTTACATTCTTATCCTTTCCCATATTCGCAATGGCATTTGTTGATAGCTTTGCCATTGTTCTAAGATCTTCTTTAGACATTCCCTTTTCCAAAAGAGTATGCCATAAAGGTTTATAACTAATTTGCATTCATTCACTCCTTAATCTATGTTTCAGCAGTTTCATTTAAATCAAACTTAGTTGAATCATTATACCACGAAATTTGAGTTTTATCAAGATCTCCTATCGTTTTGCAATTCCGTGAATGCTCATATTCTGTAAGCTAATATGAGACCGAACACCTATTGAACCCCTCTAGGGTTCAAATCCTTGTTATCCATCTCCTAGTGTCAACCTTGCCGAGTAGACCAGTTCTCACTCGGCTATTTGCAGGCATTAAAAAAGGGCTTTCCACAAGACTTCATATATCTTTTAACGATAGTCTTTGAGAAAGTCCTTTGTTTTCTACACTATATTTACTTGTTAGGGTTCACCTTTGACATCAAAACAACCGTCTCGACATGTGTCGTATGCGCAAACTGATCCACCGCCCGGACATGTTTCACCTCATATCCGCCTTCCGCCAGCACCTTAAGATCTCTCGCCAGTGTCGCAGAATCACAGCTCACATAAACAATGCGTTCCGGCTTCATCAGAAGCATTGTCTCTAAACATTTCTCATCGCAGCCTTTTCTCGGAGGATCAACCACGATCACATCCGGGTGCAGCATATCTGTCTTTTCATTCTTATGCTTCGCATAAAATTCCGGCAATACTTCCTCTGCTTTTCCAACGAAAAACTCGGTATTGGAAAATCCATTCCGCTTTGCATTGTCCTTTGCATCGGCAATCGCCTGTGGTACGATCTCCACTCCATACACATGCCCTGCTTTTCCGGCAAGGAATAAAGAAATGGTTCCGATTCCGCAGTACAGATCCCAGACGGACTCCTTTCCGGTAAGTCCTGCATACTCCAACGCAAGGCTGTAAAGCTTCTCGGTCTGTTCCGGGTTCACCTGATAAAAAGACTGTGGTGAAATATGATATGAGATTGCTTTTCCAGTCCGCTCAAAATTCATGCAGTCTCTTAAATGAATGTAATCCGTAATGTAAGACTGTCCCCAGATCGTCTCGGTCTGCTCGCCGAGGATCACATTCGTATTCTTCTGATTAATATTAATGGAAATACTTGTCATGCCGGAAATTACCTGCAACTTCTCCACAAGCACATTCTGTACCGGAAGTTTCTTGCCGTTAATGACAAGACATACCATGACTTCTTTTGTCGTAAAACCATAGCGGATCAGCGCGTGGCGCACAAGCCCTCTTCCGGTTGTCTCATCGTAGGGTTCTATGTGGCATTCACGCATATAGGAAAGGATTGCATCTAAAATCTCACGGTTCTCTGCCACGCCAAGCATGCAGTCTTTTACCGGAATAATGCTGTGCGTGCGCGAGGCGTAAAACCCTGCAATGATATTTCCATCTTTATCTTTTCCGATTGGAAACTGTGCCTTATTGCGGTAACGATATGGCTCCTCCATGCCAACGATTGGCTCCGTCACAGAATCCACAAAGTCTGCATCAAATCCCCCGAGGCGTACCAGATTATTTTTTACCTTGTTCTCCTTAAACTCCAGCTGTTTTGCATAGTCCATCGCCTGAATCTGGCAGCCGCCGCAGCGTCTGTGCAGTTCACATTTTGGCTCCGTGCGGAACTCAGACGACTTTAGGATCTGCTCCACTCTCGCATAGCCATAATTCTTTTTCAGCTTGGTAATACGCGCCTCAATCTCATCCCCGATCACGGCATCCTTGACGAAAAAAGTCATGCCATCTATCTTTCCAATGCCCTCTCCGTCAATTCCCATATCCTCAATCTTCAATGTAATAATATCGTTTTTATTCATTCTTCTTTCCTATTTCAGACTGGATCTCCGGATATTGCTGTCGAGCAGACGGTTGAATCCCTGCCACTCCACATTATTCTCCGGTACATTTGTAAAAATTTCACGAATCGTCTCCATCTTCGCATCCACATTATCAGCAAAACTGAGTGCCAGTGCTTCTGCAAGTGCCGGCTTCTTCGGCGAACCATATTCCAGCTCTCCGTGATGTGCGAGAATACAATGCTTTAATTCGTTTGCCATGCGAACCGGGAAACCTTCGATTGTGCGGATACGCTCTCCGACCATCTCTGCCCCGATCATAATATGACCTAACAGCTGTCCTTCGTCTGTATAATCATTTTCCGGGAAAACAGATAATTCTTCCAATTTTCCGATGTCATGGAAAATCGCCGCAGTCACAATCAGATCGCGGTTTAACATAGGATAATAAGCTGCAAAATAATCACAGTGCTTTGTCACACTGAGCGTATGCTCTAACAATCCACCCACAAAACCATGATGAACGGTTTTCGCTGCGGAGTGGAATTTGAAACGTTTCTCAAACTCTTTGTCTTCTAAGAAAAAACTGCTCAACAGTTTTTTATAAAATGGGTTGTTCACCGAGCGGATGATGCCACACAGTTCCTCATACATTTCATCAATATTTTTCTCGCTGACCGGAAGATAATCCTTCGGATCATACTCCCCTTCCTGCACTTTTCTGACACGCTTGATGGAGAGCTGTAAATTCCCCTGAAAACTTGTGATATCTCCCATAACAGCAACGTAATCCAGCGAATCAAAATCATCGATTCCGACAGAACCCGGATCCCAGATTTTTGCATCCAGAATTCCTGTTTTATCCTGTAAAATAACGTTTTCATAAGGTTTTCCTGCCTTCGTCAGCGCAGACTGCTTCGTCTTGCACAGGTATATCTCATTGATCCGCTCGCCTTCGCGGAGACTTTCAATATATTTCATAACAATTATTTCCTCCAAATTATGTATTTGTATTACTGTAAAACACTGACCGTTACAGGGCATTTGATCTCCGTATAGCCATCGTTCCCCTGTCTCTGGATCGTGACCTTTGCCACATCCCCCGGTGTGAGGGAAAGCAATTTTGTCTGATATCCATCAACCGAGATCACCGCTTCCCCATCGATCTCTGTAATGACATCACCACTCTGCAGCCCTGCTGCCATCGCCGGCGAATCCATTTTTACATCCTTAATATAAACGCCCTTTGGAATGTCATTTTCTTTTGCGATCGTATTGGTAACGGTAGTGATCTCCAGACCAATATATGGAATATCTTTATTATTGGACAACATCTCGATCAGCGGTTTCAATTCTGAGATAGAGATTGCTGTCAGCGTGTTCTGGTCACCCTCACTGCTGTATCCCTGCGTGACAATACCGATCACTTCGCCGTTTAAGTTGATCAGCGCTCCACTTCCATTTTTGCTTCCCACGATATCCGTTGTGAAAATATCATAATTCGCATCAATTGTGGAAATGGAATAAGCAGAGGAAGTGATATTTCCTGTCAAAATGGAATAATTCGTTCCAAGCGGACTTCCAACCGCAAGCGCAAGCGTTCCCTGCGTGATGGCAAGCGAGTTGCCAAGCACTGCGACTGAGATCAGATTCATGGTATCATTGTCGATCTCATCCACCGGAACACTGAGTACAGTAATTCCTGTATTTCCATCGTATTTCTTGATGGAAGCCTCTACTGATGTGTCATTGACAAAGGTCACATAGACAGAAGACGCTCCTGCGATCACTTTTCTCTCAGTCAGGATCAACAGCTCCTGACCACTGTTTGCAATAATAATACCGGAACCCTGTCCCTTGCTCTCATAGGCATTGTTGAACCAGTCTGTATTGCTCTTTACCCCTGTCACTGCCACGATAAACTTGTTTGCCTGCTTCCCGATCGCATACATCTCATTCTGCAATGTCTGGAAATCATCCAGTGTAAGCTGTTCGTACACGATCTGTGGCTCAGAATCCGGTTCGTTTGTTTCTGTCTCTGTATCCGGCTCTTCCGTTTCCGTCTCCTGTTCCGGTTCATCTTTTGGGATCGTGATGGCCGGATCTTCCTTCGGATGAAGCATACCATCTATTTTCGGCTGACACAGCACGAACGTAACACTCGCCACGATTCCAAATAAAACTGCCAGAAGCACGACAATACATACGTGATATGCCAGTTTCTTTTTATTCACGGGTTTGTCCTTTATTTTCTCGCTGATAAATTCATATTTATCCTGTTTGTTTTCCTGCATGATATTCCTTTCCAGGCAGTGGCATTCCTGCCGCACCTTCAAATGCAATCAGGCTTGTATCTGT
>ENA-ORCM01000401-ORCM01000401.1-human-gut-metagenome-genome-assembly--contig:-NODE-401-length-42286-cov-11.721813_pt1 | contig 42286 bp, 36 predicted proteins | sample MGYA00242906_ERZ507928 | MGnify/ENA primary metagenome ERZ507928 (study PRJEB26167, sample SAMN06115497) | human gut metagenome | host: Homo sapiens | place: China:Shanxi | collected 2015-05-07...
GTCTGTATACCAATATCGATAGATTTTGAAAAAGCACCCTAAGGGAGCTCTATTAAAGTTACCCTTTTTTACCACCGATATGAAAAAGAAATTTTTTGCTAATTTATGGTTGACTTTTCATAGCTGGTCTCTTTTTTGTCTTCTGCGGCTATAAATTTTACTAATAATCCCATTTAAATGTCTCCATTTAATCTTTTAAAGTCAAACGCCTATAAACATACACTTTTTTCCATTCTTCTCAAGCCCATCCATAATAGCCTTTGGGATGTCAGGTTCTTTTGGATGCTCTCGATAATAAATATGTTTGAGTATCTGACGATATGGATCCAATGTTTTATCCTGACAATATATCCATTCCTTTATCATTTCCAAAAAATCATTCTCATCTGCACTATTCCAAAGTGCTACCAGCACTTGTTGCAGACTACAAAACAATGAAGTAATCGTTTGTTTTCTTGCCCTTACCATAGTGTCACACTCTATCTTTCTCAAATAATCTCATGATATACTGGCTAATATCTATGTAATCAAGTGCCTGCTCCGTAAACTCAAAGCTCATGCCATCCTTATCATTTTCAAACTTCTTAAAAATTTTAATTGTACCTTCCTCTGTATATATTTTTAAATTTTGTAAATTTCGACACACCTTCTCTCTTCTGTCTACGTTTACATACTGTCTACCACACGCCAAAATATGACTTTTGGGAATTCTTAACGGGAAAAAATTCTGATATAAGCAAACCGCTTCGTGAAACAACTTTAATTCAGTTAGAGGCAATGAATAATATCCTCTTAAAAATACATTCGGCATTATGCATTGTTTATCAAACAATACTGATAAAGGATAGTCTTTGTAGGCAAACTTCTCCATTGGATCATCCAAAAAATCCTTTACCAGATGCACAATATTTCTTATTTTAGTTGTCGAATAATGATATAAAACTCCTAACTTAGCATACGACAGATTTTTTTCACTCATATATTTATAAAAAATTTCCCAATAAACATGTGACTCTGATTCAAAGTATAAATCAAATAAATCCTGCAAACAATTATGCAACTCAATATATTCTTCCATTAGTTATATTGTTTCTCCCTCATCTTGATAAAACTATTATACTAGCTTTTCCAGACCACTCCAAGTCCATTACAGTGCACAAATTATTCACATTTTTATTGATGTAGTCATAATTATGCTCCTGATCATAGTGAATAGCAAAAGTTGAGACTTAACTTTTTATACTGCTGTAGTATTTATGACTATTATTACAGAAATTCGTGGTACAGTAAAGGTACTCGGGTTGCACCGTTTACACTTCAAAAACATTATTACATTTCTTTTTTCATATGGTTAATATATGCTTCTACACCAACAGCTGTTTTTAAATCATACATCTGATTCATTTTTGCAAAATAATTTGAAATAATTTCTTCATCCATTTGGTTTCTACTTGCATCATCCTCTGCCAGACCTTTTCTGGCAACAATCCATGGCTCCTCAAGATGTGTTAAATCTTTTAAAAACCATGCATTATATATTCCAAATGTATTCATTACAAAATCAGTAACTGTTTTTTCCTCTTCTGAAAGCAGTTCACTTATATAATCCTTCGACAAATTGAGTTTTATTTCTTGTTTACCAAACTCTCTATATTTTTCATAAACAGATGGAAAAACCGGTCCAAATTTCCACGCTTCACATGGTTCCAATATAAAAGATTCACCTTCAAATATTTTGCTTATCGCCTTTACATAATAAAGAATTTTTTGTAATAAAAGATTCGTAATCTCTCTTCCGGAACTTATAATATATAAAGCAATCTTCTCAGCAGAATTATTATATTTCTTTTCTGTCTCGCATTTTTCAATTGCCCTTTTTACCTTATTTACAGCTACCACAGAAACTTCTTTACTATTTGACTCAACATATTGTTTCATCTTCTGCTCATCTCGTAATACTTGAAATAAAATATTTGAATATTTAACTGAAGGTAATTGTCCATCAAGATATCTTGTTATTGTAAGTTCCCCAAACCCCAACAGTTTTGATAAAGGTCTTTTTTCAATATTATACTTTTCAAGAATTTTTTTAATATCAGAAATGGTTATTAATTCTTTTTTCTTTCGAAATTCTTCTTCAATTACATCCTCATTCCTATCATCTAACCCAGGAATAAAAATTTCTGATTTACACTCATCACATATGCCATAATACTCTTCATACTTAATTTCAATATCTTTAATTATAGTTTTTGCAGGGCGTTTGAAAATATGGTATGAAACTCTTTTACGGCAATTGCTGCATAAAAGTTCTTTCTTTCCCACACTCATTGTTTTTCTCCTTTATTCTCTTTTCAAATTTTTATATTTTCCATAATTTCTATTTTTGAATACATCAATCTATGAAATTGCTTTCATTATGGCAACCTCACAGATTATATATAATCATCATATTTAATTTTGCCTGATTATACATTTTGAATGTAAAATTCTACTCTTCATCTTCATGAAATGAAATGATAAACATCGGTTTCATGCCATCTGGCCATGTAATCTTTACATATATACAAACATTTTCATAGCTGGAATTTTCAACAAATCTAGGCATCAAGTCTTCTTGGATTTTAAATACATGAACTACATCATTTGGATGATCTTTATTTGTACTTAGTTCACTTTTACTATAGTGTGCTTCTGTAATCTCCAAGAGAATTTCCTTCATCTTAGCATCGTTTACTTTGTATTTTCTGCGAAGTGCAATATTTTTAGCACGATCTCCGGCAAATGTGTAATCAATACCAAGTTCCCCATCTAACACCACTTCATGAAGTCTCTGAGCAATTATCTTGCTCATGGGGCTCACGTACCTCATCTCCTTTCCCCTTTTTTTAATTATATAAATGATACGTTTTTTTGTCAAGTGTATCATTTATGTAATTGAATTTATTTCAATAAATCTCTAATACACAGAAAACTAAACAAGCCGGCGCACCAGCGCCGGCTCCCCTTACCATCTCACTATTCTATTCATTCTACTCCACTGCAAGCCCCTCTTCCCGGATCACCTGCACCATCTCATCCACATACTTCGCACACAACTCATCACTCTGTGCCTCAACCATCACACGGATCACCGGCTCCGTACCGCTCTCACGCAGAAGGATTCTTCCATCCTCGCCCAAAGCGGTGCTGATCCGATCCTTCTCCGCCTGCACACGCGCATTGCCGGTAACCGCAGCCTTGTCCTCAACCTTCACATTCTTCAAAAGCTGCGGGTACATCTGCATCCCCCTGCACAGCGTGCCGAGGCTCTGCTTCTTCTCCAGGATCACCTCCATCAGCATCAATGCCGTAAGGATTCCATCTCCGGTCGTCGCATGCTTACTGAAAATGATATGTCCGGACTGCTCTCCGCCGAGCACATATCCGTTGGCAACCATCGCCTCATTGACATACTTATCGCCAACCGTGGTCACACATACCTCGATGCTCTCCCGCTTCATCGCTTTGAACAATCCCATGTTAGACATGATCGTGGCAACCACCGTATTATTCTGCAGACGACCACATTCCTTCAGATACTTCCCGCAGACATACAGGATATAATCCCCGTGCACTTCCATACCGTTCTCATCCACGGCAATACACCGATCCGCATCTCCATCAAACGCAAATCCGCAATCCAGATTCTTCTCCCGGACAAGTCTCTGCAGATTCTCGATATGTGTCGATCCACATCCCATATTGATGTTGGTACCGTCCGGCTCATTGCCAACCACATATGTTTTGGCACCAAGCGCATCAAACACACTCTTTGCAATATTAAACGTACTTCCGTTGGAACAATCCAGCCCCACGCGCATCCCATCGTAAGATCTGGTAGCCAGAGAAATCAGATAGCCGATGTAACGGTTCCGTCCGATCGCATAGTCCCGCGCCACACCAACCTTGTCACGCAATGCAAAAGGTAATTCTCCCATCTCACCATCTATGTATTTCTCCAGTGCAGCTTCCACTTCTGCGGAAATCTTGTGTCCGTTTCCATCCATGACCTTGATTCCATTGTCATAATACGGATTGTGACTGGCAGAAACCATAATGCCGCAGTCGAAATTTTCTGTACGGACTACATATGCCACACTTGGCGTGGTGGTAACATGCAGCAAAAATGCATCTGCTCCGGATGCCGTAATACCGGCAACCAGCGCATACTCAAACATGTAGCTGCTGCGACGTGTGTCCTTTCCGATAATGATCCGTCCCCTGTGATTCTGGTTGTAATACCAGCCCAGGTAACGTCCAATTTTATATGCATGATCCGCGGTCAGTACTTTGTTTGCCTCACCGCGAAAACCGTCTGTTCCAAAATATTTTCCCATTGTTCTTTATTCCACTCCTACACATCCAATGACATCAACATTCCAGTCTTTTAACATGCGAAGTTCCTTTTCAATCTCCTGATAGATCGATGTATCCGTAATCTCCACTAACACGACATGGCCAGCTTCCGAAGCTTCACGCATCGCTGCAGAATCATAACAGATATTCTCCCCATATACCACCTGAATACCACTTGCTTTCAGATGTCCGGTCAGCTTTGTGATCCATTCTTTCTTCATTCGCTCAATCTCTGAACCTGTCAGGAAAAGCTTTGTAATTCCTTCATTCTTACAATACAGTTCAATATTTGAAGAAGCCATCTGCAGGGATGCCTCCGGAGAAAGCATCTTCTGATTCCGATACTTGATGCGCAGTAAAAATCCAGTAATTCCCTTTGTGCGCTGCTCCCTGGTGATAATACCAAACTGACGCATCTTATAGTATCGCACCAATTCCTCTGCTGCTTGCAGCTTGTTTGATAATACAGCAATACAAACCAAATACAATGCGGCAAGAAATACTCCCATCACAAAACCAAGTACCACATATTTCTTGCTCAAAGCCGGAGCAGCAACCTGCACCGCTGCAGACTCTTCCTTGTCATCCGACTCCAAATTTTCCTCTCGCTCCAGTTCACTCAACTGATCCTCTGACATAGCAGACTTAAGAGTAGTAATCTGATCCCTGTAGGATTTGATCAGATTCGAAACATCCCCCTGAGAAGTTGCAAGATCCGAATCGGTACATATCTGATAATTTTCTGATACTAATACGAGCTTATGTCCGCCTATACGTTTACTGAATTCCGGTTGCTTCTTTTCCAGTTCATTCTGTATCTGCTTTGCCACACTTTCCAGACCCTTTTTATCTGTATACTTAATAATCACAGAAAACGTATTATCCGAGTTACTGTTTGCTGACACAAGTTCTTCCAGATACTTATCTTCCGACTTTGTAGAAACATCTTTCCATATCGTTTTCTGATCCATGCCGTTATTGGCATAATCCACATAGGCATTCGCAATCGCAGATGTATAATCTTTCTTGCTGTCCTTCGTGTAATTCATCACAAAATCAGAATCTATGTAATACTGTAATTCCATTCTGTGCTCCTGATAGGGATCAATGTTCATCAGAATCGAATTCTGCATATAATTGCTGTTTTTTTCAATTAAAAGATTTAAACTCTTTACATCATCGATCTGCTGCTGCTCGTCATCCGTAAGAACAACTGTCGGTTCCTGCTTCTCATCCTTTGGCTGCTGTGCCGCATGATATGCCCGCACGTCCTTTGCATACTTCACTCCCGGAAGTAAAATTGCAAACAACACCGCACATACAATCCATAACTTCCATCCCATCATCACTTTCCAGAATAACTGGCGAAGTGAAATCTCCCTTACCTGATTTTCCATTTGTAATTTCTCCAATTCTTATTTTTGTGTACTTAATTGAGTGTACTTCTTTTTCATCTCAAATGCAAGCTTTTACCGTCTTGTAATATACAGCCCTAAAATGAAATCGAGTAGGAGGCGGTGACTAACCGCCGTCCTCTCACGGCACCGTACGTACCGTTCGGTATACGGCGCTTTCAATAGTTGACGTGCACAGACTGATAGGCTGTGGCTAAATCATAAAAGCCGCTGTTTATCAGTCTTTCTTTTGTCATTGCCATGTTTACTGCAACTGTATGTGTTGCAAACCAATGTCCCCGTCGGGTATTACCCGCTTGCATTGCCAAGTCTTCGGGTACTCCCATCTTGTTAAGATTACGTACCTTCGTCCTTGGTTTCTTCCACTGTTTCCATATACACATACGTATTCTGTGATAGAGCCATCCATTGATGTCATCTATGTTGTTCTTCATACTTGCAATTCCGTAGTACCCTCATGCATAACCTCATATGAGATTTCTGTCCGTCAAACCAGAGATTTGCCCATGAGTTAGTATGTTCCTCACATCCAGCTCCCTTCAGATTCCACCTCACGATGGACACCCTTGCTTTCGGCTATATCCTTCCCACTACCGGGCGGATTCGGGACTTTAACCCGTTGGAAACGTGCGCCGCTAGGCGCACATTTTAAATTCCACTGCCCAACGGAGCGGTGGAATTCAGTCCTGCACAGTAGATATTTACTCTTTCACACATCAGTGTTATTGTAATATTTCCTTCTGACAGCAGTAGAAGGAGAATTATCATGAGTAAATATATCCCTGGAAACCAGAAACATCTGACACTTAATGACCGTATCTACATCGAAAACGAGTTATCCAAAGGTGCGACTTTTAAAGACATTGCGGCATTCCTTTGTAAAGATCCCACAACCATATCAAAAGAGGTTAAATCACGGCGCCTTTCTGACTGGTACCACAATCAATGTTGTTTTGGAATAAAAAGCAAAAGCAAAAAAATTGCAGTGCTTGCTTCATAAATCACACACACAAACACTCATCACAATCACCATCACCATCACCATCGAATCATGTGTTTTGAATACTTTATATCTACCGATTTATCAAATCCATTTCCCAAAAGAAATTTTTTCAAGGTTTCACAATATGAGTTCTTATCAATAGGTAAATTTCTTGTAATTGGTGAAACAATAACACTTTTCAAAGATTCTTTTAACATGCAATCCTTTTCAAAAACAATATACGGGTATAAAAAACGATTATTATCTATGCTTTTAACTCCATACTCTTCACTTTTTCTTTTATTTCCATCAATATTATACTCAAAATATACTATACGATGCTCATCTTCATACTGGTATGTATCACTTTTTATTAATGCAGATAAAACCAGCATATAGAGAGACAAATCATGTTTCCAATAAAAAAAATTATTAAGCTTCGATATATTATCAAAAACCCTCTCAAACACAACGTCAGGTTCAGTGTTAATGTTTATTTGATTTTGCTTAATTAAATACTCCAAAGTAGTAATGTAACCTTTTACATATATATAAATAAAATTTCCTAAATTGGATATTGAATACAATTGATCCGCATGATAAAAAGAATTATCTTTAATAAATTTTCTATGCTCCATAAATATATTTTGAGAATCTTTACTCATCAAAATAAACTTTGAAAAATCTGGTACTGAAATTTTTTCTATGTCCAATTCTGGATTCGCATATATCACATTTGCATTTGTCAAGTACTCTTTTTCTGAAATAAACGTTCCCCTTAGTGAATCTACTAATTCTCCAATTGAAAATTTTAACTCCATCCCTCCATGTCCATAATAATTCCACATATTCATCTCATCTTCCTTTTGAGTTAGTGACATAACATAAAGACCTATATTCTTTTGAATATATTCAATATATTTAATTAAATTACAGTCTTTTTCTTTATACAGTTCCGTAACCTCTACTTTGTTTGTACTTAATTGACCAATCACTTTATTGATTTCACTCTCATTTGCATCTAAATACTTTTCCACTAACTTTACAAACAAATGGCAATCATATGGATCATTAAGAAATTCTGATTTTGTCATACGTATCGAATTGTTCTTTACTATTCCCTCAAATCCATCAACACTTGTGTAATGGTATAAATTTATCATTTTCAATTCCTCTCTATTCTTTTTAATGCATATTCAACAAAAAACCTTGATTTTACTAACATTGCTGAACAGTTGATAGGTTACATATATCTCCAAAATAGAGTTTTCTGGATATGAAGCGATTTCATGGAGTCCATTCTGATGATTTTAGGTACAAGAAATAAAACGTCTTTGCTTCTTATGAAGACCTTCTTGTTTTCCAAATTTATCTACAGTAGCTAACCTCTCATGTCTATCAGGAACTTCCTCCTCTGATGGCTCCTGAATTCCTTCGTTCTGCTTATCCATAGTTTGGTGCTACTCATGTTCCTTCAGCAGGGCGTTGCCCTATAAAAAATGTCAACGCAGCTACTGGCTCTACTTTTCTTACATATTTTGCATTCCTGTTTCACAGCACCATTGATGGCGGACGCTTTCCTGTTAATATTTCTTGCTTAGACGGCCATTACGTTGCTTTTTCGATGGATATCTGACACATTTTAAATCTGTCATAGTCCATCCCTTTTATTATCACCGCATAGAACACGCGGATCAGCTTACAACTAACAGTAATCAGCGCCTATCTTCGTTCCATTAGTATTTCTCCTCTTCCTTCATAAACTTAAACACAATATCATTTTTCTTTTGTCATCGAGACTCTTATAGTTTTAATGGTATTTTATACGTATAATCTCCGGAATTTTTTTCCTTCTTCAAAAGATATACCTTTAGATCAAACTCCTTATCCTTGATAAGCAACTTTTGTTCAGCAAACTTAAGAAGCCGTTTTTCCTCTCCTTTATATCTCATAAGGTTTCTTTTCATTACGATTTCAGCTAATACCTGACCTTTTTCACTATCTTCATATAATAATTTTTCTATATATTTGGCTGCATCTCTAAACTTTTCGCATTCAAAATTTCGCGTAAAAATTGCCATTTCACATCTTTCATTAAAACCTTCATTTTTATGATACATAAGAAAGTTTTCTTTATGTAAGAGCCCATCCTCAATTTGTTCTGAAAAATCTCTTACTTCTTTTATAACAGTTATTAAAGCTGCACCTTTTGAAAGGTCGTCGCTAAATGAAGAAATATTGGATTTCACATCAGCAACCAATGTATATATGTTCTTTTGCTTTTCATCAATAATACAGGCAATAATATCCGTAGTTTTGATTCCTTTTTTAATCACAGGTGCTCTATATTCTGTGGCATATATTCCAAATTGCTCATCCTCTAGTTGATAATCCAGAAAAACTCTTTCGCATTTGTCTTCATGTGACTCCACAAATTGAATCCGCATAGATTCCGGCACCTTATATAAAACATTTTTAGAAATGTTTTTAGAATTAATATCCTTAATTTGAAGATTAGGCATCTTTTGTCAACTCCTCCAATTTAACCGCCTCATTATATATTGTCAAAGCCGATTGCGTAAATAAATCAAATTGATATCCGTACTTAGAATTAAAAATTTTTTCATGTACTTCACATTGTCCACTTTCGGTCTGAACAAACTCATACACATACAAATCTTCTATTTTTATCAAATCAGTCTTATCAACTTCAAACTGATTTAATATATTTTCATCGTCGTTATTATGAACATAGTTAGATAAGATTGCCAGATTATTCAACTTATTCACAAAAGTATCACTATGTGTACTTATGATAAATTTACATCCACGATTATATAACCGATTTAACAAGCGAACTAGCTCCCGCTGTTTCTCAGGATGTAAACTGGCTTCCACTTCATCAATAATGAATCTTTCATAATTATTTTTTGAAGTCATTACCAAAAATAACGGTGCGACCTCATTAACCATTGAAGATGTCAAATACATTGGCACATTTTCCATACCAAGTCGATTTGAATATTGAAATCCATTTTGACCATCAGTCGTGATATGTCCGTCTATAATTTTCTCATTATAAAACTGAATCTCTTTCTGGAAATGTTCCATATGTTTTTCATCCAGACTATATGTCTGTAAAAAACGTAAGAAATTATACATTGGTTTGGTCAGATTCAATAATCTACTTTCCTGTTCTTGCATAGTTCCACCACTTTTCTGAAAAGATAGCAAAGAATCTGTTTTATGCGCAAAAAACTCGCGATACAACAGCATAAGACCATTCCGGGATGCTGGCATGAAAAAACTATCTAACTTTAACAGCATAGCAACCAGCCTTTTTGCCACCTCTGGCTCAATATTATCTGTTCCCATTGTAAGTGCCCATGTAAGTCCAGAATCATCTTTTCTGTTCTTTTTATACAACAAACCAAACGGTGTTCTTCCATTCATATTATCTAAAATATCCAAAGCATTTTCATCCTGCATATTTTGCGTCTGCTTAAATAATTGTTCAATTGATTCAGCTCCCTTTCCATCATAAATAGTATATTCTTCATCAGGTTCTAATTTAATTTCTATATTCAATTCACCTATTGGAATATTTTTTTCAAATGTATCAGAAACAATATTTTGTAACTCCGACTCGATGTTCCGATTAATCACTTTAACAAACTCTGAAAAAGAAGTAGCATTTATTTCAAATACTTTACTACTCTCACTTTCCTTATAAAGCAACGTATTCATTGCAGAATTATCTATCAACTTATTCCAATAGCCATTTATTCCCTCAATTAATTGCATCAAAAAAGTTTTTCCACAATTATTTGGACCAACAAAAACAGAATATTTGTTTACACAAACCTTTGCCACTTTTATTTTTGCAAAATTTTTCACTTCTAACCAAATTTGCATTCTATTATTCTCCTACTCTCAAATAATAATAATTAATCCATATACTATCCTACAATTAATTATAATCAATTCCCTCTATTGGCAATCTCGAACTTGCCTTAATATATTTTGCCACTCTTTTCCAATTTAAATCAAGTTCACTACAACCATTTTGCAATATTTCAAACTTATTCTGAAATATTTCTTTTAATTCTCCAGAATCTCTATGTTTTATAGCACACATCGTACTTTCTGCTTTTTGAATAACTATACTTTTTTCAAAATCATATTCATACCTAATATTTTTTATTTCCTTCATTTTTTTAAAATGTTGTTTCAAAGCACTGATCATACATATTTCACGAATAATTGGATGAGGATGATCTAATTTTGCATTTTGATCAATTCTTTCAGTTTCTTCAATTCTCATCAAAAAACACAATCCATGAATTGCATACATTAACAAATCTAGAACTGCCTTTTCAGATTCCATAAGATTTAATATTTTATCCTGGCACTCAATCAAATAAACAACTTCCTCTAACACACGATTTACAGCATATGCATCAGCATCATACTCCAGTGTTCTTAAATCAAGCAAACACTGTTCTCTGCGTTTTTCCGAAATACCTGAGTTTAATTCTTGCTGAAGCGTTAAATAATATTCTGTATGTCCATTATATAAATGTCCTATTTCATGCGCAACAATTATCTCAATTGCGAACTTAGCCAGATACTCTGCAATATTATTCTTTCTTAATGAAGTACTCATAGATATAGTTTCAGAAAACTTTTCCTCCATAAAGTGTTCCGTCAAATTCATATGAATTTCTTCAACAATTTCCTCACCATTTTCAAACACACAACTTTGATTAACCCATTGATAGAAAAATGCATATATCCTGCATATTGTTCCCTCATTCAATTGGAGCTGCTCCTTATAGAATTCCTCCCTGGAACCTGCATTAATTGAAAAATCCCAAGCATAATTCCATTCAAAAACTTTGTTTACTTTTTTATTATATATATTACCTTCTGAATTATTAAAATTTAATATCTTCTCTGCATATTTTTTGTAATAGTCAAATACCTTGTTCATATTCGATAAGTCCTGAAAATTAAAAAATTGAAATTCATTTTTTGTATCAAGATTATCTATGTAATCACTTAATCCCATTTTAAATAGCCTCCATCATCTGATTTCACTATAACAATATTTACGGATTGTTCATTCCTAATTTCTGTAAATCAAAATGTTTATCTGCCTCATTTTTGAATCTATAGAAATCCTCCATAACATCTTCGTTTCTTCCGAAAATATGCATGTTAGTAGGATCCGTTGCCAACGTATATACAATATGGTTTGTAAAAGACTTACCCTTATGCACTAACTTCGGATTATTTTCAATAGCATCTTTCATCTTATCTACATAATTATCAAGAATATGTTCCATATATAAATAGTATTTTTTCTGAATTTCTGCCACAGTATAGGAATAGTTTCTAATCATATCATAATGGATAAAAACAGGCTTTTTATCCACAAGAACTTCTTTCTCAAACAAATCAATAATATCCGCCAGTTTTCCGTCACCCTCATTTTTAGCTTCGGTCCGAAGCACCAATAAATCATAATAAGCTTCCCCAAACCCATCCAATGCTATAGGAAAATGTCCATTGACACTGTATTCATTCATGACAACCATCCATTGATATCCAAGATTATCATCGGAGACCGTATTACTAAATTCATCCTGTACTCCATATTTAAGAACAACCGCATCGATCCCCTGAACAAGTTTACAACCTGCAGATACAGCATTGTCTGTAAGGCGATTAACTGTCACTTTATCATGGAATTTCTTCACAAAGCCTCGCTCCCGCAAGGCATTCTCCCCGTCTTCTACACAAATTGCATACAGTGAATCCAAATAATTTAAGAAAAGCTGATGATTATGCTGTATTCCATATGTAAGGTCCACATATTCGTCAAAAAACTTTTCTAATTCACCGTCAAGTTCTGGAACATCATTCAAATTAAACTCATTCTGATACTCCTCGAAAGAAATGTACGATATCAGTTCACGATTTTTATCTGCTTCACAAGACACTTCAAAGTCAACGCATATCGGAACTCCCCCAGCCTCTCTATTCATCCATCCACTTTGTCTCTTATCCCAAACATACTCACCTGGGATAATATACTGCCGTACTGGTTGAAAAGAATATCCAAATAACGTAAGCCTAAGCAATCTGTCCGTGCATTCGATATCAATTTTTTCTTTTAGATAATACTTTTTTCTGAACAACTGTCCCCTCATCTTCATAGGAGGAAGCGTCCGGCAATATTTACCATCTATAGAATCACTCAAAACCTCTATGGCAAGATAATCCTCGTCAGTTCCCTTAATTGGCAGATAGAATTTTATTCCATAATAGTCTTCAATTTTGGAAATCTTTTGCATCTGCTGTATCCAATAATCGGTTAATTTAAGATTTTCACGCCATTCATCTGTATCAAGTTGCGTTTTGTAATTAAGATTATATGTTTCATGTCCCACCATCTTCACAAATACCTTATTTGAGCCCATGTATTCCTTAATTTTGTTAAAATGAAACAGGCGCATGTCTACGTCACTATACTTTGAAAGATCATATCTGTAAGAAATATATACAATCATGTCTCCTGCTTTAATTACATGAATCTCCATACTGTCGCTCTTCATTAAAAAATTATCGAAGGAATCATAATGAGACTGAAAGACATCTACCTCCATAAATGGTGCAAAACAACCATCAATGTACAAAAATCCTTTATAGGACTCCTCTTGTCCTCTCCCCCAAAGAAGTGATAGGCCATTTTCTTGCATCCAAGGGACTGAGGTAATCGCATAAGAGTCATCATTTTCCTCGTCATAATTTTCCAAACTAGGTGATGCACTTATTCCGCCAAGATTCTTCTTTGCCATCTTAAAATCCGCTTCTGGCATTGCGGGTATGGATTCTGTTTCAGGCACATACGTTTCAAAAGCATATGGTGCCCCTGCTATTGAAGTAAAATCATCACTCTTGGCTCCGCATTCCAATGCTATCTTCATGGCATTGTCATCTTGTAATTTGAAATGGTATCTGCTTCTGTCAGTCTGATGACTTATATTTTTGCTGAGTCTCCAGCCCAAATCTGTATGCCATTCCAGTCCTTGCATAAGACCATTCCCTGTTTCGAGGTCTAAATTTCCTACCAATACACAACTATTCGTGTCTCCAGGCTCATAAAGCAGATTTCCCCCCTGAAACTCATAAAAAAAATCTCTCTGCCTGCGAAGCATTTCATCATGTTCATGACCTGCAAGCCATAGTTGGATATTAAAATCTGTAAGGAGTCTCAGTATCTCCTTCTGTTCATTTCTGTTAAGGAAATCAAAAGAATAATGTGACAACAGAACTGTCGGTTTAGATTTATCAATGTTCATAAGGGCATCCAAAAGATGATATGTTCCGATTGCAAGCTCATTCTGATGCTCAACTGAGTATAACAGTGTACTGTTCACATGCAAAACATTAATCTTGTCCGCTACAATATTAAAATGTGGATGCAAATTGTCCTTATACTTTGCTATTCTATCTGGAATGTCTGCGTAGAAGCTTTCTATGATTTCATTAAAATCTTCCTGCCCTGATGCGATTGCAATCAAGTCCTCATCCTGAAAGATTCCCTCCTTGGAATTATAATAGGAGTCGAAGTTACCCCATATCGAGGTAAGATGATTTTTTCTATCAAAATTTTCTCGATCAATGTCATGATTTCCTGGAATGATAAAGACATTTTCTATACGAACATGTGCTGCATTCATAACATCAGACAAAAATGTACAAGTCTCAGGATCAAAAACACCATTTGGAGCATAACGCAAATCACCGGTCACAAACAGATAGTCATATAACACCTTAGCAGATTTCAGGTAACTAATAAGCTGCATTCGCATACGCCTTGTTTCAGTTCCTGTTTTATTTAAATGTATATCTGAAATATGAAGCCATTTTATTCTCATATCCGTTCACCTAAATCGTATGCCATTTTTTAATTATGGGATTTCATATGTAGTGTACAAATTAATTCCGTCAATTGTCTCAAAATCCTTATCATCACTTATATAATTTACAATTCGCATTTTCTTAAAATATTCGATTATTGCATAATCAAATATATCACATCTATTGTTACATATTTCGGATTGGAAACTTAAAATAATAGCAGGATCTATTTCTACAATTTCTATTTGATTATCATATGCATCTTTTATCTCCATAATCATCGTGTCAAGTTCTTCTTTATAACTTCTTCTCTGGTCAGTTTGTTTCCTATAATCTTTAAACTTCAAATTCTTCTGACTATGAATTGCTTTATATAACTCATATTCATTTTTCTCCACAACGCCACACAACTCTGAAATATTCAATGTAGTTGTAACAATTTTATTACCATTTTGCAACAATCTACTAATAAAATTCGGATATGCTATAACCTGATACGGATGTTTATTTAAATTCGGATCACTCGCTTTTGAATAATGTGTCCATATTAATGCATTTGTATCTATTGCAAATACCTCATCGCTTTTTATTTTACTTATATCTATATTTTTAATATCTATAATTTTTGCCATATCTACACCTATGTTTCATCAGTGCTGTTAATAATATTCATAATCTGCGCCTGCATTTCTTCTGATCCCTTCAGATCATTCTTTACAGAATTATTATATGAATGTATATAAGTACTCTCACCCAAATCATTCAAATTTCTTAGTTCAAATACTCTATCATATTTTTCCTTCCCAAGTAGATTAATAAAATATCCTGTGCTAAAATTAAAAAATAATGTAGTAAATTTTGTGATTCCATCAAAATCTAAAACAATCTTATCCCCCTTATCAATATAATTGCTAATCTCTCCTTTTAATATCTCAGCTTGTTCGTTTGAAAATGCACTTTGTAAAAACTTATTTACTTTGATGCTAATCATGCTTTTTCTCCTTTTCAACTATATATATATTATTTTCATCAGCTACTATATTTATAATAATTAGTGTGCCTATTATTGGAGTGCTTAGTTTTTTGTAAGTTTCCCTATGGCTTTCATCTATACAATAGCATAAATCATCTGTATACATAGACATACTTCCATTATTCAAATTGATAAAACTTTTAAGTCTTGTAAGTCCAAGTCCTCTATTAACCCCCTTCTCTTTACTTGTGGAAAAGCCATCAATAAATGCTATCTTTACACATTTTTCTGAATCCAAATCTTTTATATTTAAAGTTTGACGTATATTCGCAGGGATCCCAGTTCCCATATCGTAAACTGAAAAATGAAATTCTTTTTTATCTGGCAACCATATTCCCGAAGTATACACCCCTATCTCACTTTTCGAATGAAATAAACCATTTTGATATATTTCATATATATACGAAGATAAAATATCTTGTGCTTCTTTTTGCATTTTAATAGGAGCAAGGGTCATAATTTTTTCAGTATACTCATCCATCATGGATTCATCTTTAATTCTATTAAACGGGATAATATCGTCGCCTTTATATTGGTTAATTTTCGTATAGTATTCATACATTCCAATCTGTTTCATAAACTTAAGAATTGGGTTTTGCCTGTTTGGGAATCTAAAGTTTACCTTTTTATGATGCAATCTAGCATATTCTGGAAAGGTTCCAATTATAACAGAAACGGCTGCATCAATATAGTTGCATTCTGTAAAAAACAAAATAATTTTTGTACAATCCGAATTTAAAAAGACATTATGAATTCTTAATAATTCTGAAATGTCTCCTATATTGTTATCAATGTCTTTATCTATCATTACCGACATAACACCATCTTCAATATCAAATTTAAACATAGTATTCTCCATTTAGTGCTTATCGTATGCATATATCAATATAATATCATTTTATTCCAATTTGTACCAGCACTTTATACCTGCTCATTTCAAAATTTTCCTCATCAAAAGTAAACGCTCAATATTTCGACGCTAGACTTTAATTAACACTTGCATTTTTGTAAATCCTCAAGCACAAGTACCTTATCATGATATCATATTTTTGAGAAAATATCTCTTGTATCGTATAACTCGAATCGCGCGATTCGCTCGACCGCAAAACTTACATACAATAACATCTCCATCGAATTCGATTCCGACATTTCAGAAGCATTTCTGGCAACCATCATTAAGGCGGTCTGCCATGCTTAAAGATGCTGATCCGAAATTCCGATGAACTCCGTTCCATGACTCTGGAACCGTTCCGCTGGCTGATGCAGGAATTTGCGACCGATCCGGTCATTCATGATATCACCCCCAGCCATTCGTCCTTTCACCATTGACCGTAAGAACTTCGTTTTGATCGAGACCTCAAACGGAGCCCGTGCCAGTGCAATGATCTATAGTATTGTTGAGACTGCGAAAGCCAACTACCTGAATGTTTATCAATACTTCGAACTACTTCTCACCGAGATTCCAAAGCACATGTCAGCTTAGCCCTGCAGTAATGCAGGGTTTTGCTTTGTTGTGGTACTCGCAATTGAGGACTTACAGTTCTACAGTTATTTTCGGAGCACCATAGTTCTTCCTGGAATCATCATAAATATCCTATATTTTTGCTTTTACAGCTTCACGACGTTTTTCTGTATCAGAAGGTACGTGGTGGAGCCATTGGTGTAATAACAAAACAACTTTTCTTATTTTTTTCTCCCGTTTTCTTACATCTCCCTCTCCAAACTCAACGTAACTGTCTTGATCTCACTTCTACATACCTCATCCTTTTCATAATTCAAATCGAGGAAATAATGCAATTGATACCGACACTCGCATTCTCCAATAATTCCTCGTATCACAATTTCAATTGTAGTCTCAATAGAAAGACTCGCCTCTTTTTCATATACCCATTCCTTTGCCTTGGGATAAGTCACATATAATATAATCTTCCCATTTATCGGAATAAATTGAAAAAAGCCATCTCCCAGAATATATGCATCATTCTTTATAGCATACAAATCATCTTCTGATGCCGTAAATAAACGAATCTCCGTCATATCAATACTGCAATTAACGATTTCTCCCCGGCCAACATTCTCTAATTCGATTTGTTGACTGCAAAATTCCATATCGTTATCATCAAACAACGGATGTCCAAACAAATATGTGATTTCACTACACAAAGTCGTTTTCTCTGCGTATGAAACAATACGTTCTGTTAAAACAGGCATGTATTGAAATGTCAGATCCTCTCTTCTTTGTCTGTTATTGGCAACAATCGTAATATATACTCCTGCCAATGTGATACCACCACCGATAATACTTCCTACATATGTAATTATTGTACTCGCAAATGCCGTATTGTCAAAATATGCTCCAGTGCCCCATACAATCATCGGAAAAGCGCAAAGACCTACAACAAAAAGTGCTACTCCTATCCTAACTATATTCTTTTTTGAATCCACAATCACCTTCTGATTTTCATCTCCTGATGTATTCTGTTCTTCACCATATACACATTGCTCTGCCAAGTAATATTTGTAATCATTACATACTCTGTCATATAAATAATCAACAGCTATTTTTTCTGCCACATTAGGTATATAAGCTCCCAAGTATTGAATTACAAAAAAGCCAATAAAAAATAATGTAATCAATTGAGTATCTACATCATGCACACCTGGATACATGTACGTAATCAAAGAAAATAGTATCGTGAGCAAAAATGCTACCGTTTTATTAATTATCTTTGACAACAAATACCCCCAAGATCTACTATAATCTCTTTTAAACAATTCAATACATTTTTCCTTACAATACAAATTTTTCGGATGCCATTTATCATTAAACGTCTTATCTATTGCCTGTAAGCTTTTTTCTAACAATTTCTTTTTATAATCTTTGCATACATTTTTTGACCCACAAATTGCCAAAATAATACCCGCTATTATATAAGCTGCAAATTCCGCATACACCAAATATATGTTTGCCACCCTAATTACAATGTACAAGAAATTTAAAAGCAATCCAACCATAGAAAAAAATAATGCCCCTGCCAATAATGCAGTATATAGTCTTGATTTCTTTATCGGCGCGCTCTCATTATAATATTCATAATATTTTTCTCTAAACTTTTTTCTAAAATCTCTCTTTTGTATTTTCAAAATACCTTCTTTCTACTCAAACCACTTCCCCAAACGTATCCGGTCTCCCCTTATCAAACACCTCATTACAAGTCATCACCGTGACCAGATTCTCCGTCTCGCTCAAGTTAATAATATTATGCGTCCATCCCGGAATCATATAGACCGCCTCGATTTTCTCTCCGCTTACCTCAAACTCCACCATTTCACCGGTATTAATATTTCGTTCCTGGATCAAGCCATGCCCTGACACAACAATAAAAAGCTCCCACTTACTGTTGTGCCAATGCTGCCCCTTGGTAATCCCCGGCTTACTGATATTGATGGAAACCTGTCCACAATCCTGCGTATGCACAAGTTCCGTAAAGGAACCACGGTCATCCACGTTCATTTTCAAAGGATATGCGAACTTTTCCTTCGGAAGATAAGTAAGATAGAGGCTAAACAGTTTCTTTGCAAAAGAACCGTCCGGCATCTTCGGCATAAGAAGCGTCTTGGGCTGCTGCTTAAACTGTTCGAGCAGATCAACAATTTCTCCCAAAGTAACCTTGTGCGTGACCGGAACGCAGCAATACTGTCCCTCATCACATAAAACCGTTTCGACTCCGTCAAAAGTACAGTGCTGCTCCTTTCCCTCCAGCAGATCAAACATTCCCTCTACCAGATCATCAATATACAGAAGCTCCAGCTCGGTTGAACGATCATTTACCACATACGGTTCATCATTTGCAACCGCCCAGCAGAACGTCGAGACCGCAGAATTATACTTTGGTCTGCTATGCCCCATAAGATTCGGAAAACGATAGACCGCTATCTTCGCGCCTGTTTCCTTCCCATAGTCGAGAAGCAACTGTTCTCCGGCAAGCTTACTTCTTCCATATTCCGAATCACCGAATCGCCCCGAAAGCGTAGCCTGAATCGAAGACGAAAGCATGATCGCCGCCTTGTTCTTATATTTCTTTAAATAAGCAAGCAACTCCGATGTAAAACCGAAGTTGCCCCTCATAAATTCATCAGGATCTACCGGTCGATTCACGCCCGCTAAATGAAAAACAAAATCAGCACACTCACAGTAATGCTCTAATTCTGCTTTCGTAGAATCCATATCATATTCATAAATTTCATCAATAAGGATGTTTGGTCTGGTCTGATTCTTGCAATCCCTGATATTCTTCAGATTATTGACCAAAGCAGTTCCCACCATTCCTTTTGCGCCCGTAACCAAAATATTCATCAAAAGCCTCCACCTTGCCTGTCATAAACCGAATCATCTACGATTCCTTACGCCATACCATCTTGTCTACCACACCCGTGTAACTCTGGATAATCTTCACAACTTTATCCGATACATTCTCATCCGTATAATCCGGAACCGGAATACCGAGGTCGCGATTCTTGTTCATCTCCACAGCCACATCGACAGCCTGCAGCAATCCCTTCTCATCAATACCCGATAAGATGAAATCACCCTTGTCCAAAGCCTCCGGTCTCTCCGTTGACGTGCGGATGCAGACCGCCGGGAACGGATGACCCACCGAAGTGAAGAACGATGATTCCTCCGGCAGCGTACCAGAATCCGAAACAACACAGAACGCGTTCATCTGCAGACAATTGTAATCGTGAAAACCTAACGGTTCATGTTGAATCACACGCGGATCCAGCTGAAATCCAGACGCTTCGATTCTCTTGCGTGAGCGCGGATGGCAGGAATACAGAATTGGCATATCATACTTCTCCGCCATCTGATTGATTGCCTGAAAAAGCGATGTAAAATTCTTCTCCGTGTCAATATTTTCTTCCCTGTGTGCAGACAACAGAATGTACTTTCCTTTTTCTAAGCCTAGCTTTGCATGAATATCCGATGCTTCAATCTCTTTCAAATTATTATGCAGAACCTCAGCCATCGGTGAGCCTGTCACATAGGTTCGCTCCTTCGGCAAACCTGTATCCGCAAGATACCGTCTTGCATGTTCCGAATACGCCATATTGACATCCGAAATAATATCAACAATCCGTCGATTGGTCTCCTCTGGAAGGCACTCATCCTTACAGCGGTTTCCAGCTTCCATATGGAAAATCGGAATATGTAACCTTTTCGCTCCGATCACAGAAAGGCAGGAATTCGTATCACCAAGAACAAGAACCGCATCCGGCTGCAACGCAGCCATCACCTTATAAGACTCCGAAATAATATTTCCCATCGTCTCCCCAAGGTCTTGCCCTACTGCATTCAGATAAATCTCCGGATCCGCAAGCTTCAGATCCTTAAAGAAAACTCCATTAAGGTTATAATCATAATTCTGTCCGGTGTGCACCAGCAACACATCAAAATATTTCCGCGTCTTGTTGATGACTGCTGCAAGACGGATGATCTCCGGGCGCGTGCCAACAATGATCATCAGCTTTAATTTTCCGTTGTCTTTCCACTTCACATCACTATAATCACTCATATTTCATGTACTCTCTCTCTTGAATATCTGCTAACACTTTCATAAATTATATATTTATTCATCTTCACATCTAGGTTCTTATTCTAAATTATACATCTATCAACTTCACATCAATAGCGCGCTCCTGCCCTGCATTTCGCGCAATTTTGTAACTCACCTTTTTCCCAATATAAGATCTGTCTATATTTGAATTATCAAATTCATGGAAAAAAATATTTTCCGGTTCTCGCTCGATAAATCCATATAATGTATTGTGCTTATCCAAATCAACATTCAAAACATATCCCGTATAAGTTGCATTCACATCTTCTTCAGATACAGTTCCTCGAATTTCTTTTAATAAGAAACTACGGAATTCAGCATTATCTTTAATGCCATATTTATACTGATCGCCTTTAAGCGCAATCCAATTCTTCGTTACCTCATTAAATTTCTCACAAGCATCCAATGCACATTTTTCTATTTTCCCATTTTCCAGAGTCTGTAACAAATGCTCACAATATAACACAACATCTTCCGATGATAAATCAGGAGAGGCTCCCCCTTGCATTTCTTTAATCAGCAACATAATATGCATCTTATAACCGTTCAGTGATTTTGGAAGCTTACGTTCTTTAAACAAACCATCCACCATCAAATACAAAAAACCAGCCAAATAGTATGGTAAATATTTATGTGTGTCAAGAAATAATAACTCACCATATTTTTTCAGCAATGTATATTCGTGTCTATGGCTATCCTCCACATGATTCAAAAATAAAGCAACCATGCTCTGTATCAAACTTCGAAAACTAATCTTTTGTCGTGGTTTAATCTGAATATTGTCAGCGTATTGCCTAGAACGTCTTTCATAATAAATTTTCTCATATCCTGGCACTTGATTAATCTCAAAGTAATCTTCTAACCCCTTATGAAAACTTTTTATTGTTTCAAATGCCTCTTCATATACAATATTCTGTCTATTGGCACCTCGAACAATCCCTTGCGTCACATCATCCTCATTGGCTCCAACAACTTTAGCAATTACCTGAACTTCATTAAGATTAATTTGTTTTCGATATGCTTGATAAATCATGCTACAAGTCTGACATCCATTTACAATTTGTGGGTCTACCAAAACAGCTTTTCCATAATTAATACTTGCCTTTTTACATACAATAGTAATTCCATTATTATATAATATAAAACGACTAGGGAACTCTTTAATTGTAGAAAAAATTTCCTGATTAACAGAAGAAAACCCCTGCGAATCCCTTACATTGTCATCAAATATATTTCTTCGCAACACTCCATCTGATGTAGTTATCAGCTTTATTAACTCTAAAGCGGTAACACTTGTAATAAACATATTTGCAATTTTCTCTTTTCCAGTAGATACTGGTAGGTAAGAAGTACAATCTAATTCTACTTCATAACTATTTTCATTAGATTTAACAATGTCAAATAGTGCATTTCTATCTATCTTAGTATAATGAACATCCGAAAAACATTTACTTACATCGCTACTGAGTGGTTGAATTTTCTTTTGTTCATCATTAAAAATAACAAAATTTAACACCGGATTATCCCGCCATTTAAGCATAATTTTTTGAGACATAGCATATGACAATATTTCAATCCATTTTTCATCAGTTGTCATTGATTCAATATTTTGGAAAAGAGTTTCGACTTGCTGAACGCCCCCTCCATTTGCATCAAATGTAAGAAAATATAATTCCAATATTCCTTTCTTTTCACGCTGTAAAATATCATCTATATCCTTCTTTTCGCATAGTATCTGATCATTCAGCAAAAAAAGAACCCCTTGTATCTTCGAATACTTCGAAGAATTAACACAAATCATTTCTAACAGATCTGAATCCGTATCCAACCTTCCCGGTTGAAACTGTGAAAAAAACTGATAATTCACATATCGTATCCAACAGGACTCTGATGATTGTCCTTTCAGTTCAAAATCATCTTTAAATTGTTCAAATTTCACTTCCAATAAATTATTCATTCTATCTTGTCCTCCTAGACAATCAATTCAGTCTGATAAACTAATTCCGTTACATGTCGAAGCAGTTTAACATGTATATCATATGTATTCTCCCCATTCTGTTGTAAAAATTTTCCATTCAATATCATTTCACTTGCTCTATAAATTGCTTTATACTTTGAAATATTCGTTTTTCTCTTGCGCATAGCAATTGGTAATTCTGACTGCTTCTCATCAATTTCATGACATAGTCCCTCATATTTTTCTTGTAACCGCTTCATCCTATTCCTATCATATTCTCTTGCAATAACTCCAAGATTCGATTCAATTTTATAATCAGATAATCTATTCAAAACACTTGTCTGAATATAATCTAATCCAGCATTCCACTTATCGCATATATCTACTGTTGTAGTTTCTCCCGCCAACTTGCCTTTCATATCATACAAAATCCAACGAATACACTTTTTATCATGATTAATCACAAAAGCAGTTATATCCAAGCTTTTTGCCCCATCCTTTTTCATTCCCTCTGGAATATATTCTTTAGAGAAATATCCTTCCTCATCATCCTGCATATAATATTTTAGCAAAACAATATCAATACTGCCATCCGCTTGATTTTCTTTTACAGGAACTATATTATCCCCAACAAATTTATATAATTTTCTTTTTTCACACTCTACATGCTTTTTTAATCTGCTTGCCTTTATCTCCATCTAATTCCCCGTTATTTTATCAGCCTCATCATATAACTTATCCAAATTTTTGCTAAAAAGTTGAAAATCATATCCCATTAATGGACAACTTATAAATTTTAATTTTTTCACAATCGAATTTCCCATTTCATTACTATGAAACTCATAAACACTTATCGTCGCATTACGATTTAATAAATCCGCCTCTGCCAATCCAAGTTCCTCTAAAATCATATAATTCGCTTTTTTCCTAATTAAAGCAGTTAACATCAGTAAATTGTTTAATCTGCTTGCCATTGTATCGCTATGCGAACTGATAATCACATGCATCCCTTCATTTACCATACGAATCAGCCATCTTGCCATCTCTCGCTGCATCAAAGGATGCAAACTAGTTTCGACCTCATCGCAAAATAACCAATTAATCTTTTGTGTCGAAGTAAGAGCCATAACAAATGGAGTCAGTTCATGAATCATAGAAGATGCTATATAAAGTGGAATTTCTTTTCCATTCTGATTTTCAATATAAAACATCTCATTTTCTCTTTGAAAAACCTTTCCTTGCAACATATGCGATTCTCCAAACTCCAATAAGTTACTTCGTGAAACATCCAACTGAATATCTGGAGCATATAGCTGCAAAAAACGTAGAAAATCCTTCATCGGAAGAACCATGTCTCGCTTTGTTTCTTCTGCAAAATAGTATCGATATAATAACTGCAATCCGGAACGAGATGCCGGTAAAAAAAGCTGATTTTTTTCTATTCCAACGTCATCAGTTAAAATAATTCTCCAAATTAATGTTAAAATTTGCTGTATCGCGTCTTCTAGTGTATTTTTTCCACATGTGTTCACTTCAAAAAAGCGTTTATTTATACCATTTTCATATTCTCGTATATCAACACTTATCCCCTGATCTGACTGACTCTCATCTGAAAATTCTGGCATACTACCAACATAATATGTGTTTTCAGCATCATCCAAAGAAATTTGCAAACTTCCAATCGGAATATTTGTTCCAAATATTTCTCTTACTATATTTTCCTTATTACTTTGTAAATACTCATTGACATTATATATGATAACATCAAACCAATTTTGCGCGCAACGAACTAGCCACTGACCATGTAAATCCGAAGTTTCACTTCCCTCTGTTGAAATTGGCAAGTCTACTAATTTTTTTTGTAATCCATAAATCAATTGCATCAGCATTGTTTTTCCACTGTTATTATTTCCTACCAATACAACCATATTACTTAACTCTATGTCTGCAAACTGCACCTTGCCAAAATTTTCTACAATCAAATGAAAAACCATACTTTAACACCTCTCAATAATAACTATATAGATATTTAACCATATGCGTTAACAACGGTTAAAATCAGCCAACCAATTGCTATCATCATTAATATATTCACCAAAAGATCTTTTAGCTTTTGTATCTTTGTTTTCTCTCCCTTGCAAATATTCGGAATATTGCTTGAAAATAACACCAGCATTATAGCCAAGAATACAATTGTTAATCCTTTGTTTATCTTATCCTGCATGGAGCTATTTAAATGATTGTACAAATTTCCAAAGTATCCAAAGCATTTATTTAACCCAATTGTTGCTTGGTTTGATATGTACATAACGCTTGCTATAATTCCGCAAATTCCCCCTATAACTCCCACTATGTATACAGTAAATTTAATTACTTTCTTTTTTTCTCCGCTTTTCCATTTATATACTATATTTATTTCTATTGTTTGAATTTGATTATGTATTTTTTTAATACTCAAAAAGGACTTTTCTTTTTTTACCAAACACTCTTTTAATAATTCCTTTTTCCTATCATTTACATTTTTCCTATATGGATCAATGATCTTGGAAGGTACATTCTCCAACCATCCACATATAGTTGGAATTGTAAATATCACACTAAAAAGCAATATTATCATATCTTCCAGACCTACTTGTGTTGTATCTTTCCAATACTGATGTATTCTTATACACACAACAACTAGCCATACAAAAGAAATCACTCCTCTAAGTAATGTTTTCCGCTGTGTTCTTACTTCCTCACTAAATTTACCATAAACAAATATAACATATGCTGCGCACAAATCTACCCCAAATATCAATGCCATAATGTCTATAGAATCAATCTTCAATATTTTCACAAACGAAATAGACCACCATAAGATGCCTACAAAGAGTAAAATAAAATGGACTGTTTCCCAAAACATTATTGTTTTCAGCTTTTCTAAGTTCTTTCGATTACGTTCATATTCTTCGATATATAGCAGGCTCAAAAGCATATAATCCTGTATTGTATTCGGTTTTTCTCTATTTTCAAAAATCCAATATATGAACAATACTACCAATAAACCTGTAAGCCGCCAATAAATCATGTCAAACTTTATGCTTTCATTTCCGTTTATTATAAAGATAACTAGCGATCCAAACATTGATACTATCATTGAAATTATAGTGCAATAAACCCACTCAACAAATAATTGCCAAATCCTTTTTTTAGGTTTCAGTATGCACATCCACGCTAATAACTTAATCCCCCAATCAAGTATCTCTCTTCCCATTAATTGATAACCTACTTATCCTCAACCAATCTTTCCTGTATGTATGCGAGCTTTGCAATCGTTTCTTTCGTTTCCTCAAGATTCAATCTTCTTGTATTGTTACTATTAAACTCTGTCAAAGTATTTCTCTTCTCATCGCCCTCTTTGAAATACTTATCATAGTTTAATCCACGATTATCTGCCGGCACTCGATAGAAGTTTCCCAAATCGATAGCTTTCGCACATTCCTCGTTCGTAAGCAATGTTTCATACATCTTCTCACCATGTCGGATACCAATCACCTTGATATCTTCTTTCTTGCCACCAAACAGTTCACATACTGCTTCCGCCTGTGTCTGGATTGTACAAGCCGGAGCCTTCATGATCAGCAGATCTCCGTTCTCTCCATGCTCAAATGCGAATAAAACAAGATCAACCGCCTCTTCCAGACTCATAATAAAACGCGTCATAGACGGTTCTGTCACGGTAATCGGATTGCCCGCCTTAATCTGATCGATCCAAAGCGGAATCACTGATCCACGGGAGCACATAACATTACCATATCTAGTACAACAAATCTTCGTCTTGCCAGACATCCGCGACTTTGCAACTGCGACTTTTTCCTCAATCGCCTTGGTAATTCCCATCGCATTAATTGGATAAGCAGCCTTGTCTGTGGAAAGACAAATTACAGACTCTACCCCAGCTTCGATTGCAGCCGTCAGAACATTATCCGTTCCAATTACATTCGTGCGAACCGCCTCCATTGGGAAAAACTCACACGATGGGACCTGCTTTAATGCTGCTGCGTGGAATACATAGTCCACGCCTTGCATCGCTCCTCTTACCGAGGTCAGGTCTCGTACATCTCCGATATAAAATTTAATCTTGTCCGCCACTTCCGGCATCTTTGCCTGAAACTCGTGGCGCATATCATCCTGTTTCTTCTCATCTCTAGAGAAAATTCTAATTTCTCCAATATCCGTTTGGAGGAATCGGTTTAATACTGCATTACCGAATGACCCCGTTCCCCCTGTAATCATCAATGTTCTATCCTTAAACATCTTTCATTTCCTCTCTATCGCACCATATAATACATTAATTGATTTCATAATAGCACTTTCTGCATTATTATCCAATGTAAAAATCCACCTCAAAGCCTTGCGTTACCACTAAGTCATTATATTATTTTTCTTAATAATTAGTCTTCTACCATTCCCTTCTTCATAAAAAGAAGAATACTCTGACCTGTTTCCATCATTTGTGTACCTGCAACCTCCATAGCAATGTATTTCTTTCCTGCCACAGATCCGCCCGGATGACAGAAGCGATTTCGCAAGTCAATCCTTGCCTGTACATATTTTTGTCAATATTTATAGGCTCTCCACCAAGCACAATTTCATGAATTTTCATTATATTCAAAATATTTGATAATTTACTCGTTCTCCCAAGATTTGTCATCTTAAGATGTGTATTCTTTACCAAATTTTCTACGCTATCTTTGTTTTCAACGTTCAACTCACATAGTGTTTCTAATGTCTCCATAATTTTTTATTGTAATCTGCAATGTCATGTATTAATTCTATTCCCTGTACCCTTTTCGTTTTCTTCAAGGATCATCTGAATTATGCACTTCACTATTAATCGTCGTCTACTGCACCATTAACAAATAGAAATCCCATTTAACAAAGATTATATATCTTCTTCTTTGTCCAAAACCGAATCTCTCATTGTCTCATTCATATTGTTTAATCCATACATATTTTTTTCTGATTTTATAAACAAATTTCTGTTCCATTTTCTTTTTTATTTTCACGCATAGTCTTTGCTCTTTGGCTTTCTTTTTATTATAAATTTCTATATTATTTTCCTTATTTGGACAATAAATTGATTCCAAAAAACATTTCAATTCTTTATTTTTCTCTAATGGTTCTCTTGCCACACTATCGTTAGCGTCTTTTTCCACAGTAAAAATGTCTATGACCTCAGAAGTAAGACATGAATTTCCAATATAAATAATTTCGTTATTCTCACAAAAAGACTTTATCAGTTTATCAATTTTATTCTTATTTTCTTCAATCCATTTTAATTCTTTAAAATAACCGTTATCATCTTTTTTGTCATTAATATATCTAACAAACAAAGTTGGTTCCTTTATGTCATGATAAAATCTTGCTATTCGTCTACTATATTTTTCTCTTACAAATGAAATTTGGTTTTCTAATGGCTGATATGCCGAAAAATCATGATAAAACTCTATATTATATTTATCATTCCTGAATATATGCATATATGGCTTATATTGCGACATATATTTTAAGTCCAAATATTCCGAAAAATCATTTTCAATAGCTTCAAAAATTCCAGACAAATCAGAAATACACCAATCAAACGGATATGATGCATTTCTCAAGCCAATTTTTTCCAATTCCAGCGCAACTGAACAAAAATACCCTAACGAAATTACATGCTTATAATTTTTCCACCCAATATCATTCATTGTTTATCACCCTTTCTTGTATATAGAGAATTCTCGAAAATATTGATTTAATTTTTCAAGATTCAGCCTTCATGTATTATTACTGTCAAATTCTGTAAACGTATTTCTCTTCTCATCCCCCCTTTTTAAATACATTTCGTAATTTAAATGAAAGGACTCAATTGTGAGTACTCCCTATGGAATGTTTACTAATCTATATCTAGATTTTTATAAATTACACATTCACATAAAAATTTCATCTGAAAAAAATAGATGCTCTTGTTCAGCTTCTATTATTAATAAATTTGAATGCCAACACTTGTTAGAACTAGTCAAAATATATTGCAATAGATCATAGTTAATGTTTCGTTTTTCCAAAAGATTATTTTTAATGCAGACAATTTTTATAGACACCGGAATCATATTGGAAGACATAGCTGTAAAACATCCTATAAATCTATTCAAATTTCCCACTGGATTTATCATACTTATAAAAGCCCTCTCCCGTGAATCATTATTTTTCAAGGAAATATAAATAGATGTACTTTCAATATCACAACCTCCACAATAATAATATTCTGATCCTCCATCCTCTCTTATATTATTATAAAATCTGACATTTCCATTTTTTTCAATATATAACTTTGATTTGATAAGCTTTTGTTTTATCCCTTTCATCTGAGAATAATATAAAAATTGGTACTCTCCAACATATTTTTCATCAATTGCTTCAAGTATTGAAATGTTTGCTGGATTATAACGAATCCAACCATTTCTATTTTGTTCTAAAAATTTAACACTTAATGCTGCAGTTACTTGACAAGCTAATTGATCTGCAGTATTCCAAAATTCACAAGGCAATTTTTTTACTTTCTTCACAAATTTTCTTAAAGCTGTTTGTTGTTTATTTGTCTCCACTCCATATGATTCTTTTTTAGCATCATCAGCTATTATAAAACTTAAGACAGGGATTCCCTTAGACAACGCATAATCATACTCTTTCTCTGTATAACTGATTCCCTCCTCAAATAAAGTTCCACAATATCTACCAATAATCAAAACAAAATAATCTGACATGTCAATAGTATTTTTAATTTGGCACCATTGTTCCGCATTATCTGCATGGAACATTTCCATTCCAATAGGGAAATGATAAAGTTTTAAAATTGCCTGTGTTACCTTTTGACGTTCTTCAATTAAATCTTTATACGTTGAGCTGATAAAGATTTGATATCTTTTTTTCATATTCTTCCTATAATCTTTCTATAATACACAACCCAAATGATTATTTTGGTCTCTCTGAGTCTCCATTCGTACTCACTATGGAGCATTTACCCGCTAACAGTACGCATGCTAACGTAATGCTCTACATTCTTGTTGAAACCGCCCAAGCCAATCAACTGAATGTTTATAAGTACTTTGAGCTGCTACTCACCGAAATACCCAAACACATGAACGATACTTCTTTGACCTTCTTCCTTGGACACCTTCTGTTCAGAAAACCTGTCCAAGCCGATTTAAGAAATCTTAATTTTTCAATGTACAAAAAATATATCAAAATCAGCTTACACCCTGCAGGAATGCAGGGTTTTGCTTTGTGATAGTACTCGCAATTGAGTGCTTGCGAATTTTTCATTATAAAATTCTCTGTGTAGTCACACAAAAAATTAGTTTTTCCCTGTCCCGCATTACGTGTCAATAAAAGGAATCTGTAATTTAAAAACTCCAACTGTTGATAAATATCTTTTAAATCCCATTTAAAAAAACTATTACGATTATTTTCTTTCAAATACCTCTCTTCTATAGAATCCGTCTTAAGAACTTTCTTATCCCATTCTTCAAATACATCAATGCCTCTTCGAACATTTTGTTTTAAAGACTCGACAGTATCTTCAAATTCCTCGCTTTCAATCTTTTCCAAATGTCTCGTAAAATCTACCGTTAATCTTCCAACACTCTTAAGGTACTCATTCACCTTTGAAAAATCAAATCCTTTTAAATCCTCAATCAATTTATTGATAAATAAAAGTGGCATCGAAAAATACCGTAAATTATCCTTATAATTTTTTTCCTCCACATAAATATCGGGAATATATTTTGCACTACTTTTATTTTTTGCAATCATTTCACAACACTGCTGATTGCACCATTGATTCAATTCTACTATATATTGAGGTTCTGCTAACTCTGCCTGTGGAAGATGTTCTGAAAAACTTTGGACAGGAAGAAACTTTATCCCTAAAGTTCCCTGCATATCCCAATTCTGCGATTGTACTATACCGATTGCTCTATTCCGAACGATAACAGGAGATCCAGATAATCCCTGATAGTTATTTGCTGTTCCTACATTAACCCTTCCCAAAGAAAACCATTCTTCCTTTTTCCCACCACTGAAAACCCCATTTCCCTGCATAGAATGTTCCTCTAATTTACTTGTAATATATCCCTCAATATACCATGGTGTCACTTCTGTTACGTATTCATTCATCGTGAATAAAAGTTTATTCGATATTAAATTGTATTTTTCTTTAAATTCTTCATTCTCAACGGAAATAATAGCAATCTCGTTATCAGTAAACTCCACCGTAGCAGAATAGTCTTGGTCATCCCAAGAAATACATATCAACGTTTTACCCCGAACAACATGCTCCATGGTTAAAACCTTGTCCTCTGCAATAACAATTCCGGTGCCATATGAATTTTCCTGTTCTTCTAATACCTTTACAATATTCGAATACACCACTCCAGCCTCCCGATTTTCATATAATTATCGGACTTTCCCCAAAATGTGCCTTAAAATTGTACTTCTTCTGTAGTAGCAAGATATCTTCTTTTCTTCGTATATCATAATTAAAGAAAATATCCTCCACTTCCTTTTGCATTATTCTTGCTAGCAAATCATCCTCGGGATGATTTTTTCTTCCATTCGTAGATATTATCGCCTTCTTGAAATCGATCTGTTTCAACAATTCTAAATTCGGACATAGTGTTCCGTGATGCGACAACTTAACGAGATCATAGCTATGTCTTGCTCTAGAAATCCAATCTCCACTTTCCGAATCCCTTAAAAATAACATTGTTTTTCCATCGTATGCAATGTCCAATACAATTGACATCCTATTTGCAGCATTCATAGGAGCTTGTCTTGATGTTCCAATCCAAGATTCTATGTTTGGGCAATTTGACGATATTTCTGAATATCCTTCACTGCCATACGCATCTTTTCCATATACAAGAACTACTTTTTCCAAATAATCAAGAAAATCTGTTTTTTTTAATTGATAGTTATCTCCTAAACAGTCTATCAAATTCTTGTCAATCCATTTTGCAAAATTATTAATTCTCTCTTTCCCTGGAGATAGCACTTTTATTTTGCAATCACCTATTTGCAATTCTTGTCCCTCTTGGATCAATCCATTTCCCAATCCACGATTTAGGTTATAGTGATATTCTTTGCATACAATTTCAAAGTTCTGTGCATGTTTTGCAGATATAAATCCGTCTCCACAGGATATAAGTTTTTCTAATTGCGTTTGAATATACTGGTTTTTCTCATCAACCTTTTTCTCTAATTGTTCCCGTAAATGCCCCAACACAACCTTTTCATTACAGCAAATCTCAAACAAACCGTTAAACCAAATATTATCTATATCAATAATTTGTGCATTTTCCCTATATCCATTCTCTTCTAAGAATGTAATTGCACCACCAATAGGGTCTTCATCCATGTGTGTAACAACAAATAAAGAAATCCTTCCGCCTTCTTCTCTTAATTAGACTAACAAAGACTTCAATTCATTTTCATAAGTAGACTTATATCCACAATCAATCAGTATACTCTGTTTATCTTCTAGTTCTATCAGAAAACAATCTCCTGAAAGTGCTTTCATAAAATGAATTTTACAGTGTTTTTCCTCATTGTTCATCCTGCATCAACCTTCTGATTTCTACTAATCCTCTGCCAATCTCTCCTGTATGTACGCAAGCTTCGCGATCGTCTCCTTCGTCTCCTCTAGATTCAACTGTCTCGTATTATTACTGTTGAACTCTGTCAGAGTATTCCTCTTCTCATCGCCCTCTTTGAAATACTTATCATAATTCAAACCACGGTTGTCCGCCGGAACACGATAGAAATTGCCCAGATCAATCGCCTTGGCACACTCTTCATTGGTGAGCAGTGTCTCATACATCTTCTCACCATGCCGGATACCGATCACCTTGATATCTTCCTTCTTGCCACCGAACAACTCGCACACAGCCTCTGCCTGTGTCTGAATCGTACAGGCCGGAGCCTTCATGATCAGCAGATCTCCGTTCTCTCCATGCTCGAACGCGAATAAAACAAGATCAACCGCCTCTTCCAGACTCATAATAAAACGCGTCATAGACGGTTCTGTCACGGTAATCGGATTGCCCGCCTTAATCTGATCGATCCAAAGCGGAATCACTGATCCACGGGAGCACATAACATTACCATATCTAGTACAACAAATCTTCGTCTTGCCAGACATCCGCGACTTTGCAACTGCGACTTTTTCCTCAATCGCCTTGGTAATTCCCATCGCATTAATTGGATAAGCAGCCTTGTCTGTGGAAAGACAAATTACAGACTCTACCCCAGCTTCGATTGCAGCCGTCAGAACATTATCCGTTCCAATTACATTCGTGCGAACCGCCTCCATTGGGAAAAACTCACACGATGGGACCTGCTTTAATGCTGCTGCGTGGAATACATAGTCCACGCCTTGCATCGCTCCTCTTACCGAGGTCAGGTCTCGTACATCTCCGATATAAAATTTAATCTTGTCCGCCACTTCCGGCATCTTTGCCTGAAACTCGTGGCGCATATCATCCTGTTTCTTCTCATCTCTAGAGAAAATTCTAATTTCTCCAATATCCGTTTGGAGGAATCGGTTTAATACTGCATTACCGAATGACCCCGTTCCCCCTGTAATCATCAATGTTCTATCCTTAAACATCTTTCATTTCCTCTCTATCGCACCATATAATACATTAATTGATTTCATAATAGCACTTTCTGCATTATTATCCAATGTAAAAATCCACCTCAAAGCCTTGCGTTACCACTAAGTCATTATATTATTTTTCTTAATAATTAGTCTTCTACCATTCCCTTCTTCATAAAAAGAAGAATACTCTGACCGAATTTACCCGAATTCATAAGCCGCTCGCTTTTCATCAGCACTTCGGTGAATTTGTCCTCGGCCTGCTTCCCGTAGTAAACTTTATACGGAGATTTTTTGACCTTTCCGTAATCGTAAACCCCTATATCCAGCGCCTTCTTCGTTATGCGCAGGCACTTTGTTCTCTGCGCGTGCAGCGCAGAGAAAAGCAAAGACAGCAACACACTCAATAAGACCGCAGTTCTTTTCATTCCGTTGTTTTTTTCAACATGAATTCCCGTTCCTCTTTCCCGCGCAGATAATATACCTCGATAACGTCTGGATACCGGAGCGTCACCACATACTCCCCGTCGGCAACGCCCTGACGCATTTCGTTATAGAACAGGCGGCGTGTATCGGGACCGCCGCCGCTGCCTGGCTCTACGGTTTGAGAATGATTCAGATACAGGGGTATCCGCTCCTTCTGATCTTTATACTGAACAAAACCGCCTGCCATATCTTCATCGTAAATCGCAAGCCTCAGCCGGCAGGTATCTTTCGATCCGACGGATTCCAATTCCACATCGATATAGCTGTCGGGATAGCAATCCTCTTCTTCGAAGACCGGATATCCATCTTCGTCCTCCAAATACGTGCCCTTTTCTTCTACCTCTACCCAGGTCAGGCAGTGCTGTTCGATAAGCACCGCCCGGTTATCCACCAGTTTGTAGATTTGCTCCATCTTTCTACTTCCGGCGCAGCAATAGTTCGTCGAAGTGATCGTTTTGGAAACGTCGTTAAATTCCAGGTTGGTTCCGCCGATATTACTCAGGAAAAAAGTGCCGGTTCCGGGATCGAACAGAAAATAAACACTCGATGTATTCCCACTCGCATATACCCCTTCCAACATGGAAAAATCGTCGTAGCCGTCGAAATTGTAGTCATCGACACAAAGCATGTCTCCCACACCCCCTTCTTCGTCTGCTGCCAGGTCGATTTCCTGCAGGAGCCGGCGCGTGGTTTTATCGAGCACCTGAACACATATCCATCGATTGTAGTAATCGACTGTATCCTTGGATGTTACCAGTTGCAGTATACGGGAATCGATTTGTGCTTCATCAATAATTTTGTTTTGCCACCCGCCGCTATCGAACTCTTCGGGAGTACGAAACTCCGTGAAGCGCGGCATCGCGGAATTCTCCTGCGCCTGCAGTCCGGGCAGGAACAGGGAAATCAACAGGCTCAATAGAAGTGCTGTTTTTTTCATAGGATCGTTATTTTACGATAATCTCCATTTCACCGTAGAGACGGCCTCCTTCCGTGTAGGAATCGGGGCATGTATACAATACCGTATTATTGTCCGTCCACGACCAGTCCGTACCGTAGTACCAGCACAGAATCACATGTTGTACACGTTCGAAATTTAAACCGTCGCCGTCGTCCGTCCACGACCGGAGCAAATTCTCGGTATAAAACAAATCGCCGATATGCTCGTACCGTCTCTTTTCCTTGTTCCATTTCTCTAAAAAATAGCTGTAGCCGTCTCTCGCTATACAGTCGGGACCATCGGCATTGATCCGCAACTGTTTGTCGGGCGAAACAGACCACTCCTCTGGGCTTATATTTCCGTTCCACTCTTCCGAATTGGTGTTGAAGTCGACCTTACTGTAACCGCCGGCAGAATCGAAACACAATATCCTGAGCTCCGGATAGTAGGCGTAAAAGACGAATTCCAAATCCAAGTACTCCTTGTACTCTTTGGTTCCGTCGTCGAAAGTGATTTCAAACTCCTTGACAATACGGCCCCCATAATCTTTGGGGATAACCTTCAGTCTCCGGCCGAGGATTTTCTGCACTTTGGCAAGATCCTCGATTTTCCGGTAAGGTTTATGCCGCAAGTGTTCAGCCGCCTGTTTCCGGGTTTCATATTCCTCTTTGGAGATCGATCTTATCCGGATGCTGAGGCTGTCGTTGATCCGTATTTCCAGCGGTTCGGATATTGTTTGATCGTAATCGGCATACGCCGCGCCGCGCAACACGGCGGGCGTGACGAGGCACAACAGTGCCGCGACGGATAAAATGGAGCGTAAGAACATGTTTGCATGTTTAGTGTTTATATGCCCAATATATGGATTTTTTCGGACAAACAGCAAACATTTTCCAACTTTTTGAACACAAATCAGAGCTGCAGGAAACGAAAATGGGAGGTCAGGCGGCGGCAAAAGCCTTTTTTCATCATATGCCCAGCCCGAGGCCCCGGATCCATTTGTCGACGGCGTCTTTCGAATTGCGCACCGCACCGCCGCGGACAGGAAGCCCGCCGGCAACGACGGACGCCGGGGAGAGAGGCGCCCCGAAGCGGTCTATGTAGTTCTGTGTCGCCGCCTCGGCCATCACGGCTTTGAGGGTCTCGGCGATCTGGAGTTTCACGGCGGCCGTCTCCATCTCGTACTGTTCCGTTGAGATCATCTCCTTGACACGGGCCATCATGCGGGGCTGGAGCAGCAGGCTGCGAGCCTGTGCCGAATCCCGCATCGATGCCGTGCCGCCGAAGATCTTACGGTAGCATTTGAGGATCTGCCCTGCGAACTCCATTCCTCCGTGGACATAGAGGTCGCAGAAAGCCTCCTCCTGTGCGGTCAGTTCCATATTCTGTTGTGTATCTTCGTTCATGGTGTCTCTTTGGGAAGAATAGGCGTTTGTACGGCCGGTTGTTGAGCAAGCGATACTTTCTGCGCCAACAGTTGCTCCATCAGCTCCGCGCCGTCGTAGTTCATTGCACCGTAGGTCATGCGCTCGTCCGTGCGGAAGGTCACATTCTTTGCCTGTTCATTACTATACATCGGTTCAGATTTTAAAATGGGTGCGTGTTTTCTCCGCCTGCCGTGTGTCGGCGGCACCGTTCGCATAATTCCCGCATCCGGCGGCGGATGAACTCCCGCTTTTCGCTGTGCGACATGCCCCTCATAGCCTCGTGCAGGCGGCGGTGCTCCCGGCGCGACATGTGCGGACGGCCGAAACCTCCGCGGCCGAAGTATCCGAAATGCCCGAAGAGCAGCCGCAGCAGTACCAGCAGGCCCAGCGATTGCCCGTGGTTGATGGCTTTCCAGCCCACGATATAGGGAATCAGCGCATTCCACAGCCACATGGTCACGGCGACGCCCAGGGCGAGCGGAACCACGCCTCTCTGGGCGTATCCTGCAATTTTTAGTTTTTCTTTCATGCTATTGGTTTAAGTAAAATCGCATTGTTCGGGCATCGCCGTTCGCACCGTCCGCATTCCGTGCAGCGCGAAGCGTCTGCGACGTTGACGAAGCGGCATGTGCCGTTGTCGACCAGCTTGAGGATCCCGCTGTCGCAGACTTCGGTGCAGTAACCGCATCCGGAGCAGTCGAAGGTGTAAAGTACGGTCTTTCGTTTTTGTGCTGTCATTGCCGCTGCGTTCTACTTATGCAGACGATCCGGCAGCCCGGATATTTTAAATCCTGCGTAAAGTTTGCGAATTTTCCGGAGTGTTCGGGGAAAGTGCATGGAAAGCAGCGGCCCGCAAGGAGTGCTGCATACGTTTTCCGGGAATGTGTATGCCTCCGATCCGGTTTGCGGAAAAAGCGTAAAATAATGACGAATAATAACTAATTGATCCGAATGGATAACAACCGGAGGTAATTTTTAATTTATCTTTATATGCCGGGACAGTGTCCCCGGAAAACCCGTAAAAAAAATCTTTACCCCGACCTAAAATGAAAATGAAACTCCTCTTCTTCTTTGTGACCGCGGCAGTCTATCCGTTGTTGGTAGGAGCCGTTGCGCTGATTGTTCGGCTTATAAATTTCAGTGCCGGAACTGACCCGGCCGGTGCGGGCATGGCCAGGGGTTTTACGTTTATCTACTCAAGCATCTTCGTATGCATCGTCTGGTTCATTCTCTCTATCGTCCTGGCACAGGTATACTTCCGTGCGTGGTGGATCGGCCTTCTTGCGCCGGTAACGGTAGCCATAATCTTGCAGGCGATCTTTTTCGGCCAGAACTACATCCGGGATCATGTGCCCCATTCCTACACGGAATACGATGCGGACGGTAATGTTTGCGAAACCGGGAAAAAACTCAGGTTCCGAAGGCACGGTAAGATTACTGAATACCGTTCCGACGGCACGGTCTGGTCTGTCGAAACTTACCGGCATGGGGAACCGGACGGCCCTTGCGAGTTCTTCTACCCTGATGGCAAGATGATGGCCAAAGGCCGTGAAAAAGGCCACGACCGGAAACTGACGGGGATTCCCGACGGTACGTGGAGCTACTACCACCAAGACGGCAGGCTGGACGACAGGCGGATCTACGAAAAGGGCGAACTGCTCAGCTCCGAAAAATACCTCTACTATTGCGACTCCGCCGGGCTTATCTGCACGATCGCGGATCGCAGGCCCTTTACGGGCAAACTCGAAAAGACCGGAATTGTAAGAAAGGCCTTTTTCCCGAATCTCTTTACGACACAGGTCAAAGAAGGGGTATGCGACGGCGGGTATTGCGAATATTACACCATAGACGGCAGACTGACCGTTGCCAAGACTGCGACTTACATCGACGGAAAGCTCGACGGCGCCGTGAAAACATATCACCCCAACGGACAGCTGAGAAGCGAGGGTTTCTATGCCGGAGGAGAGACCCAAGGCCGATATACGACCTACCATGCCGATTCGACGGCGTTCCGGCCGCATGGAAATATCTAATTTTGCTGCGACTATCTCGACGACGAACGCTATGGTATGGCCCGTTGGTACGATGAGGACGGGAGACTCAGAATGGAGGAGGAGTATGTCGAAGGCAAACTCGAAGGCGCTGTAAAACGCTATGACAGCCACGGAAAACTCCTTTCGGTGTATACCTATCGTGATGACAGAAAAGAAGGACCCTATGAAACGCATGACAGCGACGGATGGTATTACAAGGGGCGCTACAAGAACGACAAGCTGGTTTACCGTGAAACGTATCGTTCCGACGGCTCGCTGAGTTCCACCTCCGAATGGACAGACGACGGCGGATTTATCGAAAATAATTACGATAAAAACGGGGAACTCATCAAATGATATTTATTGCCCTCCCTGGTTAAGGTGCATAAAAAAGCAGCAGTCCCATCGAGGCGCAGGGAAGATTTTTCGCCAAACCGCAAGACGCGACCTTGTACGTGAAGACCTCGTAAACATCTTTGCACCTGCAACGTAACCACGCCACAATACGATGCGAAGACAGCAAAACCGGAGGTAAACGAATTGTTAGGCAGATTCAAGACGGTAAGAATAGTGCCTGCGCTATTCGCAATATAAAGGGCGGAGCCCCCCCCCGAAAAAGAAAAACTCTCCGCTTCGCAAGAAGCGAAGAGCCTTTATACGGTTATGCCATTGTTGGAGAAAAGACTGGAGAACGGATTATAATGTACGGATATCTTTTGCCATATCCGATCTTGATTTATATTTGCATAGAGTTGTTTGACGAGATGCAAGCGCAGCGGTTCAGCGCAGTTGCATTGTTGCTAAATCGTTACCAACTACTTTCTTTCTCTCTACTCAACGCTGTCATTCAGGCAGATATGCAAAAGTTTCTTATCCGCTGCAAAGATAATACAACGAGGACGCAAAACCAAACCTGTCCGGGGTTTTCCGGGGGCGTCCGTCGCCCGTAAAGGTAGTATAAAATCCGGAAACGGGAAACTCCCGCCCGGTAGCCCGGGCGCACGTTACAGGTAGCGGTTGTCCGTGTCGCCCGCCTGTACGGGATAGATCAGCACGAAACTGTGCCCGGCGAAGAACTGCTCCATATACCCCGGTACCTTGCTCATGGCGGGGTGGTAGGAGAGCCGGTCGCGGCGGCTCATCACCACCCACAGGCAATCGTCGCGTTTGGTTTCATAGGTCAGCGCCGTCAGGTCGTCCCAGCAGTCGGAAACCACGTATTCGGCTTTCGACGAGCGTTTTCCGCGCGAAGGCCGCAGGTATTGCATCGTGCTGGCCGGGGCGTAGAAGACGATCCTGGCACTCGAATTCTCGGCCAGGTTGCGTAATTTCTGCATCCAGAGCTGGAACCCGGCCTCTTTCTCGGCTTTCTCGGGTACGATGACCAGGTGCCGCTTGACGGTGGTGAGCGGTTGTTCGGGGTGGTAGAAGAACGTGGTGACGTTGCTGTAGCCCAGCAGGTCGGCGGCCATCCTGCCGATGCCCGACCCGCCCGGCGTACGGTCGTGGTGCATACCCATCACGATGTCGGAGATATTGCGCTCCTTGACCACGCTGACGATGGCGTTGGCGATGTTCACGTCGTAGCGGAGCAGTTGCTGCATGTAGTTGTCGGCCGATGCCGCCGCCTGCGCCGCCATGTCGAGCAGTTTGCGCCCCTGTTTTTCGAGGTTGGGGTCTTCGACCTTGTTGTCGATGGCGTTCAGCGCATACAGCCCGTTCCGCTCCTTGGCCTTTTTGAGCGTCATGCTCAGGCAGACCAGTTCGTAGGCGGTCTGCTCGTTGGCGAGCGGGATCAGGATATGGTCTTCCTCCTGCGGCTCCTTGTCGTCGTCCTGCGCATTGCGCATTGCGATGTTGTGTGCGCCCCGTTGCGTGGCGAAGGTCGAGACGGTGCAGGTGGCGAGGATCATCAGGATCGTGCCGTTCAGGACGCTTTCGCTCAGCAGGCGGATCGGTTCGCCGTCCGCCGTATGCCCGAGTATGACGTTGTAGCCGACCATGACGGCCGCGAGCGTCGCCGCCACATGGGCGCTGCTCAGCCCGAAGATCACCGTACGCTGGTCGTTCGAGAGCCGGAAGGTCTTTTGCGTGAAATAGGCCGCGAGGAATTTCGCGAGCGTAATCAGGGCGATCATCACCAGCGCCACTTCGATGCTTTCCCAGTCGCGGAAGAACGCCCGGTAGTCGATGAGCATGCCCACGCCGATCAGGAAGAAGGGGATGAAGATGGCGTTTCCCACGAATTCGATCCGGTTCATCAGGGGCGAGGTGCGGGGGATCTGGCGGTTGAGGGCCAACCCCGAGAGGAATGCACCGATGATCGGCTCCAGCCCGGCCATGTGCGCGAGATAGGCTCCCAGGAATACCATCGCCAGCACGAAGATATACTGCGATACGCTGTCGCTGCAATGTTTGAAAAACCAGTGCGCCAGCAGCGGGAACAGGAACAGGATGATGCCGATCGAGAGCAGTACCGAGGCGCTGAGCCTCCACCAGAATGTTTCGTCGACATTGCCCGTGGCCATCCCGACGATGACCGTGAGCAGCAGCAGGGCGAGCGTGTCGGTGATGACCGTGCCGCCGACTGCGATCGTGACGGCCTTGTCGCGCGAGATGCCGAGTTTGCTGACGATGGGGTAGGCGATAAGGGTTTGCGAGGCGAAGAGCCCGGCCAGCAGGATCGAGGAGTAAATCGGGAAGCCCAGGATGTAATACCCGGCCAGGATGCCGAGTCCGAGCGGCACGCAGAAGGTGTAGAGCCCGAAGATGAGGCTGCGCCAGCTGTTTTTCTTGAAATCGGACATGTCCATGTCCAGCCCCGACAGGAACATGATGTACAGGAGGCCGGCCGTTCCCGAGAGGATGATGCTGCTATCGCGCAGAACCAGGTTCAGGCCGTGGGGGCCGATCACCGCACCTGCGATGATGAGCCCCAGCAAATAGGGGATTTTGAGTTTGTTCAGTAACAACGGTGCCGCCAGAATGATGACCAGGATCAGCAGGAATTTCAGGATCGGGTCTTCGAGCGGCAACGTTATGGAGTCTATATGTGCGAATAGGAACATACGGTCGGATTGATGTATTTATACAAAAATATGAAAATCCGCGGTAAAATCCAAACGACGGTGCGTTTTGCCCTGCCGCCGATTAGTCTGCCTATGCTGCGGCCGGTTTTTTTGTGTCCAGGACAACTCACTGTCGATGGGATTGCGACACTGGTAACGAACTGTGGGATAACCGATTTTTGCTCGGAGTCAGCAGAAGGATGAGGGGCATTAGTTCAAAGAGTCTTTTTTAACGACTGATTTGTCGTAGATTTTACTGTCGTGTTCCAAGAGCCTTTAAAAAATAAAGATCGGCGAAAGACTTTTGCTTTCGCCGATCTTTATT
>ENA-ORCM01000407-ORCM01000407.1-human-gut-metagenome-genome-assembly--contig:-NODE-407-length-42057-cov-11.418342_pt1 | contig 42057 bp, 35 predicted proteins | sample MGYA00242906_ERZ507928 | MGnify/ENA primary metagenome ERZ507928 (study PRJEB26167, sample SAMN06115497) | human gut metagenome | host: Homo sapiens | place: China:Shanxi | collected 2015-05-07...
AACGAGTTCGTGTATAACTCAAACTATATCTATGCGGACGAAAGCGTGCTTACCCAGAAATGGTACAATTCTGCTGCACAGAACCCAAGCACAGCCGTGTGGGACATTATCAAAAGCCCTACGGACGGCAAGTATTATCTTGGCTGTGCTCAGGCGATAACCGATACCTCCAACGAGACCGTTACCGCTGTGGCTGTGGCGGTCATATCCGATGAATGGCTTATGCGTGTTATGCCCGACGAGCATATAAGAACGGTAATGTGCGTGGGCGGAAAGGCATTTTTCAGCGACTTTGCCGAGATTGTCAAGGGCGACAGCGTGTCGGGGGACAATGACCTTAACGTTAACGACATCTCCAAGACCTATGACTATGGCTTCTGGGGATATGACGGCTACACGGTGCTGAATAACTTCACCATAAACCACAATGCGGATTTTCAGCTGGTCATGCTCATTCCAAACTCCTACATAAACTACTCTCTCAGCAGGCTTTCTGTGGTTTACGGCGGCTACTGCGGACTTATGCTCATACTTTCCCTGCTGATAATCATACTTTTCACCAGTGTGTTCTCACGTCGGATAAAGCTCCTCAGCGAGAAGATGCACGCAGTTGCGGAGGGCGATATCAACGTCACCTTCAACGACAAGGGCGGTGACGAGATAGCCGACCTTTACAGCGACCTTAACCAGATGATCGCCAGTATGCAGAAGATGATGGACGACATCTATCAGGCAAAGCTCCAGAACGAGGCATTCAAGTTCGACCAGATGGAGGCTGAGTTCAAAGCCCTTGCCAGCCAGATAAATCCTCACTTCCTGTATAATACCCTTGAAACTATCAGAATGAAGGCGTACTGCAACAACGACAAGGAAACCGCCGACCTGGTAAAGAAGCTGGGCAAGTTCATGCGCCGCTGCCTTGAATTCAAGGACGGCGAGGTAACGCTCCGCTCCGAGCTGGAGTTCACAAACAGTTATCTGGAGCTTCAGACCGCACGATTCGGCGACAGAGTTTCCTACAGCATTTATTCCGAGGTCTCCAAGGATTATATGATACTGCCCCTGCTGATACAGCCTGTTGTGGAGAACGCATTCGTCCACGGCATCGAGGGCTGCAAGTCCAACGGACATATCGACATAAAGGTATATTATCACAACGACTGCGTTGTTATCGACGTTTCGGACAACGGCAGCGGAATAACCCCCGAAAGGCTTGCGGAGCTTGAAGAAAAGCTCAGGCGCAACGATACCTCTTCGGGCAAGAGCATCGGTCTTACAAATGTAAACAAGAGAATAAAAATGTATCACGGCGAGCAGTACGGCTTGTCCATAAAAACGGCTCCCGAGGCGGGAACCACCATAAGGATAACTCTCCCGAGAAATCCTGTTCAGAAAAAGATCACTGTTCAGGATACGGACAAGGAAAAGTAACGTATCCTCAGGAAAGGCGGTTATAATATGTTCAAGGTTTTGCTTGTTGATGACGAGCCTAATGTTCGTCAGGGCATAAAAATGATGATCCCGTGGGACGAGATAGACTGCGAGGTGATAGGCGAAGCGGACGACGGCGATGACGGACTTAACAAGATAATGATGCACCAGCCCGATATAGTTATCGCAGATATAAAAATGCCCGGAAAGACAGGCATTGAGATGACGGAAGCCGCAAAGGCGCTGGGCTTCAAGGGCAAGGTGCTGATACTTTCCGGTTATTCGGATTTTTCCTATGCCAAGACCGCCATTGCGCTGGGTGTAGAGAATTTTATCCTCAAACCCGTTGACGAGGACGAGCTTATCGAAGCCATAAAGACGGCAGGGAAGAAGATAAAGAGTGAGCGTGAGCACAGATACAAGCAGGAGATAGGCAGGGAATACCTTAATGAGCAGCTTGTCAAGGGGCTTTTTGCGGGTGACCCCATCCATGTGGCAGCTGCCGTAGATGAATATGATTTTCCAAGCTACTGCGCCGCTATCGTCTGCTCCGACGGCAGTCATCCCGAGCAGTCTGCCGACTATAACACAGTCCGCCGCTTCTATGACGCTCTTAACAACGTGGATATAGTTTCGGTGGATATAAGCGGTGCGCTGGGAATACTTTTCAAGGGCTGGAAATATACCGATGTTATGATGTCCCTTGAAAAGCTGCGCATGGAGCTTTCTCCCGAAGCGTTTATTTCCTGCGGCTGCAATGTAAGCTCTCCGGCAGAGATATGCGTTTCATATTCCGAGGCGGCTGATTTCTACCGCAAGAGATTTATCTTCCATCACTGCGGCGTGGCAAGCACCGAGGTGTTCAAAAAGAGCCGCACCGCCGAGGATATCGACTTTGCCGACAGGATATACGCATACATGGAGATAAACGATACCGAAAAGCTCAACGGCGTTCTTGACAGATTTATGGAGTCCATGCTCACTGCGGACAATACTCCCGAAAAGGCTAAGATAAGCTGTATCACCATGCTTATGGACGTGCGCTCCCAGATGAGCAGAAGCGCTGCGGACAAAAAGCCCGAGAACATGATAAGCGATGATTTTGTAAACGAGATAAGCGATATGCACAGCCTGAGCCGGATGGTGGAGGCTATCAGAACAAAGCTCACCGATATCTCTGATGCCTGCTTCGGCAAGACCACAAAGAGCACCATGGAGCGTGTGGTCCAGTATATCAGAGCAAACTACAACCGTGAGCTTCGCCTTGAAATGCTGGCAGGGATCTTCGGCTACAACAGCGCATATCTTGGCAAGGTGTTCCACCAATATACAGGCGATAACTTCAACAACTATCTCGATGAGATACGTATTTCAGAAGCAAAGCGCCTGCTTGCCATGGACGAATACAGGGTGTATGAGGTGGCTGAAATGGTGGGCTACTCAAACATCAACTATTTCCACAACAAATTCAAGAAATATGTGGGCATGAGTCCATTGAGCTACAAAAAGCAGTTCGGCGGCGGAAAGGACGAATAAGCCTGCATATTTGACAATTCAGAATAAGGGTATGTATAATGTTATATACCCTTATTCTTTTTTTATATTTCTAAAAACGGGCTGTGTATGTTAAGATAAATATATATGCAGAAAATGCGGAATCATACGGCATTTTGATAAATTTTCAGGGATATTTGCCGCCTTCCGTACTGCTTTTTTAAACGAAAGGACAGTGTGAAATGTATAAAATCGTTAGAAAAAAAGCATTAAACCCCACTGTAACACTTATGGATATCGAAGCTCCTGCAGTTGCAAAAAAGGCGGAGCCCGGTCAGTTCATCATTCTCAGAACAGATGAGAACGGCGAGAGAATCCCCCTTACAGTAGCTGATTTTGACAGAGAAAAGGGTACTGTTACCATTATCTTCCAGATAGTTGGTGCAACTACCGAAAAGCTTAATCATATGAACGAGGGCGAATGTCTTCATGACTTTGCAGGCCCTCTCGGCAGAGCAACTCATACAGAAGGTCTCAAGAAGGTAGCTGTTGTAGGCGGCGGTGTTGGCTGTGCTATCGCATACCCCGTTGCAAAGAAGCTCCATCAGGTAGGCTGCGAGGTACATTCCATCGTCGGCTTCAGAAACAAGGATCTTGTTATCCTTGAAGATGAGTTCAAGGCTTGCTCCGACAAGCTCTGCATGATGACAGATGACGGTTCCTACGGCACAAAGGGTCTTGTTACCAATGCCCTCAAGGAGCTTATCGACAGCGGCGAGCAGTATGACGAAGTAATCGCTATCGGTCCCCTGATAATGATGAAGTTCGTTGCTGCAACCACTAAGGAATACGGCATCAAGACAGTTGTTTCCATGAACCCCATTATGATCGACGGCACAGGAATGTGCGGCGGATGTCGTCTTTCCGTTGGCGGCGAGACAAAGTTTGCCTGCGTTGACGGTCCCGAGTTCGACGGTCACCTTGTTGATTTCGACGAGGCTATGAGACGTTCCACAATGTACAAGCCTTTTGAAAAAAGAAAGTACGAAGAAACCTGCAATCTTTTCAAGGAGGTAAAGTGAAATGCCTAATATGTCTCTTAAAAAGAACCCCATGCCCTCTCAGGAGCCTGATGTAAGAAACAAGAACTTCCTGGAGGTAGCACTGGGCTATACAGCTGATATCGCAGTTGACGAGGCACAGAGATGTCTCCACTGCAAGGCTATGCCCTGCGTTTCGGGCTGCCCCGTAAATATTGATATCCCCGGCTTTATCAAGGAGATCGCTGACGGTAACTTTGAGGGCGCTTACAGCGTTATCTCCAAGTCCAGCTCCCTCCCTGCAGTCTGCGGTCGTGTATGCCCCCAGGAGAACCAGTGCGAGGGCAAGTGCGTAAGAGGAAAGAAGGGCGAGGCTGTAGCTATCGGCCGTCTGGAAAGATTTGCAGCTGACTATCACAACGCAAACTTCAAGGGCGAGCCTGAGATGCCCGCTTCCAACGGCAAGAGAGTTGCTGTTATCGGCGCAGGCCCTGCAGGTCTTACCTGTGCAGGCGACCTGGCAAAGAGAGGCTACAAGGTAACTGTATTCGAGGCGCTCCACCTTGCAGGCGGCGTTCTGGTTTACGGTATCCCCGAGTTCAGACTTCCCAAGAGCATCGTTCAGCACGAGATCGACGGTCTCAAGGCTATCGGCGTTGATATCGAAACAAATATGATAATCGGCAAGACCGTTACCATTGACGAGCTGTTTGAAAGCGGCTATGAGGCTGTGTTCATCGGTTCAGGCGCAGGTCTGCCCAGATTTATGAACATTCCCGGTGAGAACTACAAGGGTGTTTATTCCGCAAATGAGTTCCTTACCAGAGTTAACCTTATGAAGGCTTATAAGCCCGACAGCGATACTCCCGTCAAGGAGAACAAGAGAGTAGCAGTAGTCGGCGGCGGTAACGTTGCTATGGACGCTGCAAGATGCGCAAAGCGTCTCGGCGCAGACGAGGTTTACATAGTTTACCGCCGTGGCGAGGCTGAGCTTCCTGCCCGTGCAGAGGAGATCGAGCACGCTAAGGAAGAGGGCATCATCTTCAAGACCCTTACCAACCCCACCGAGATACTTGGCGATGAGAACGGCTTTGTAAGCGGAATCAAGTGCGTATCCATGGAGCTTGGCGAGCCTGATGAGTCGGGCAGAAGACGTCCTGTTGTAAAGGAAGGCTCCGAGCATACCGTTGATGTTGACTGCGTTATCATGTCCATCGGTACATCTCCCAACCCCCTCATCAGAAACACCACCGAGGGACTTGAAACCAACAAGCACGGCTGTATCGTTACAAAGGACGAAAGCGGTCTTACCTCACGTGAGGGCGTTTATGCAGGCGGCGACGCTGTAACAGGCGCAGCTACCGTTATCCTCGCAATGGGCGCAGGCAAATCCGCAGCTCAGGCTATTGACGAGTATCTTCTTAATAAGTAAGAGATAACCTTTCACCGTATCCGTTCTGCGGGTACGGTGAATTTTTTGGGTGGTATTCCAAAATAATGTAGGGGACGGGTCTCCCGTCCCGCCTATCAAATGTTGGATAAATTGTAAGTTGTGGAGGTATATATTATGAGAGTAATGATTTCGATCATTCTTATGGTAATTGCAGCGTTGGTCGGTTTTTTCTTTGGTGCTGGAATGAACGAAGCAATTGATGGAGCAATACTACTTTCAATGATTACAGGTTTTGCTTGCACTATTAGTGCTATTGAAAAGAACAAGAAGGAATGACAAATTCCAATTTGTCATACATATATATAAATCAGCCTGCCAAATCTATAAAAACAAAAGCAATAAAATTTACAGGGAAGATATAATTCAATGAAAAAATACATTATCAATTCCAACGACGCAGGACAGCGTGTGGATAAATTCATACAAAAAGCGGCTCCAAGCCTGCCCCAGAGCATGATGTACAAGGGCATACGCACGAAAAATATCAAGCTCAACCGCAAGCGCTGTGAGATATCCACCCGACTTTCCGAGGGCGATGTGCTGGAGCTGTATCTGCCCGATGAATTTTTCGGCAGTGATGAAAAGGAGTATGAGTTTCTTAAAGCCCCTGCGGATATCACCGTGGTGTATGAGGACGAAAATATCCTGCTGATGGATAAGAAAAACGGACTTGTTGTACATGAGGATAACGACGGTTCCGTTGATACCCTTGTGAACCGTATGCTCCACTATCTTTACGCAAAAGGGGAGTATGACCCTGCGGACGAAAACAGCTTTACTCCCGCCCTCTGCAACCGCCTTGACAGGAACACGGGTGGTATTGTCATAGCCGCAAAAAATGCCGAATCTTTGCGTATCCTCAATCAGAAGATAAAGGACAGGGAGCTGGAGAAAAAGTATCTTTGTATCCTTGTGGGAGTTCCGCCCAAAAAGTCGGACACCCTTACCCATTATCTTTTTAAGGACAGCAAGACAAATACCGTTACCGTTTCCGACAAAAAGACTGCCTCCAACAAGACTATAATAACAAAGTACCGTGTGCTCAGGACTGACGGCACTCTTACCCTTGCGGAGATAGAGCTGATGACGGGCAGAACTCACCAGATAAGGGCGCATATGGCATATATCGGCTGCCCTCTGCTGGGTGACGGAAAGTACGGCATCAACAGGGTGAACCGAAGCTATAACATCAAAACTCAGGCGCTCTATTCCTACAAGCTTAAATTTGATTTCACCACCGACAGCGGCATTCTCTCGTATCTTAACGGCAGGGAGTTCACCGCAGAAAACGTGTGGTTTGCGGACAAATTTGTTAAATAGCACAAACTTTTTACCTTGAAAATGTGCAGTATTGTGCAAAGGGCAGTTCTTGAGATTGTGTTCTTTTGTTCACAAATTACCTGTTGAATATGATTTTATATTCAGCTATAATAAATGTTAGACTTCTAACTGATAGATGTCTAACATTTTTCTTTTTCTTGGAATAAAGGAGCTGATGAAATGGAAAATGCCGACTGTGGCTATAGAAATGAGGATGAGCATATCGGCAGATACATAAATCATCTTTCCAAAACATTGCGCTATACCACCAATGCCATGATGATGAAACAGGGCGAGATAATAACAGGGGAGCAGTGCAGGATAATTTCCTATATAGCTCACCGCACGGCCCACGGCGAATGTGTGTATCAGCGTGATCTTGAAGATGATTTCGGGGTAAAGCGCTCATCCGTAGCGAGCATTCTGGGAAATCTTGAAAAAAGCGGGTACATTGCAAGAAGCGTCTGCGAGGAGGACGCACGCATCAAGAGGATAACCCTTACCGAAAAGGGACTTCGCACAAGCAAGCAGATGTACGACAACATCTGCCGTTTGGAGCAGTATCTTTCAAACGGTATGACACCTCATGAGCGTGAAGAGTTCATTCGCCTGATGAAGCTTGCAATAGAAAATTTAGAGAAATTCAAAGAAGAATAACTACAAAGGAGTGGTCAACAGATGCTGAAAAAGCTTCTCGCCTGTGTGGGCGAGTACAAAAAATATACCATTCTCACGCCTGTGGTAATGATAGGCGAGGTACTGATGGAAGTTCTTATACCATTGGTAATGGCAAAGATAGTGGACGTGGGAATTGCCAACGGCGATGTGGCGTTCACAGTAAAAATGGGACTTATCATGGTCTCCATGGCAATATTCTCCCTTTGCTGCGGCGCACTGGGCGGAAAGTTTGCCGCAAAGGCAGGCATGGGCTTTGCTAAGAATGTAAGAAAGAAGCTTTTTGACAAGGTTCAGGATTTTTCCTTTGCAAACGTGGATAAGTTCTCCACAGCTTCTCTGGTAACAAGACTTACCACCGACGTTACAAACGTTCAGAACACCTTTATGATGATAATCAGAATGGCGGTACGTGCGCCTTTCATGCTTATCTTCGCACTTATAATGTCGATCTCCCTCAATGCAGAGCTGGCAGTTGTGTTCCTGGTCGCTATCCCCGTTCTGGGCGTTGCAGTGGGACTTATCACAACAAAGGCATTCCCCAGATTTGAGAAAATGCTTGAAAAGTATGACTCCCTCAACTCCAAGGTACAGGAAAACCTTATCGGTATCAGAGTTGTAAAGGCATTCGTAAGAGAAGGGTTTGAGGGCAAGAAGTTCGTAGCTTCCGCTGACGAGGTAAGAGCCGCTCAGGTAAATGCCGAAAAGCTCGTTATTCTGGGTCAGCCCGCAATGCAGATAATTATGTATGCCTGCATCGTTGCCGTTATCTATTTCGGCGGAAATATGGTTATCGGCGGTACATTTCTTGTCGGTGAGCTTTCCAGCTTCATCAGCTACGTAACTCAGATACTTATGTCCCTTATGATGCTCTCCATGATCTTCGTTATGACAACTATCTCCCTCGCTTCCATGCACAGAATAGTTGAGATATTCGACGAAGTTCCCGAGATCAGAGATGACGATGCAGACCCCGCACTTGTTCCCGCAGACGGAAGCATCAGATTCAACAATGTTTCTTTCAGCTACGCCAAGGACGAGGATAACCTCACCGTAAAGAATATCAATCTTGATATCAAGTCTGGCGAGACCATCGGCGTTATCGGCGGAACCGGTTCAGCAAAGAGTACCCTTGTTCAGCTTATTCCCCGTCTCTACGACGTGCTTGACGGCAGCGTTGAGGTAGGCGGCAGAAATGTCAAGGACTACAAGCTTGATAACCTGAGAAACGAAGTTGCAATGGTTCTCCAAAAGAACGTTCTGTTCTCAGGCACTATCGAGGATAACCTCCGCTGGGGAAATGAAAATGCTACCCACGAGGAGATAGTTGAAGCGTGCAAGCAGGCACAGGCTCACGACTTTATCATGAGCTTCCCCGACGGATACGATACAGATCTGGGTCAGGGCGGCGTAAACGTGTCCGGCGGTCAGAAGCAGAGACTTTGTATCGCAAGAGCGCTTCTTAAAAAGCCTAAGATAGTTATTCTTGATGACTCCACCAGCGCAGTCGATACTGCCACCGATGCGAAGATCAGAAGCGCATTCAGGCAGGAGCTGGCAGATACAACAACGATCATCATCGCCCAGAGAATTTCCTCCGTCAGCGACGCTGACAGGATAATCGTTCTCGATAACGGCGAGATAAACGCATTCGATACTCACGATAACCTTATAAAGAATAATGAGATCTACCGTGAAGTTTACTACTCACAGCAGAAAGGAGCTGAAGAATAATGCCTCCACGTAAGCAAGGACCTATGCAGAAGCCCAAGAACGCATTCGGCGCATTCAAGAGAATACTTTCCTATATGGCAGAGTACAAGGCGCTGCTCCTGCTGGTAGTCGTTTTCATCATATGCAGTTCACTTGCAAATGTAATAGGAACCTCTTTCCTCCAGAAAATAATAGATAATTACCTTACCCCCCTTATCAAGGACAGCGGAAATGCCGAGCTTTACAGAGGTTTTATGGCAGTTCTGGGACAGATGATGCTGGTGTATGTTATCGGCGCTCTCTGCACATTCGGATATTCAAGGATAATGCTTAATATCTCCACAAAAACACTGTTCAAGATAAGAACAGACCTGTTCACACACATGGAGACTCTCCCCATAAAGTATTTCGATACCCATACCCACGGTGAGCTTATGAGCCGCTACACCAATGATATCGATACTATCCGTGAGATGCTCTCCAACGCAGTTTCAAGCTTTATTTCTTCGGCTGTTACTATTATCGGCGTGTTCGTAATGATGGTTTACTACAGCTGGCAGCTCACTCTCGTATCTATCGGAATGCTGTTTGTCATTCTCTTCCTCACAGGAAAGATAGGCGGCAAGAGCGGTAAGTACTTCAAGGAGCAGCAGAAGGAGATAGGCGCTGTCAACGGCTACATCGAAGAGATGATAGACGGTCAGAAAGTCGTTAAGGTGTTCGTTCACGAAAAGCAGGCAAAGGAAGAATTCGAGCAGCTCAATGACCGCCTTTGCGAAGCCTCCACAAACGCAAATACCTTTGCAAATATTCTCGGCCCCGTAAACAACAACCTCGGTCACGTTCAGTATGCACTGACCGCAGTTGTGGGCGGAATACTTGCCATCAAGGGCGTTCATTCCTTCAGCGGCCCCATAATGGTCGGTACAGTCGTTGCATTCCTCCAGTACACAAGAAATTTCTCAATGCCTATTTCTCAGGTTTCACAGCTGTTCAACTCAGTCCTCTCCGCACTGGCAGGTGCCGAGCGTATCTTCAATATGATAGATGAGCCCTCCGAGGTCGATGACGGCTATGTAACTCTGGTAAATGCCAAGGAAGCTCCCGACGGAACACTTACCGAGTGCTCCGAGCGCACAGGCGTGTGGGCATGGAAGCATCCCCATAAGGCAGACGGAACCATAACCTACACCAAGGTACAGGGCAGAGTTGAGTTCGATGACGTAACCTTCGGCTACGAGGAGAACAAGACCGTTCTCAACGGAATAAGCCTTTACGCAAAGCCCGGTCAGAAGATCGCATTCGTAGGCTCCACAGGTGCGGGAAAGACCACCATCACCAACCTGATAAACAGATTTTACGATGTGCCCGACGGAAAGATACGCTACGACGGCATCAACATCAACAAGATTAAGAAGGATGACCTGAGACGTTCGCTGTCAATGGTTCTCCAGGATACACACCTTTTCACAGGAACCGTTATGGATAATATCCGCTACGGAAAGCTTGATGCTACCGATGAAGAGGTCATCAAGGCAGCAAAGCTTGCAAATGCCGACTCCTTTATCAGACATCTGCCCGAGGGATACGATACTATGCTTTATTCCGACGGCGCAAACCTTTCACAGGGTCAGAGACAGCTTCTTGCCATTGCAAGAGCGGCCGTTGCGGATCCTCCCGTTCTTATCCTTGATGAAGCAACATCTTCCATTGATACAAGAACGGAAGCCCTCATCGAAAAGGGCATGGACAGTCTGATGGAGGGCAGAACGGTATTCGTAATCGCTCACAGACTTTCCACCGTAAGAAACTCCGATGCGATAATGGTGCTTGAGCATGGAAACATCATAGAGCGTGGCAACCACGACGCACTTATTGCAGACCATGGAAAATATTATCAGCTTTATACAGGTATGTTTGAGCTTAGCTGATAACGAATATGACAGAATGCTGCTTCCGAAAGGGAGCGGCATTTTTGGTGGACTAAACTTTTTACCTTGTGCTTAATAGCACGGATCCTCGGGTTTTGACGGCTTATCTCTTTTTCGCTAACGCTAAGAACCCGTCTTCACAAGCATATGCGCACGTCTTTTCGGCAAATTTTGCCGCAGACTGCGTTAAAAATCCTTGCCGGGCGAAAGCCCGCCTGCGGATTTTTGCCTACTCTGCAACAAAATTATGCTCGAAAATCCGCACACATTTCTTATGAAGACAGGTTCTAAATTGCTATTTGCTCTTGCATTTTTTGTTTGCATATGCTAAAATAAGATAAACAGGACTTTTGCCCTTATTTTCAGCCGCACTGCGGCGGATTGGAGAATTATATGAAATACATCGTTTTACTTTGCGACGGCATGGCAGATTACCCTCTGCCCGAGCTTGACGGCGGCACACCCATGAGCCGCTCCGTTACACCCAATACCGATATGCTTGCTGCAAAATCTACCGTGGGTCTTGTACGCACCGTTGCCGACGGTCTTAAGCCCGGCTCCGATGTTGCAAACCTTTCCGTTCTGGGCTATGACCCTGCTGTTTGCTACACAGGCCGTTCCCCCCTGGAGGCAGGTTCCATCGGCATTGATATGTCCGCTGATGACGTTTCTTTCCGCTGCAATCTTGTTACTGTTTCCGATGAGCCAAACTTCGAGGACAAGACACTCGTTGACTACTGCGCAGGCGATATCTCAACAGCAGAAGCAAAGGTTCTCGTTGACTATCTTGCAGAGCATTTCAACAACGAGGAATTTGACCTTTACAGCGGCGTAAGCTACCGTCACTGCCTTATCTGGCACGGCGGAACTACCGACCTTGCTCCTCTCACACCTCCTCACGACATCACAGGCAGAGTTGTAAGAGACTATGTTCCCAAGCACCCCAATGCCGCAAAGCTCTATGATATGATGAAGAAGAGCGTTGAGCTTCTCAAAGACCACCCCATCAACAAGGACAGAATCGCAAGAGGTCTTAACCCCGCAAACTGCGTATGGTTCTGGGGCGAGGGCAGACGTGCCGAGCTGGAGAACTTCACCAAGAAGACAGGTCTCAAGGGCACAATGATCTCCGCAGTTGACCTTTTAAAGGGCATTGCAAAGTTTGGCGGCATGGATATTGCCGAGGTCGAGGGCGCAACAGGCTACATAGACACCAACTTCAAGGGCAAGGCTCAGGCAGCTCTTGACGCTCTTGCAAACGGCAGCGATTTTGTTTATGTTCACATGGAAGCTCCCGATGAGTGCGGTCACAGACACGAGATCGAGAACAAGGTAAAGTCTCTTGAAATAATCGACAAGGACGTTCTGGGCTATATGCTCCCCGAGCTTGATAAGAAGTATGACGATTACAAGATAATGATACTTCCCGACCACCCCACACCTCTTGCTCTGAGAACTCACGTTTCCGACCCCGTTCCTTTCCTCATCTACAAGAAGAGCGCACCTGTAAAGGGCGTAGCCTCTTTCAACGAGGAGTCTGCAAAGGAAACAGGACTTTTCATCGAAAAGGGTCCATCTCTTATAGATTACTTCATCAATCTTTGATTTAAAAACATCAAAAGGTCATCTCCGAGCATAGTGAGATGACCTTTTTTATACGGTGATGATATGAGATATTTTATAAGTGAAGCTGAACGCAGAATCTCCCGAAGCACCCTTTATTTTGAGCTTCAGAAAGGACATTATCACAACAAGTGCTGGCTTGATGATTCTGTCTGTATCCATGCGGATATATGGGACAGCCTCAGCCTGACAGAGCTTTTTACAAAAGCCCTGCCGAATTTCTCTTATTACGGTCTTACAGAGGTCAGCCCCGACGAGTTTAAAAAGCTTAAAGAGCTGTCGAAAGGCTCGGAGCAGTGGGAGAATGTCATTTCTCAGCTGTCCCCATGGGCAGAGGAGTGCTTTGAAAATAACACGATTTTCACAATATGCGGAATATAATACTAAGCACCAATTAAAAACTATACAAAAAATCGAGCATAATCTTGCGTATATGGATTATGTGATGATTTTTTGTCTATAGTTTTATTGGTGATTAGTATAAAACAGCCCCGAAAGTTTCGTGCTTTCGGGGTCGTTTTTGTTATGCTTTTCTGACAGGTCTTACATATTTCCAGAAGCGCTTGCAGTCGTGATAGAAGTAGAATATCCTGCCGGGAGCCGTGTCAAGACAGTAGCCCGTGGACCGGTAGTCAAACTCTTTCATAGCTTTTTCGATGTGCTGCTCCACAATGGCATTTTCCGTCTCAAAATCAAAGGGACCGTGCTCGAAAACTATGTACTCTCCCTCAGGAATATCCGAAAGTATCATCTGCTCGGGCACAGGGCCGTTATAATCCGCAGGCAGACGCACGCCGTAGCATTCCGCAAGGGGAATGCCCCAGCTGCATATCCTGCCCTCAGGGGTGTTCAGGAATGCCATGAGCTGACCGCTTCCGCTGTTGTCTTCGTCGCCGCCCACATCGTCAAGCTTGCCATTTATGCTGTTCAGCAGGCCACATATCGTATCGAAGTCCTGACCCTTGATAAGGCTCTGCTTCTGCCAGAAATCCCAGTAGCCGATGCTTTCGTAGTTCCTGATATGCAGGAATTTGTGTGCGGGGATAGTTACAAAATAGGTCTTTACCGTTCCGTCTGAATATGGCATATCATTTCCTCCGTTTTCTGTAAGATAGCAGTCAAATGGGCGGATAATTGTACGCAGCACAACGGGAACAGGCTTTCTGCGGTACTGGCTGGGCGTGATGCCGTAGGCTTCCCTAAAAGCACGGGTGAACGCTTCATGAGAGGAAAAGCCGTAGTTCAGCGCAATTTCAAGTATGCCGCAGTCAGTGTTACGCAGGTCGATGAGCGAAAAAGCAAGCTTCCTGTACCGCAGATAATCCTTGAACTTCATGCCCGATATTTCACTGAATTTCCTTGAAAAGTAAAATTCCGAATACCCAAGCCTGTCCGCCAGATGTTTCAGTGTCAGGGTTTCATCGTCTTTGTTTTTTATGCAGATGTCTATTTCATCAACAATGGTCTGCATATTTTTATGCCACTCGTACATTTTACCGTCCTTCATTCCTGTGACTTTTTTACAGCTGCTGTAATCTTATTATATCGGAGAAAGCTGTATTTTGCTTGATTTCAGTTGCTCAGTTTATGGATTTGGGCGCTCTGTCGGGGCGCATGGTCAGGGAGAGTCGCTTTCTTTTCAGGTCAACGTCCAGTACCCATACCTTTACCACATCGCCGACCTTTACCGCTTCAAGAGGGTGCTTGATAAATCTGTTGCATATCTGGGAGATGTGAACGAGACCGTCCTCATGAACGCCGCAGTCAACAAAGCAGCCGAAGTCGATAACGTTTCGCACCGTGCCCATAAGCTCCATGCCTGGTTTCAGGTCTTTAAGCTCCATAACATCGCCGCTTCTCAGCAGGGGAGGGGGAAGCTCGTCACGGGGGTCACGTCCCGGCTTTGCCAGCTCCTTGATGATATCACGGAGAGTAGGCACGCCTATGCCTATTTCCTCGGATATCTTGTCAAGACCCTGCTTCCGGGCAGCCTCGGCAACGGTATTCATTTTCTCGCTGCCGATGTCAGCCAGAGTAAAGCCGCATATTTCAAGCAGCTTCTTTGCCGCACCGTAGCTTTCGGGGTGAACGGAGGTGTTGTCCAGAGGATTTTTGCCGCCCATTACCCGCAGGAAGCCTGCGCACTGCTCAAATGCCTTTGCACCGAGCTTGGGGACTTTCATCAGCTGCTTGCGGTCGGTGAACTCGCCGTTTTCCTCACGGTATGTGACTATGTTCTTGGCAACTGTAGCGTTTATGCCCGAAATGTAGGTCATAAGTGAGCGTGAAGCTGTGTTCAGGTCAACGCCTACGGAGTTAACGCAATCCTCCACAACGCCGCCCAGCGCTTCATCAAGCCGTGCCTTGGGCATATCGTGCTGATACTGACCAACGCCGATGGACTTGGGGTCTATCTTTACAAGCTCCGCCAGAGGATCCTGCAAGCGCCTTGCAATGGAGACCGCACTTCTCAGCGATACATCGTAATCTGGAAATTCCTCCGCTGCCAGTTTTGATGCGGAGTAAACGGAAGCTCCCGCCTCGGATACCACCATGTAGGAAACCTTGCGGTCAAGCCCCTTGATTATCTCGGAAACTATCTGCTCGGACTCTCTCGAAGCCGTGCCGTTGCCGATGGCGATAACGGAAACGTTGTACTTGTTTATAAGCTCTGTGATCTTCTTCTTGCCCTGCTCCACTTTGAACTTTTCATTTGTGGTGATATATGCCACGCCTGTGTCAAGCACCTTGCCCGTGCTGTCAACTACAGCCAGCTTGCAGCCTGTCCTGAAACCGGGGTCAACGCCCAGTGCTATCTCGCCCTTTACTGGAGGCTGCATAAGGAGCTGACGGAGGTTTGATGAAAACACCTTTATAGCCGATTCGCTTGCCTTGTCGGTAAGCTCCGCACGTATCTCACGCTCAACGGAGGGGTATATCAGACGTTTCAGGCTGTCAAGGCAGGCAGCCTCCACAAGCTTTCCGCATGGGCTGCCGTTCTTTACATATGTGCCGAGGATAATTCTTTCAGCATCGCCTTCAGGGAGCACGATGCTGACTTTCAGCTTTTCCTCACGCTCGCCACGGTCAATGGCAAGCACTCTGTGACCTGCTATCTTGCTCACAGGCTCGGAGTATTCGTAGTAATTCCTGTAAGTGCCTTCAGGGTCTTTTTCCTCGCTGCCTGATACGGAAACTGAGCCACGGACGTTGAAAAGTGTTCTCAGGCGCTTTCTCAGGTCAGCGTCATCTGAAACTGTTTCCGCAATAATGTCGCAGGCACCTGCAATAGCATCGTCGGCAGATGATACGCCCTTTTCCTCGCTGATGTATTTCTCAGCTTCGGCAGAGGGTTCGGCCTTTGTGTTCTGAGCCATGATAAGCTCCGCCAAAGGCTCCAGACCCTTTTCCTTTGCAATGGAAGCCCTTGTGCGGCGCTTCTGCTTGTAGGGGCGGTAAATGTCCTCCAGCTCAACCAGAGCCGCCGCATTGGAGATAGCCTCCGCCAGCTCAGGGGTCATCTTGCCCTGCTCGGTGATGGAGTTTGTTATCTCTTCCCTGCGCTTGTCCAGATTTCTCAGATATGTAAGGCGCTCGGAAATAAGCCTGATAGTCTGGTCATCGAGAGTGCCGTGATATTCCTTTCTGTATCGTGCGATAAAGGGAACGGTGCAGCCGCTGTCCAGAAAGTTTATGATGTTGTCTATGTATTCCTGCTTTACGTTAAATTCGTTGTGAAGCTGTACGTTTATCTCCAATTTGTTACCTCCAAATCAAATTCCCGACAGGTCAAAATCGGGAGTGTATTCCTCCTTGGCAGAGGAACGTTCCTGCATAAATCCGTCAAATCCCAGCTCTGCCGCCACCTCGGCCACCTTTTCATATTCATAGGTGGATATGCGCCTGTTTATTTCCTTGTGTTCGCAGCTTTTGTAAAACGGCGTGTACTGGCTCATCAGACTGAGCAGATAGCTGTCCTTCGGGTACATTTCGGCAATGGTGCGCAGTATCTTTTCGGAATCCTTTCTGTGGGAGGGCAGCACCATGTGGCGGATAATAACACCGCTTTTCATCAGTCCGTTTTCGTCATAAACAGGTTTGCCCGCTATTTCTATCATTTTGCCGATGGCCGCCGAAGCATATGAAAAATAATCCTTTGCAGCAGAGTATTTTTCCGATATCTCACTGTCATAATACTTGAAGTCGGGCATGAAGATATCCACATACCCTCTCAGCATTTCTATAGTTTCGGGCAGCTCATAGCCTCCGCTGTTGTATGCCACGGGAATATTCAGCCTGCCCTTGCATAGATCCAGAGCCTCGATGACCTGGGGAACATAATGGGTGGCGCTTACCAGATTTATGTTGTGCGCACCCTTGTCCTGAAGCTCTAGAAATATCTCGGCAAGACGGTTTACCGGAATTTCTTTGCCGAAATTTTCGGCGGATATCCTGTAATTCTGGCAGAAGCAGCATTTAAGGCTGCAGCCCGAAAAGAACACCGTGCCCGAACCTCTTGTGCCCGAAATGCACGGCTCCTCCCACATATGCAGATACGCTTTTGCAAGCCTCGGGAGAGCTCCGCCGCCGCAGAATCCCACAGTTTTTGTCCTGTCGGCTCCGCAGCGGCGGGGGCAAAGCTCGCAGCTTTTTAAAATATCATTCATAGCGGTGTGCGATAACATCTGTGAGGACGATATCATGAGTGAGATATTCCTCCTTCACTTCAAACTCTTCCGAGTAATCGGTTGACAGATATTTCTTATTGTCGTCCGCAAAAACGGTCACTATAGTGCTGTCCTTTCCAAGCTTCTCCTGCGCAAGGATACAGCCCAGCATATTTGCGCCCGAGGAAATTCCTACGCCTATGCCAAATTTGCGTGAGAGCATCTGAGCCATTATGATAGAGTCTATGTCGTCCACGGAAACAACAGCGTCAGTCTCGTCAAGCTTCAGTATATCGGGGATAAATTCATCGGAAATGCCCTGGATACGGTGCTTGCCGACCCTGTAGCCTGTGGAAAGAGTGGGGGAGTTAAGGGGTTCCAGAGGGAATACCTTGCAGTCGGCATTGTCTTTCCTGAGCCGTCTGCCGATGCCCATTACAGTTCCGCCTGTGCCCACACCTGCCACGATCCCGTCCGCTTTAAGTCCCATAGCCGCCAGCTGACGGGATATTTCCTCACCTGTGTAGAGATAATGGGTTTCGGTGTTGTCCTCATTGGAGAACTGACGGGGGAGAAATACTCCGCCGCCCTCCGCAAGCTTTTCCGTCATGGCGATAGAGCCTAAGAAGCCGCCCTCCTCACGGGATACCAGCCGAACCTCCGCACCGAAGCTCTTCATCAGATTTATGCGCTCGGCGCTCATCCAGTCGGGCATATAAATGACTACCTTGTGACCAAGATAGCTGCCCATAGCGGAAAAGGCAATGCCTGTGTTTCCGCTGGTGGCTTCCGCAATTATGTCGTCAGGGGCGATCTCACCCTTTTCATAAGCTTTCTTCATGATGTGAAAAGCAACTCTGTCCTTGATGCTTCCCGAAAGATTAAAGTATTCGGCTTTGGCAAAAATGCGCCTCGGCTCGCCCTTGTAGGTGAAATGGATCTCCAGCAGGGGAGTCTTGCCGATCATTCCCGATATTTTGTCAAAACGGCTTTCATAGACTGTGTTCATATAGTAAAGACCTCACAAATCACAATACAATTACATTCTGTCAAATGCCTGCTTGATGTCGGCAATGATGTCGTCAACATTTTCAAGGCCTACAGAGAAGCGGATAAGTCCGCCGTCGATACCTGCTGCCACAAGCTGCTCATCGCTGAGCTGACGGTGTGTTGCAGAAGCGGGGTGAAGAACGCAGGTGCGGATATCGGCAACGTGTACCTCGTTGGAAGCAAGCTCCAGTTTATCCATGAACTTTACAGCCTCGCTTCTTCCGCCCTTGATGGAGAAGGAGATTACACCGCTGGTTCCGTTGGGGAGATACTTCTTGGCACGGTCGTGGTACTTATCTGTCTCAAGACCGGGGTAGGAAACGGATATCACCTTGTCGCAGCTCTGGAAGAACTTAGCCACCTTCATTGCGTTGGAGCAGTAAACGGGCATACGTACAGCCAGTGTTTCAAGTCCCAGATTGAGCAGGAAAGATGAGTGAGCAGCAGGATAGCAGCCAAAGTCTCTCATGAGCTGCATTCTTGCCTTTGTGATGTAGGGCACAGGGTACTGCTTGGTGTAAACAGTGCCGTGATAGCTCTCGTCAGGCTCGGAGAGACAAGGGAATTTGCCGTTGTCCCAGTTGAACTTGCCGCTGTCAACAATAACGCCGCCTACCTGAACAGCGTGGCCGTCCATATATTTTGAGGTGGAGTGAATAACGATATCAGCGCCCCATTCGATAGGTCTGCAAAGAACGGGAGTAGCAAAGGTGTTGTCAACGATAAGGGGAACATTGTGCGCATGAGCGGCCTTTGCCCACATCTCAATGTCAAATACGGTGAGAGCGGGGTTTGCGATAGTCTCGCCGAAAACACACTTGGTGTTGGGCTTGAAAGCGGCATTCAGCTCTTCTTCGGTGGCATTTACATCTACCCAGATGCACTCAATGCCCATTTTTTTGAGGGTGAAGCCGAAAAGGTTGATAGTTCCGCCGTAAATGGAAGAGGAAGCAATGAAGCTGTCTCCTGCCTCGCAGATGTTCAGGATAGACAGCAGGGAAGCCGCCTGACCGCTGGAGGTGCACATTGCAGCTGCGCCGCCTTCAAGAGCAGCTATCTTCTTTTCAACAGCATCGGTGGTGGGGTTCTCAAAGCGGGAGTAGATAAGGCTCAGTGTGGGATCGTCAAAAACGTCCGCAACGGAGTTGGTGGAATCATATACATATGTAGTGCTCTGAACGATAGGCATAACTCTGGGTTCGCCGTTCTTGGGGGTGTAGCCTGCGTGCAGGCATTTGGTTTCAAGCTTTGCGTTTTTTTTCATTTCTTTCAAGGTAGTGACCTCCTGTATAATATAATGCCGTCCCTGCGGTATTTTGTGATAGACATATCCTTAATAGTATATCATATTTTGGGGGATTAGTCAATGATGAGAGATCTATTATTTTTAGAACCTGTCTTCATAAGAAATGTGTGCGCATATGCTTGTGAAGACGGGTTCTTATATTTGGCTTATCATTATATGCAGTTATGAAGTAAGGCTTTATCAAAAAACAACCTCCATTGATATAATACAACTACGGCATGGAAGCTGTAGAAATAAAATCAATGGAGGTCAATCAAATGAGCGTTAAATGCTCAGGTGTATAATGTGGAAAATTGCAGGCGGAATACGGAGTTTTGGCAAAAAATCATTTTATCTGCGTGTCGATTTTGATAAGCACTTCAACAAATCTCTGCATACATTCGATACTGCCTGTGGAAACACGCACCCAGCCTTTTAGTATGCCTTTGGAATAGTCTCTTATAAGTATTTCATGCTCTTTGGCGGCTGAAACAATATCGGTTGATGGCTTGTTGGGCATAAATAAAACATAATTTCCTTCTTTGGAAATAACCTTATATCCGAGTTCGCTCAGCTTTGATGTAAGGTATTCACGCCCTGTTTTTTCAATCTCCTGAAGCTTTTCTATCATGTCCTGACGTTTGATAAGCTCTTCCGCAAAGAGAATAGCAACATTGCTCACATTGAATGTTGATTCTGCGTTTTCTATGTAATGAATAAGCTGTTTATGGCCGGAAACATATCCGATCCTGAGTCCTGCACAGGAAAACAGCTTTGAAAAAGTCCTTAACACCAGAAGATTGTCATATTCATTTATGAGTGGCATAAAAGTATTTGGATAGAAATAATGATAGGCTTCATCAACAACTGTTACAGCGCCGACAGATGCTGCCTTTTCGATTATTGCCCTTGCGTCAGCGTCATTCCAGCAAGCACCTATTGGGCTGTTGGGGTTGAGCAGTATTACCAACCCTGTGTTCTCTGTTATCAGATCTAAAGCCTTGTCAACAGATAAACTGTAATCCTCATTGTATTCAGCCATGACATGACCCATTCCGAACATTTTTGAATATACATCGTACATTTCAAATGTCGGAGTAACGGTAAGCAGTTCTTTTCCCTGTTCACCGAAACACTGGAAAATCAACCGCATAGCTTCATCCGAGCCGCAGGTTATGGAGATACACTCAGCGGGAATATTATTATGTTCTGATAACAGCTTTGCTAATCTGTCCTTTTCAGGGTATGAAGCAATAAATTCAGGTGTGATTTTCTTTTTTATTTCTTCCACAAAGTCTGCGGGAAGTCCCTCAGGATTTTCGTTCATATCAAGGCGAAGATAATCCTTGCGTTCATCGTGGAATTTAACTCTATAAAGATTTTTTATATTTTCATTAACATAGTACATAAATACAACTTACCTTTCCAGAATGGTGTACCATCTGTCCGTCTCACTGAAGCTTGCTTCGTTGTTAAGGTGGGGCAGATAGTCCTGCTTAACGATCCTGAACCCTGCGTTCTTAAAGACCTCATAGTAAGCGTTATATTCGGAAGGGGTGCGGTATATAACGTCATAAGTGGTTTTGAGCGCATCTGAGGGACATTCGTCAAGGGTAAGTCTGGTTTCAACAGCAACGGTTTCTGTCAGATACATTATGCAGTGCTCGTCGAGAAGGTCGATAAGTCCCGCTATGCAGTCTTTCAAATCAGCATCATTTATGTACATACAAACTCCGCCGATTACTACACGGTCAAATTTCCTTTGGAGCTTTTCGCTACTTCGCCTGCACGCTTCCTGAAAAGAAACGTTTATGAAATCATAGTCGGCATTTTCAAAAGAACATCTCTGCTGAGCGATCTTTATCATTTCGCCCGAAAAGTCCGTTCCGAGATAATAGCCTGCCTCGGGGATAATGGATTCAGCCCATCTTCCTATTCCGCATCCGATATCCAGTACAGAAGAGCTTTTATTAACTTTGAGCTGAGGAAGGATAAAGGTCTTCTCAAAAGTGTTCCAATCTACTGCGTGCTGCGGGTCCTGATCTCCGAGAAGCACAGCTACATAAGGGCTGGACATATTGCCGATGTTCTTGGCTCTTTGGTCATAAAAGTTTTTGGTGTTGTCCGTGTCGATATCGTGCTTTTCTTCATATATTCTGTGGCTGCTCATTTGGCATAGTTCCTTTCGATTTTATGTAAGACAGTATTCTTTCGTAATCATCAAAATAATCTATCTCTGACCAGAATCTGCCATCTACATCTATAGTGTGAATGTCGGTATTGTCGGTGAAGGAATACAGTACATTTTCCCACCAGAGTGAGTGCTGACCGCTGTCCACAAGTGACCTCATTCTGTCAACGAAATCTGCACAGAAGGATTTTTTTATCTTGCAGATGCCCACGTATTCACAGGTCCTTTTCTCTAAAGGAAGATCCTTTCCGTACTCTATAATGCAGCCATTGCCTGTGGTAGCGAAAAAGTAGTCGCCGACCTCGGTTCTGGTTTTGTCTATTACCATTACAGCGTCGTAATTGCTGCTCAGTACAAGATCAAGAATCTCTCTTGAAAAGTAAACATCGGCATTGAGAATGATCGTGTCATCATTTATTTGCTCAGCGGCAAACCAAAGACTTGCTATGCTGTTTGTTATATCATAAAATGGGTTTACGTAGTATGTAACATCTAAGCCTTCAAGAGCAGCATATATGTGTTCTTTCTGATAACCTACACAAACGACGCATTCTATGCCTACACTTTGCAAAAGAACGACTGTTCTTCTGATAAGAGGTGTTCCGTCAATGGGCAGGGTGGATTTGGGGATGTTTTCTACCATTCTTGATATTCTTGTTCCACGGCCGGCAGCCAGTAAGATTGCTTTCAAGATCTATCACTCCAATTTTTTATTATGTGTGCTTTAAGCTGTCATTTTAAGCAGAAGCATTATGTTATATTTTATTATACTACATCTATACATAAATAGTCAATATATAAGGAAGCAGATTTGTTATGACACACTAAAAAAAATTTTATCCAAGAAAGTGGCTTCAATACGTGATTTTTCGTCCCTCAGAAAAATAATTTGAGAAAATTCAAAAAAAATTGCAAAAAACGCTTGACAAACCTGAAAGCATCTGCTATAATATAAAAGTCGCTGAGAGATACGACAGAAAACAACAAGAAAACCAGTATGGAGAAGTCGCCTAGCCCGGTTTATGGCGCACGACTGGAACTCGTGTATGCGTTAATAGCGCATCGAGGGTTCGAATCCCTCCTTCTCCGCCAATGGCTCCTGCAAGATTATTGCAGGAGCTTTTGTTTTGTATGATATCCGCAGAACTGTTATGATAATAGTCCTGCGGATTTTTTTGCCTTTGCAAATTTTAATAAGAAATGTAATGTTTTGAAATTTATTGCCAAAAACGCTTGCAATCAAAACTGCACTGTGTTATAATATGAATAAAAACACAACTGTTGCTTTGATAAATGTGTATATTATGACGTAATAAACTGCGTAACTACAGCTTTTGCCTGATATATGCGTTGACAAACAACTAAAAATTATCAAGAGGCGATGTTATTGGAGTACATAGCACATAAGGCAGATGACGGCAGGGAGCAGTCAGTAAAAAATCATCTTGAAGATGTTGCGAAGCTGGCCGAAAAATATGCCGCAGGATTTCTCGATTCAGCCGCTTATACAGGAGGGCTTACGCACGACATCGGAAAATATACGTTGGCTTTCCAGAAGCGGATAAACGGCGGCGCAAGAACTGAGCACGCCGTGCAGGGCGCAGTGGAATGCGGAAAGTTATTCGGCGGCAATATTCTCATCGCACTTCTGCAATACTGCATTGTGGGTCATCATTCGGGGCTTCCGGACGGCGGTGCAAGTGCGGACGGACCTGATTCACCCACTTTGCAGGGACGGCTCAGCCGTGCAAAAAAGCTTGAAAGCGGTGAGGCGTATAAAAATGAGATAACAATTTCCGCCCCTGATGATTCACAGATCATCGCCTGCATGAATGAGATTATGCACAGTTCCCTGAGTGATAAAGAGAAAAATCGTGAGTACATGGAGTTATATGCTTTTATGACCAGATATGTTTTCTCGTGCCTTACCGATGCGGATTTCATTGATACCGAGACTTTCTGCGATATGCAGGCAGAACGAGGCATGACAGGCGATTTTGAGGAGGCTCTCAGACGCCTTGACGCTCATATGTCAGGCTTTAAGGCGGATACCAAGGTCAGGACCGCCAGAAGAGAGCTGCAGCATCAGGCGTATGAGCTGGCGCAAAACGGTTCATCTGTTGAGCTGCTGAATATGCCCACAGGCAGCGGAAAAACGCTGTGCAGTCTTAAAATTGCCCTTGAAAAGGCTGTTAAAGACGGCAAAAAGCGCATTATATATGTAATACCTTACACAAGCATAATCGAGCAGACGGCAGAAGAATTTGAGAAAATTCTGGGTGACAGCGTTGAGATACTCCAGCACCATTCCAACTTTTCCTTTGACGTTGATAAGGACAACAAAAACGATAAATATGATGAAAATGATCTCACTGTCTTGAAAATGAAGCATACCGCCGAAAACTGGGACGCCAAGCTTATAATCACTACCAGCGTCCAGTTTTTTCAGTCATTGTATCATTATAAGGGCAGCAGACTGAGAAAGCTCCATAACCTGGCAGACAGCGTGATAATATTCGATGAGATACATCTGCTGCCGATAAAATATCTTCAGCCATGTATCCGTGCAGTGGGGTACATCACAAAGTATCTGAGAAGCACGGCTATATTTCTGTCAGCGACAATGCCCGATTATACGGGGCTTTTCGGCAGATACCTTGGAAACGATTTTACTCAGCTTATTACAGACAAGACCCATTTTGCGGACTTTAAAAAGTGTCAATATATAGACCTTGGCAAAACATCTTTTGAAAATGTGGTAATGAAGGCCTCCGAAAGTATGAGCAGCCTTATAATAGTAAACACAAGGGCAGAGGCTCAGCAGGTGTATAAAATGCTGAGCGGCGTAAAGTACCATCTTTCGACATATATGATACCCGAGCACCGTTCTGCGGTCATTAAAAAGATACGTCAGCACCTTAAAGATATTGCGGATAACGTGACCGATGAGAAGCTGACGGTAGTTTCCACATCGCTGGTTGAAGCAGGCGTTGACTTCGATTTTCAGACAGTTTTCCGTGAGCTTGCAGGGCTTGACAGCATTTTGCAGGCAGGCGGACGATGCAACCGTGAGGGCAGCCGCTCCGATGGCTGCGTTTATATTTTTGATGCAGATGACACACCCCATAAAAATGATGGTGATTTTGACACACGCAGGAATATAACTAAAAAACTGCTTGAAAAATTTAACGACATTACAGCACCTGAGTGTATAGAAACTTATTTTTCAAGGCTTTTTGAAGATTATGATGAGCTGATCCAAAAGAACAGCATTGATGAATGCAGCACCGGTAAGAACTTTATGTCAATACCTTTCCGAAAATATGCCGAAAGTTTTCAGCTGATAAATGATGATGACAGCATTGCAGTAGTGGTCGAGTATGACGAAAATGCTTCCAAGCTTATCGCCAGACTGAGAGCGGGTGATATGAAGGTCAAGCGCAAGCTGCAGCATTACAGTGTTCCTGTCCCCAAAAAATATATTAATGAGCTGATGAAAAGTGGACTTATAAGCGAGTGCAATGGCGTGTGCCTGCTTACAAACAAAAACTATTATACTGATGAAATGGGTCTTGACATAAATACTGATCTGGATGCACAGAACATTGTATGATAATAAACAGAGACCCTGCGGACTACGCAGCAGCCCGCAGGGTCTCATCTCTACCGTTTGTGTGATAGAATACTTATACATTTCTACTCACTGCACAAAGTACAGACTATCTATGTTTATTATAATACAAATGTCTAAAAAAAGCAATGTGAATTTATGTAAATTTACTATTGAATTTTGCGTATTGCTGTTATATAATGTAATCAAGGTCAGCGACTTGATAGAATACATATACGAGCTTAACACAAAAGGAGTGATCTAAATTGAGTTTCGGAATCAAAATAATAGTTGAAGGCGATTATGCCTGCTTTACCGATCCTGCTTCAAAGGTGGAGAGAGTGAGCTACAAAGTTCCCACGCCCGGAGCAGTGGAGGGTATTCTTAAATGCGTTTATTGGAAGCCTGCAATACGCTATGTGGTTGACGAATTGGTCGTGTTCAACCCCATAACATATGTAAATGTCCGCAGGAATGAGCTGAAAGAGAAGGTATCCTATCAGGCGGTAAAGCAGCAGATGAACGGCAGGGGAGACCCGATAATGTATGCCTCCGAACAGAGGACGCAAAGGTCGGCAATGGTGCTGAGGAACGTAAAATACGGCATATCGGCGCATTTTGAGCTGACGGGGCTTAAATCCGACCATGCGGACGAGGGGGAGGAGAAGCATTACAACATTCTTCTGCGCAGGCTGAGGAACGGTCAGTGCTTCAGGCAGCCGGTGCTTGGCAACAGGGAGTTTTCTGTCAGAAAGATAGAGCTTGTTGACAGCTTCGACTATTCTCAGGTATCGGACGAGCTTATGGGTGATGAGGATCTGGGCATCATGCTCTATAGGCTCAATTTCAGGGACGGCGGCAAGCCGCTGAACGGTAACTGGGACAAGCCTGTTTTCAGTGATGCGGCTGATGCGGTTTACTATCACCCTCATATGGTAAACGGTGTAATTGATGTGAAGAAGTACAGGGAGGAGGGGCTTAAATGCTGATAAGGTCACTGTGCGATTATTATGATATTCAATCTGCACGTGGTGAAGCTGCCTCGGACATTATGTCCGAGCAGCCCGTCCACTGGATGGTAATGCTTACTCCCGACGGCAGGGTGGCCGATATTATAGATAAGCGTATTGAAGAATCTGTTCCTCAGAAGAACGGCAAGGTCAAGATCGTTAAGAAGCCTATTGTGGTGCCTCTGCCCAAAAGGACACAGAAAACGGGAATTGACGCAAATATTATCGAGCACAGACCGCTGTATATTTTCGGACTTAATTATGATGCAAAAATCGGTCTTACGCCCGATGACAAGACCGGTAAGGCAAGAAAATCCCATGAAGCATTTGTAAAGAAGAATCTTGAGTTTTTTGACGGCATAGACTCGGAGATAGCAAGAGCATATGTTAATTTTATAAAGAACTGGGTCCCCGAGAATGAAACGGAAAATGAGCAGCTGAAAAAGCTGGGCAAGGAATATCAGGGAAGCTACTATATTTTTGCTCTTGACGGCAGTCCTGAATGCAAGCTCCATAAAGATAAAGCTGTGCTTGCCAAGTATGAAGAGATTATGGCAAAGGCTGCGGCAGAGACTGCCGAAAGCGATGACGGCATTATGATGTGCCCCATAGAAGGTGAGAGGCTTCGTGCCGCAAGAATACACGACAAAATAAAGGGCATAAAGGGAGGCAACTCCGTAGGTGCAGTGCTTGTAAATTTCAACAGCTCAGCGTTTGAGTCATACGGCAAGAGCCAGTCAATGAACAGCGGCATTTCCGAAAAGGCGATGAAAAAATACACATCGTCTCTCAATAAGCTGCTTGCCGACCCCATGCACCATATATATTCCGATGATATGACAGTCGTTTTCTTTGCGATGAAGCATGATGATAAGGCTGAATGCGATTTGTTTAACGGCTACTTGAACAGCAGTAATGGAGTTACCGAAGATTCGACAAAAGCCGATGTCAAGGCAGCGTCGGAAAATATTTATTATAAGGGACAGACGGGAAATGCTCAGGCACTTGACAAAGATGTTGATAACGGAGTTGACTTTTTTGTTGCAGGCTTTACGCCAAACAGCTCACGCATCTGCCAGAAATTTATGGTAAGGAACAAATTCGGAAAAATAATCGACAACGTAAAGCAGCATCAGCAGGATATGGCTATTTGCGGTTCAAACGGCGAGATACCTTTGTGGAGAATAAACAATGAGCTGGTTTCGCCCAAGGCGTCAGCACGTAAGAAAAAGGATAACGATGAATCCGGAGCAGCTAAAGGGTCTGATCTTCCGATATCGCCCACGTTGCAGTCAGATATGTTTCAGGCAATTCTCAACGGAACAAATTACCCATATACTCTGCTTGAAACTGTTGTGCGTAGGGTTTGCACCGACAGTGATACCGATAGCAATAATAAAATAAAAATAAATGCAGTCCGTGCAGGGCTTATCAAGGCATTTATAAACAGAAAAGCAAGACTTAACGGAGATAAGGAGGAAATCACCATGTCACTTGATAAAGAAAACAAAAATCCCGCATATCTTTGCGGCAGGCTTTTTGCCGTGCTTGAACAGATACAGCAGGAAGCTTCAACTTCAAAAGAGAAGCTTAACCGCACTATTAAAGATGTTTATTTTTCTTCGGCATCATCAAGACCTGCACTCATAATGCCAAGGCTTATTGACCTTTCCAATTATCATATTCGAAATGCTGAAAAAAACAATAAGTCAAACGCTGATAAATATTTAGCTATCATGAAAGAAATAATCGATAAACTTGACGGTGAATTTCCATCTAATCTTTCACTTGTTGATAAGGGAAAATTTCAGATAGGCTATTATCAGCAGCGTACACGTCTCAACCCATACAAAAATGCCAATGACAATAAAGAACCCGAAACAGTAAATGAATAATAAAGGAGAACGAAAACTATGGAAGCTATCAAGAACCGCTATGAATTTGTAATGTATTTTGACGTAGAAAACGGCAACCCCAACGGCGACCCCGATGCGGGCAATACACCCAGGATCGACCCCGAAACCAATTTAGGCATCGTCACCGATGTTTGCATCAAGAGAAAGATAAGAAACTTTGTGGAGCTTACCATGAACGGTAAGGAAGGCTACAACATTCTTATCAAGGGTGACCGTTCCCTCAACTCCAAATTCACCGAAGCTTATGAAAAGCTTGGAATGCCTACAGGCAAGAACGCCGATAAGCCTGCCGATGCCGAAAAGAGGGCGCAGGAATATATCTGCAAGAATTACTATGATGTCAGAACATTCGGCGCAGTAATGAGCACAGGAGACAATCCCTGCGGAATAGTAAGGGGACCTGTTCAGATAAACTTTGCCCGCAGTATAGATCCCGTGCTTATTCAGGATATCACTATTACAAGACAGGCAAAGACGACTGAAGAGCGCCAGAACAAGTCAGGCAATTCTGAGATCGGCAGGAAGAGCATAATCCCATATGCTCTCTACCGTGCCGAAGGTTATGTTTCCGCAATGCTGGCGCAGAATGTGACACAGTTCAGCGAGGAGGATCTGGAGCTGCTCTGGACTGCCATTATCAATATGTTTGAAAACGACAGAAGCTCCGCAAGAGGAAAAATGTGCCTGAGAAAGCTTTATGTTTTCAAGCATGAAAGCGCTCTCGGCAATGCCCCTGCAGCTGTCCTTTTTGATAAGATAACCGCAGAAAGCAAGTGCGACGGAGCACCCAGAAAGTTTTCCGACTATGAGATAAGTGTTGACAGAACAATGCCCTCAGGCGTTGAGCTTATCGAGAAGATATGAGCGAAGAGCAGACCATAAACATCAGGGCAATACAGCATTATATGTATTGCCCGAGAAGGTTTGCTCTGCTTGAGCTTAACTGCGACTGGGCTGAAAATGCCTTTGTGGTAAAAGTAAACCTTATGCACGAGAACGTTCACGGCGGAGACCATAAGTTTTCCAATGACAGAATGCTTGTAAGAAGCTCTGTTGCGGTGTATAACGATGAGTACGATATTTTCGGCGTTACGGACTGCATGGAGTTTGTGAAAAGCAGGAACGGAGTGAGCATTGACGGAAGTGATGACAAGTACAAGGTGCGCATAGTGGAATACAAGCCGAAGCCGCCTAAGGGAGCGGATTTTCATGACAGTGATGCCATACAGGTATTTGCTCAGAAGATATGCGCCGACAGTATGTGGAAATGCGACAGCGAAGCATATATCTATTACTCCGAAACAAGACGGCGTGTAAAGCTTCCATTTGATACGGAGTATGAAAAGTGGGATAAAATGCTTAAAGAATATCTTTTGGGAATGAAAAAGATACTTGCTGACGGCGTTATTCCCCAAAAGGCAAGAGGCGTAAAATGTTCGGGCTGTTCGCTGTACGATGTGTGCTTCCCGAAAACGGTGCACTATAATGTCCGAGATGAAATAATGAGCGGGATAAAGGGGGAGATGTCATAAGAAAGCTGCTTAATTCACTGTACGTGCTTGATGAAACGGCATATCTTTCACTTGATGGCGAGAATATCGTCTGCCGTACAGATGAAAGTGAAAAATTCAGGATACCGTTTTCAAATGTTGAGGATATCTATTGCTTCAGCTACCGTGGCTGTTCTCCTGCACTTATGGGCAAGTGTGTGGAATATAAGATACCGCTGAATTTCATCTCTCCGCAGGGCGAGTTCCTTGCAAGAGTAGAGGGCGAGGTCAAGGGCAATGTCTATCTGCGCAAGGCCCAGTTTGATATGTTTGCCGACCCGCCTGCACTGCTTATGCAGAACACAGTGGCAGCAAAGCTTGCAAACACCCGATATGTCATAAAGCGTTCGCTTAGGGATAATCCGCAGATAGACGATGACGGCGCAGTATCCCGCTGTATTGCATATCTTGAAAGCAGTATCGACAGCGCATATGAAACCGATGACAGAGATGCTCTCATGGGCATAGAGGGCAGTGCCGCCAAAGCATATTTTGATATTTTTGACAGGCTGATACTCAGGCAGAAGGAAGATTTTGTCATGACTTCCCGAACAAAGCGTCCGCCTCTTGACAGGGTAAATGCAATGCTGTCGTATCTTTATACCATAGCGACCTGTACATGCGCATCAGCATTGGCAGCGGTGGGACTTGACAGCTATGCGGGATTTTATCATGCTCTTCGTCCCGGACGCAACAGCCTTGCCTGTGATATGGTCGAGGAGATAAGATGTATAATCGAACGCCTGGTGCTGACAATGATAAATCTCAAAATGGTAAATGCAGATGATTTTGAAGTACAGCCCGGGGGAGCGGTCTATCTCAGTAAGGACGGCAAACGCAAGGTCATAACCCAGTGGCAGGAAAAGAAGCGCACCGTGATAGTTCACACATATCTAAAGGAAAAGATACCCGTGGGACTTATTCCCTATGCACAGAGCACTTTGCTCGCAAAGTATATACGAGGCGAGATAGATGAGTATCCGTGCTTTCTGATGAAATGAGGCGGTCATAATGATGACACTTGTGTGCTATGATGTCTGCACCGAGGACAGAGGCGGAAAAACAAGGCTCCGCAAGGTGGCAAAGGAATGCCGGAACTATGGGCAGCGTGTCCAGAATTCAGTTTTTGAGATCGACGTGGACTATGGCACTTTCCTTAAAGTCAAGGATAAACTCTTGAAGATAATCGACGAAAATAAAGACAGCCTGCGGATATATTATCTTGGCAACAACTGGGAGCGCCACATTGAGCATTTCGGCATCAAGGAGACATATAATCCCGAGGGTGTCCTGATAGTTTAGCGAACCCTCAATGTTCTGAAATTTCCGTGCACTTCGCAGAAAAAACACTGTGTAAATGCCAATATACAGCAAATAATTGATTGACATCTTTTGAACAGAGACACAATAGTCCCCCATGTAGTGCGTGTGACCCTTTTTATGTCTATATGTAGGGTCACACCCTCACGGGTGTGTGAGTTGAAATTGAAGAGCTGTAACAAGGGCATTGCCGCCCTCTGGTCACACCCTCACGGGTGTGTGAGTTGAAATTTCCGAATTGTTTGCAAAGTGCTTGAAGTCTATAGTCACACCCTCACGGGTGTGTGAGTTGAAATCATTAACAGTTATTTGTTTTTCGGGTTTTGAAAGTCACACCCTCACGGGTGTGTGAGTTGAAATTTGGACAGTGACAGGCTTGCCAATAATTTTGACGTCACACCCTCACGGGTGTGTGAGTTGAAATTCCTCAACCCAGTCAAAAACAATCTTTTTACCTGTCACACCCTCACGGGTGTGTGAGTTGAAATATTACTGTAATATAATAATATCATTTTTTATATAGTCACACCCTCACGGGTGTGTGAGTTGAAATCTAAAGATGAAAAGGCTAAAAAGTATGATTTGGTCACACCCTCACGGGTGTGTGAGTTGAAATTTACAAGATTTACCTCAGCAATATTTCTGATAGTCACACCCTCACGGGTGTGTGAGTTGAAATTTTTGGAACAGCAGAAGTTAGATCAGAAATTATAGTCACACCCTCACGGGTGTGTGAGTTGAAATGGGTTGCCGATTATAAAACAGCTGCTGAAAATTCCGGTCACACCCTCACGGGTGTGTGAGTTGAAATGTGCAGGTGTTGTTGCAGCAGGTCTTACGATTTTCGTCACACCCTCACGGGTGTGTGAGTTGAAATGCCAAACTTATTGAATATAAACTCCTGAATAGGTCACACCCTCACGGGTGTGTGAGTTGAAATCCTGCAGCGGTGTCCCTTTCCTCCGATATCGTGTGGTCACACCCTCACGGGTGTGTGAGTTGAAATCTTGATAGCACGGACGCATTCGGTCATGCGTTCGTCACACCCTCACGGGTGTGTGAGTTGAAATTTGCATACTTTGGCACGTCTCCCCAGGAGTTCGTCACACCCTCACGGGTGTGTGAGTTGAAATTCCCCAAGTTACGGAATGTGTCCGTAAATAGTCAGGTCACACCCTCACGGGTGTGTGAGTTGAAATTCCTGCCGCTTCTGCTCCTGCCGATATTCTTCAAGTCACACCCTCACGGGTGTGTGAGTTGAAATTGGGAGGATTTCCGTCAGCTCCGCAAAATACCCGTCACACCCTCACGGGTGTGTGAGTTGAAATGGTGTGCGATCTCGCCCCGAGCAGTCTTTAGCATGGTCACACCCTTACGGGTGTGTGAGTTGAAATAAGGTTGACAGGTATTTCGGACTGGAAAAATATGTCACACCCTCACGGGTGTGTGAGTTGAAATTTCATCAGTTCACCCTTTTCCTTCGCAAGTGGATGGTCACACCCTCACGGGTATGTACTGAAAATTATGACAATTTCCAGATAGCTGATTTGCACCCATTACGCCCAAAATACAAAGCTAAAGCCAATCACAATCATATCTTAATAAATAAAAACAGCGCAGAAACCCTCGCTTCTGCGCCGAACATTATTCCCTAAAAATATTAAGCAAAGCCGAAAACAGCAGATAATAAATACAGTCTGAAAGAACCGTGCAGATAATACCCGCAGCTATCATTTTAGCCGTGCCGAACAGCGGCTCCTTGATGTGACTTACCTGCGGAGCCTTGCTCTTGGCGAACAACAGGGCAGTCGCCGCAATATGCGCCGCAATGCCGATAATCAGCAGCCAAACAGCGTCGTATCTGAAAATAGAATACAGAAAAATGCAGCCTACCATAAACACAATGTTGATGATAAGATGTATGCCTGCGGAAATGTCACGCCTTGTTATTTTGCTGCAAAGAAGATTCGATGGAAAGGTTATGACCGCCGCCAAGACCGCCAGCAGCAGATTGCTTCCTACAAGTGATGCAAAGAAAAGCGAGTAGAATTCCATTGGAAAGATATTCCACAGTATCAGCCACAGCACTACAGCGGCTGCGGAGCATATTGCGGCGATTTTTTTGCGCTTAGGCGTGAAAAATGGCTCTCGGATTGTTTTGGCTTTTTCGGACATGGCTTTATGTGCGGTCAGACAGACTGACCCACGCTCCTTTCAAATAAAATAAACAGCTTTTCATGCGTTTCCCATAAAGATGTATTACAATGATTATACGATTTTCACGCTCTTTTGTCAAGCGGATAAAATGGCCCTGTACCGTATGAGAACCGCCCCTGCCTTGACATTCGCAGATAAAAGTGGTAAGATATATCCATATTATATATGTATGAAAGGGTGTTCATATGGATTTTTCAAAGCTGAATTTCGGCGTGGACGGCGACAGCATCACAGCAGGGGAGCAGTGGTCGTATCACGTATATAAAGAGCTGGGAATGGCTTCACATCACAATGTTGCCGTAGGCAGCTCCGTTTGGTACAAGCGCACTATCGCGTACAGCGGCGGAAGCGTTACCACTCAGGATTATACTTCTCCCGATTTTGCTGGCATCAGCGACGGCTGGGAGGAAACTGACGACCCTGTTGAGCTTCAGAAGAGAGCCAACAACTGCGCTGTCGTTCATACCCAGCGCTTTATTGAAGAGGTAAAGAGCGGAAAGGCTCCCGTGCCCGATGTGTTCGCTTTTGCAATGGGCACAAATGACGCTGAGGACTGCCTCGGCTGCCCCGATAAGGCTCTGGAGGGCAAGACCCTTGAAGGCAATGAAAGCGTTGACCTTTTCACCGAGGCAGGCGCAGCAAGATGGTGCATACAGCGCATTATGGAGGAGTTCCCTCTCTGCCGTGTGTTCGTGCTCACACCTATCCAGACTGCAACACCCGAGCATAACAAAAAGATTGAAAAGACTATCGAGGTGCTTCGCAAGGTAGCGGGCGGAATGAGCGCACAGGTCATCGACTGCTTCCACAACAGCGGTATCTGCGAGAAGTTCGAGGTGATCGGCGGCACAGGAAAATATCTCCGTGACGGACTTCACCCCGATGTTCCCGGTCAGACCCTCGAGGGAATGTATGCCGCCAAGGAGATACGCAACAATATGTTCAACTGATGTGAATGTCAGGGGTTTGTTCTGATGTTGTAGAACTCTCTTTCACGCATGGCGTAAATGGCGTTTCTGCGGCGTTCTCTGCGCTTCTGTGCAGCTTTTTCCTCAGCCTTTGCGGAAGCTCTTGCAAGTCCTGCGGAGAAGATGAGCACGCCCATGAAAGCACCGTAAAGCGCAATAAAATATGTCATTGCAGTGGGGTCGCTGGCGGCTGACAGTCTGGTGAACCTTATTGTCACAAGTGCGTCGGCGGCAACGCAGAGGGCTGCGGCAGCGGGATATTCTCTGATTATTGACATTATTTTTTTCATATTATCATATCCTCTCTTTGATTTGAATAAGCTTTTCTGCTGTTCATCATATTTACATTATAGCACACGATCTGGTCGGAAAATCGGACAGCAAATCAGACATTTTGACATCGGATATATAGAATGTACTATGAAAACGTTTGAGAAAGTTAGCTTTGCTGTTCAAATGTTAAAAATATGATAAATCGCAAAAATCCTATTGGCAATACCGAAAAAATGTGGTATAATGAGTTGAATGTGAAAATTCAGGCGGGCATTCAGCCACGCCGTTTTCAGACAAAATAAATTATGAGGTGATCACAATGAACGAAATGGAACTTTACTCACTCTGGTGCGAAAAGGCTGTTGATGACCCTGACCTTCAGACTGAACTTAAGTCTATCGCAGGTGACAGCGACGCTATCAAGGACAGATTTTACCGTGATCTGGAATTCGGTACAGGCGGTCTCCGTGGTGTTATCGGTGCAGGTTCATACAGAATGAACGTTTATACAGTAAGAAGAGCAACTCAGGGTCTTGCAGACTATGTTAACAAGGCTTTCACATCTCCCTCTGTTGCAATTTCCTACGACAGCCGTATCAAGTCCGGCGTTTTCGCTAAGGAAGCAGCATCAGTTCTGGCTGCAAACGGCATCAAGGTACATATCTATACCGAGCTTATGCCCACTCCCATGCTTTCCTATGCAGTAAGAAACCTGAAGTGCAGTGCAGGTATCATGATCACAGCTTCCCATAACCCTGCCAAGTACAACGGCTACAAGGTTTACGGTTCCGACGGCTGCCAGCTCACACTTGACGCAGCTGAGATCGTGCTCAAGAATATCGAAAGCGTTCCCATGTTTGACGGCGCAAAGACCATCTCCTATGATGACGGCGTTGCAGACGGCAGAATAAACTACATTCCTCAGTCCGTTATCGACAGCTATCTTGACGAGGTATCCAAGCAGGGTATCCACACCGATCTGGTTAAGTCCAGCGGACTCAAGGTAGTTTACACTCCTCTTAACGGCACAGGAAACAAGCCTGTAAGAGCTATCCTCAAGAAGATAGGCGTTGAGGATGTTACCGTAGTTCCCGAGCAGGAATATCCCGACGGAAACTTCCTCACCTGCCCCTTCCCCAACCCCGAGATCAAGGAAGCACTTGCAAAGGGTCTGGAGCTTTGCAACGTTGTAAAGCCTGACCTTCTCCTCGCTACCGACCCCGACTGCGACAGAGTTGGTATCGCAGTTCCTTCCGACAACGGCTATGAGCTGTTCACCGGTAACGAAGTAGGCGCAATGCTTCTCGAATACATCTGCTCCGAGAGAACAAAGATGGGCACAATGCCTGCCGATCCCGTTGCAGTAAAGACCATCGTTACAACCGATATCGCAGCTAAGATTGCTAAGGAATACGGCGTTAAGCTTATCGAAGTTCTTACAGGCTTCAAGTTCATCGGCGAGCAGATCGGCTTCCTAGAGGATAAGGGTCAGGAAGACAGATACATCTTCGGCTTCGAGGAGAGCTACGGCTACCTGGCAGGCTCCTATGTAAGAGACAAGGACGCTGTTGTTGCTTCCATGCTCATCTGCGAAATGGCTGCATTCTACCGCACCAAGGGCATTTCCCTCATTCAGGCAAGAGAGAATATGTACAAGAAGTACGGAGTATATGTTCACAGCCAGTCCTCTTTCGTTTGCGAGGGTGTGACCGGTATGGAGAGAATGAAAGAGATCATGTCCGACCTTAGAACCAACACTCCCAAGACTATCGGAGGTCTTACCGTAACACGCTTCGAGGATTACCTTGCAAGCACCTCTGTTGATACCGCAACAGGCGCAAAGACAATGCTTACACTTCCCAAGTCCGATGTGCTCACATTCAAGCTCACCGACGGCGCAAGCGTTATCATTCGTCCCTCCGGCACAGAGCCTAAGATCAAGGCTTACTACACCACCACAGGCACTACCAAGGCAGAAGCTGCAGCTCTTGAAAAGACCATTTCCGATGATTTTGCAAAGATCCTCGGTTTCTGATCGACACAATAACTAACAGATATACAAACACCGTCGGCAGGCAATGCCGGCGGTGTTATTTTTGATGTTCGGAGATGATCTGTTGAATAAAGATCCGGCAAAAAGAGCAGTTATCTATGTTATGGGACTGTTTATAATGACATTGGGAGTATCCATATCCGTAAAATCCAATCTTGGCGTTTCCCCCGTAAGCTCAATACCATACACAATGACCTGCGTGTGGGGGATAGAGATGGGCAGAGCCACCATAATATTCCACATCGCACTGGTGCTGCTGCAGATAGCAGTGCTGCGCAGAAAATTTAAGCCTATAAATCTTCTTCAGGTACCGGTGGGAGTAATGTTCGGCGCATTCACCACGTTCTGCAATCACCTGATGACCTTTCTTCCCACCCCTGAGAATATCGTGATCCGTCTGAGCATGATGCTGGTCAGCACCCTGCTCATAGCGATAGGAATTTTCTTCTATGTTCCTGCAAATATAATGCCGTTGGCAGGCGAGGGCGCAATGCTCGCCATATCCCGGGCATCGGGCATAGAATTTTCCACCGTAAAGGTGATATTTGATATATCAATGGTCATCATATCCTTTGCGGTCTGCATGATATTTATTGGCAGCCTGGGAAGCGTAGGCGCAGGAACCATAATCGCCGCAGTGCTTGTGGGACTTGAACTGAAGCTTATAACAAAGCTTTTCGGCAGGTACCGTGACAAGCTTCTGCCGCAGAGCTGATAATACATATGCGCAAAAAAAAGCTCCCCCGAGAAATTTTCTCGGGGGAGCTTTGGATTATTATGTCATCAGCTGTCCTTTTCAGGTGCGATAGTCGTAAGCGAAAGCTTCTCGCCGTCACTGTCAACCTTGATAGTAGTAAAGGGGTCAAGGTCGTTTGCGATCATAGTGCGGGCGATAAGAGTTTCAAGCTTGCTCTGGATATATCTCTTAAGGGGACGTGCGCCGTAAATGGGGTCATAGCCCTCCTTAGCGATAAATTCCTTAGCTTCGTCAGTGACTTCAAGCTCAAGCTGCTTGTCCTCCAGACGCTTTCTCAGACCGTCCAGCATAAGGTCGATGATAGGATATATCTCCTTCTTGGAAAGGGGCTTGTAGAATACTATCTCGTCCAGACGGTTCAGGAACTCGGGACGGAAGTGAGTTTTCAGAAGCTTATCAACCTGAGCTCTTGCCTCGGGAGTTATCTCGTTGTTCTCGTCAATACCTTCAAGGATATACTCGGAGCCAAGGTTGGAGGTCAGTATGATTATGGTGTTCTTGAAATCTACCGTTCTGCCCTGAGAGTCGGTGATACGGCCGTCATCAAGTACCTGGAGCAGAATGTTGAATACATCGGGGTGAGCCTTCTCGACCTCATCGAAGAGGACTACGGAGTAAGGCTTGCGGCGAACAGCCTCAGTCAGCTGACCGCCCTCCTCATAACCAACATATCCCGGAGGCGCTCCGATAAGACGGCTCACGGAGTGTTTCTCCATGTACTCAGTCATGTCGATACGGACAATGTTCTTTTCATCGTCAAACAGTGCCTGTGCCAGAGCCTTTGCAAGCTCGGTCTTACCAACACCTGTAGGACCCATGAAGAGGAAGGAACCGATAGGACGGTTGGGGTCCTGTATTCCCGCTCTTGAACGGAGTATTGCCTCGCTGACCTTTTGAACAGCCTCGTCCTGACCGATAACTCTCTTGTGGAGAACCTCGTCCAGATGCAGCAGCTTCTCACGCTCGCCCTCCATAAGCTTGGATACGGGTATGCCTGTCCATCTGCCAACGATCTTGGCAATCTCTTCATCTGTTACCTTGTCACGGAGCAGAGTATGCTTCTCATAGTCATCAGCAGCAGCCTCAGCCTCTTCCAGCTCTTTTTTCAGAGCAGGGAGCTTGCCGTACTTCAGCTCAGCAGCCTTGTTAAGGTCGTAGCTGCGCTCAGCTTTGGCAATGTCGGCGTTGGTGTGCTCAATGTCCTCACGGAGCTTCTGGAGACGGGAGATAGAGTTTTTCTCGTTTTCCCAGCGTGTTTTCATGGAGTTAAACTCGTCACGCAGCTCGGAAAGCTCTTTTCTTACCTCTGCCAGCTTCTCCTGAGATATCTTGTCCTCTTCCTTTTTGAGGGCAGTCTCGGCGATCTCCTTCTGCATGATCTTTCTTGCGATATCATCAAGCTCGGTAGGCATGGAGTTCATTTCCGTGCGGATGGTAGCGCAGGCTTCATCAACAAGGTCGATAGCCTTATCGGGGAGAAATCTGTCGGTAATGTAACGGTTTGAAAGAACAGCGGCGGTGATAAGTGCGCTGTCCTGAATTTTTACGCCGTGGAACACCTCGTAACGCTCTTTAAGTCCACGGAGGATAGAAATGGTATCCTCAACGGTAGGCTCATCAACACGCACGGGCTGGAAACGTCTTTCAAGCGCAGGATCCTTTTCGATGTACTGACGGTACTCGTTAAGAGTGGTCGCACCGATGCAGTGAAGCTCGCCTCTTGCAAGCATAGGCTTTAAGAGGTTGCCTGCGTCCATAGCGCCGTCGGTCTTGCCGGCGCCGACAATGGTGTGCAGCTCATCAATGAAGAGGATTATCTTGCCTTCGGACTTTTTAACTTCGTTCAGAACGGCTTTCAGACGCTCCTCAAATTCGCCCCTGAACTTAGCGCCCGAAATAAGAGCACCCATATCAAGGGAGAAGAGCTTTCTGTCCTTTAAGTTGTCGGGAACATCTCCACGGACGATACGCTGTGCCAGACCCTCTGCAATGGCAGTTTTACCGACACCGGGTTCACCGATAAGAACGGGGTTGTTCTTGGACTTACGGGACAGGATACGGATAGTGTTTCTTATCTCGCTGTCACGGCCGATAACAGGGTCAAGCTTGTTCTGACGGGCAAGCTCCACAAGGTCCTGACCGTACTTTTTAAGCACATCATAGGTGTCCTCGGGAGTATCGGTGGTAACACGCTGGTTGCCTCTTACCTCCTGAAGAGCCTTCAGGAAGCTGTCCTTGTCAATGGCAAAGTCCTTGAATATCTGTTTGATGTCCTTGTCAGCGTTGTCAAAGTAGGAGAGCATAACGTGCTCTACGGATACAAATTCATCGCCCATGTTCTTGGCAATGGCTTCGGAGGCATTGAGCAGTCTGTCAAGGGACTGGGAGATATAAACGGTGTTCATATCACGTCCGCTGCCCGTTACCTTGGGTATATTTGCCATAACACGCTCAAGGCTGCCTGCAATAACGGTTGCGTCCTTGCCCAGCTTTTTCATCAGCTGAGGGATAAGACCGTTTTCCTGAGTCATCAGCGCATAAAGCAGATGAGGCTGGTCAACGTTGGTGTTCTGGTACTCAATAGCAGTATCCTGTGCAGCCTGAATGGCTTCTATAGTCTTTTTGGTAAGTTTCTGCATATTCATAAAATTCATCTTCCTTTCAGACGGTGAGTTATATTTTCAAGTGGGGGAGTGCTTCGGTCAGCTACCTGTTGCGGCTCATGACCTCATAAAGAATATTCATATGTGACCGCTCCTTTGTACGGATATTTTGCGGGAAATTTGTATTTTAACGCCGAAAATTTCGGCACCAAAATGCTTGACAATCAAATGAAAATGTGCTATAGTTTATTTTGTAGCTTTTTTGATGAAAGGATGTGTCGTGATGCCCGCCGATAAAAACGGATTTAAAACTATTGCCGAAAACCGAAAGGCAAGGCACGATTACTTTGTCATCGAAAGCTATGAAGCCGGTATCGAGCTTGTGGGAACTGAGGTCAAGGCCATCCGCCAGGGCGGCGTTAATCTCAAGGACTCATGGTGTACTATTGAAGACGGCGAGCTGTGGGTGAAGGGAATGCACATATCTCCCTACGAACACGGCAACATTTTCAATCGTGACCCCATGCGTGTCAGAAGGCTGCTGCTCCATAAGAAGGAGATCAACAAGCTTTTCGGTACTATCAAGCAGGAGGGGCTTACCCTCATTCCTATCTCTCTTTACTTCAAGGGTTCAAGGGTCAAGATGCAGGTCGGTCTTTGCAAGGGCAAGAAGCTTCACGATAAGCGTGATGCAATGGCTGCCGAGGCTGCCAAGCGTGATATTGACAGAGCCATCAAGGAGAGAAACAGGTAAAACGTCCGCTTCATAACCTGGGGATGTAAAGGTTTCGACGGGGATCATGAAGCATGATAAGCGAGCAGAGGACTGTGCTGATCTCTATAACCCGCACACGTTTTAAAATTAGACGACAACGATAATTTTGCTTTAGCAGCTGCGTAAGCGCTGCTCGTCTGCCCGGAAAGTACCGTGGTTCCGGCTCAGGCGTCGATTAACGGTGAACGTCATTCGGGAGTGCCTGCGCCCGTCTGATGTATCGCAGGCTACTGAGTTCAGTTGTGTGTCTGTTCACGGCTGAACGAGGGAATGTAAATAACAGACTACGCTCGTAGAAAGTCGTGTGGATCGGTTTTCGGACACGGGTTCGATTCCCGTCATCTCCACCAGATATCCGTCTGTAAGGATTTCCTTGCAGGCGGTTTTCTTTTTTCTGACTTTTTACAAGTATCAGTATAACTGCTTATTGTGACAATATAATGTTAGATTTGTGACAAATAAGTAAATTTTAGCACTCTGTGTGCGAGAGTGCTAATTTCCTGCTTTTCCTCTTTTATGAGTTTATTTTACCATATTATATGTGCAGATGTCTATAGATTTCGGAAGTTTTAATTTGATTTTAATGAAATAAAAAATCCTTTACTGATAATAGATCAGTAAGTTGGATATATTAGTATGGAAATTTATAATCATCATAATAAAAGAATAAACGAAAATATATATATCGCCAAGGATATAATAGAGATGCGAGTTTTCCTGCGGTCGGTTGGCAAGTAATTGTTTGTTGGATTTGTCTGATAGTCCAATCTTTTTTATAAGATTGTCTACGTGCATGTGTAAAGTCACTTTTTAAGCAGTATGAAGTTATTAAAAATATCATATAAATATAATGAATTTTTTATATAAAAGAGGTAAAATAAAATGAAAAAGTTATTTGACTATATAAGGATGTTTATTATGCCAAAAATTCAAACAAAACTTTAATCTTTCAGACGCACAACCATGCCACTCGGTTGATTTTTCCGTCATAATCTGTATCTAACGGGTTGGAGGTTCTCTCATGCTCAGAAGAGTTGATCTGCATACGCACTCCAACGCGTCCGATGGAACGGACACTCCGTCAGAACTTATCGACAAGGCTCATGCCGCCGGGCTTGCAGCTGTAGCCATT
>ENA-ORCM01000412-ORCM01000412.1-human-gut-metagenome-genome-assembly--contig:-NODE-412-length-41873-cov-11.594363_pt1 | contig 41873 bp, 28 predicted proteins | sample MGYA00242906_ERZ507928 | MGnify/ENA primary metagenome ERZ507928 (study PRJEB26167, sample SAMN06115497) | human gut metagenome | host: Homo sapiens | place: China:Shanxi | collected 2015-05-07...
CTGGATAATTATCAGGAGTGTGATGAGAACGGAAACTACAGTGGCTATTATGTGGACTATCTCCGCGAGATCAGCCAGTACACCGGCTGGGAATATGAATTTATCCAGATGAATTATTCGGCATGCCTGAAATCCTTAAATGACCGGAATATCGACCTTGTATGCGGTGTGGACTATTCTTCCTACCGGACAAGCACTCTTGACTTTTCTGCACAGCCGGCGGTCACAACCCATTACGAATTGTATGCGCTGAAGGATAACGATACCTATTACTATAACGACTATGTGGATTTCGATGGAATGAGCATTGGCGTTCTTGCAAGCTGTAAAAAATTAGATGCTCTGGATGACTATGCGGATGCACACCATTTTTCCTTTGAGAAACAATACTTCGAGAACACAGCACAGCTGGAAAAAGCGCTTGAGGACAACACTGTGGATGCCATTTATGCTACAAGTGTTTCCCACCCTTCTGAAAAAAAGATCCTTGCAAGGCTTCCTTCTTTCCCGCTTTATTTTGTGACTTTTAAGGGAAATCCGATCATGGAAGACTTAAACTATGCCCAGGCTGTGATCTTAAACGTCAATCCCAACTTTGATCACGACCTCTACACCACTTACCAGCAGGATATCCGGAATTACCGCTGCGAATTTACCCGGGATGAGTTAGACTATCTTGCCACAGCGCCGGAGATTACAGTGACCGGTGACCCTTCGAATGCACCAATTGAAGGTTACAATGAAAATGCACAGACCGCTTCCGGCATTGCTACGGATGTTCTCGATCTGGTCAGCCAGTATACCGGCCTGCATTTCCGGTATATAAAGTCTGACAGTTTCTCCGATGCCCTGTCGAAGCTTCGGTCACATGAGATCAATATGCTTACGTCACTGGCACACGATTATTCATGGGCTGAGCAGAATCATGCACTTCTGACAACCCCTTATCTGAACTCGTCCATTGTGGTTGTACGGAATAGCAAACCACAGAGCCATGAGAAGGATATCGTTGCACTGCCGAACAGCTTCAATCTCACAAATTCCATTCTGGACAATCCGGAATATGATACCGAGGATGTGGTTTACTATGATACGATCGAGGAATGTTTTCAGGCTGTGCTGTCCGGCAGTGCAGACTGTACTTATGCCGACAACTATAATGCCAGCTATCTGCTCTCGCAGGTAAAATACCGTAATTTGTCCTCCACAACGCTCACTGCCATGACAGAGGATGTTTCCTTTGGCCTGTCTGACCAGTGTGATCCAAGGCTGCTCAGCATTATCAATAAGGGGCTGGCTTGTATTTCCTCTGAACAGCTGGATTCCATTGTCCTTCAGAACTGCAGTTATAGGGAGAATCCGTCCCTCTTTACCCTTGTTTATGCTTATCCGCGCATTTCCATTCCGATTATTCTGGCAGTCAGTATGGCACTGCTCTCACTACTGCTTGGCATTCTGCTGATCCATAACCAGAAAACAAAAGAGATCAGGGTCATGTCGGAGACAGATGCTCTCACCGGTCTTTATAACCGGAGGGCTGCCGAAGAGCATATTACAAGACAGATGCAGACAGATGGCAGAAATCCTGACTGTGTACGTCCACTGATCAGTATTGATCTGGACAAATTCAAACAGGTGAATGATACTTATGGACATTTAGAAGGGGATGCTCTATTGATTGCAGTTGCAGACTCGATCAAAACCTCTGTCCGCAATTCCGATATTGTTGGTCGAATCGGTGGCGATGAATTCATTGTATATCTCGGCAATGTCACAGATAAAAAAGATGCCGAGGCAGTTGCTGATAAGCTATGTACTGCCATCCGCAGTCTTTCCACACTGAAACCAGAGTGGAGTGAAATCTCCGCAAGTATCGGAATCTCTTTTGCAGACCGCGCAGAAATCGAAATGGAAGAATTGTATATTGCGGCAGATAAAGCCATGTACTCCTCCAAAGGAAACGGAAGAAATCAATATCAGATTCTCTGATGTCACTGTGGAATATTGACACTCCACAGATACTGCTCTCCTTTTCCCCATAAAAGAAGTTCCTTCATCTGCTCATCGTACAGTTCATCCGGACGGAATTCTTTTAAAATCTGGATCAGATAAGTCTCTTTTTCATCTTTGGGACTGATCTGGTCTAAATTTTTGTCTAAAAGTTCCCGGAGCTCCAACGGTTTTATCTCATCGGGGATCTCAAATCCCCCGATTTTTCCGGCAACCCCTGCCCCGTAATAAAATTCATAATTTCCAAGCATTACTGCTCTCTGCATATTACATTTTAAGATCACGCTTTGGCGTGCGATCGATGTGACCATATCCGTTATTCTCTCTTTCGTCTTGTGTAAACATACTCCCACTGCTTTGGGTTGTGTCTGACTGTTCTTATTTTTATCTTATGCCATAATCACGTTTTCGTCAAATACCATGCTGACCATATAACAATGTCTCTGTGCTGTCCTTCTGACAAATGCCTGTGAAAATGTTTTCTCCAGACTGTCCTTTCTGCATCAGGGCGGTGTCATGTGATGTCCAAAATACCAGAACGCTCCTGCGCATTTTCCAAGTGCCATAAACAGCATAATCCAGGAAAGTCCTTCTTTTATCTGAAATCTTCTGAAGATGATCGGGAATGTATTTAAAATTTCTGCCAGTGCCACTGCAATACATCCCACAAAAATGCCCGCACAGAAACCATATACATACAAAAGCCAGTGCCCGACCGGAAGACTGATATCTGTAAATACCGACATGATCGTGCCAAAAATTCCGCCAAGCACAATCATATTTTCAAACAGAATCGTGTTCTCAGCACGGTTACATTTTGCGATCATTCTTGGTACGACACCGATAACAATGATAAACGCAAAGGTTCCAGCCGCCACTCCCACCCCGGAAGCAAGCCCGATAAACCCGAGAAATAAGTGTTTAATCCACATCTACGCTGTGCCCTCTTCTTTCTGCATTATTGATGAAAGCGGTATCCAGATCTGTCTCGTATTTTCTCATCTCGATCTGGATTGGTGTTGGATCGTGCGTGATTTTCTTATGTCCTACATGGTTGAAAAATACAATAATTCCAACGGCAAGTCCAATACTGTAGCAGATTTCCAGCTCGGTGATGCCGCTTGACTCCACCCCTGTAATCTGCTGATAAAACTTTGCAAAAACATCTGTCACTCCGACGTCATTGTTAAATGCCATGATCGTAAAAGCAGCCCCAAAGAAAATCAGGATACATAAGATCACTGTCTTCAGACAATTCATCCACACCGGTTTTTCCGGGGACTTCACATACTCTACAATAAAGTCTGATTCCCCCTCATTGCTGATGTCCAGATTCGGGTAGTCCTCGTGGATCAGTTTGATCACTTTTAATACAGAAAACACGACAAGTGTATTCTTTTTCTTCTTCTCATCCTCTGCCCGGAAGGAATATAACTTCTTCTGCCTGATCTGGCGCAGTGCCGCCTGATCGGTGCACTCCATCTTTGCCACGTCACCGAGTGTCACACGGCGGTCTGTCACGACAACATTCTTTCCAATCTTTAAATAAAGCGTACCGCCTGCACTCATGCGTAAGTCCTGCTTTCCTCCGGAATAACTTCCTGTACGAGCATCCCATCCTTTGGTTCTCCTGTATCCTTCTCGCTTGTCATATAATAAAACGCTGTTCCTGCCAGCAGTGCAAGCACAAGAAGCATAAGACAGATTCGATACTTTTTACAATTCATAATCATTTCGTCCTTTCTGTTTGATAGATGCGTCCGCAATTTTTCCAGTACGCATGCCAATCATTCCTGCATACCGTATTGCATTACCTGCTTCTTATTATGTATGTGATTGCTTTAAAATATACATACTATCTTTAATTTATTGCATTGCATTTTCCCCTAAAACATGATACCTTTTCATAGGACTACAACGTTTATTCAGGATAATTGCAAAACTCTTAGATAACGTAAATTAGAATGTGAAAATTTTGTTAAATTTCCACATTCCTCATAACATTAACAGGGAGTTTTGCAATTATCCGATACAATAATAAAAGAGGATAATTATGGCAGTAACGAAAGAAATTCTGACTCTGGCTGTCGAAACCGGAGATGCACTGCTTCGAAATGGCGCGGAAGTTTACCGCGTGGAAGATACGGTGCTTCATATTTTAAAAGCATATGAGATTACAGACTGTGATGTCTATGTACTTTCCAATGGAATTTTTGCAAGTGCAAATGAAAATAAAGAAGATGCCTGCAGCATGATCCGTCATGTACCGCTCGGCTCTACCCATCTTGGAAGGATTGCTGCACTAAATCAGCTTTCCAGAGAGATCTGTTCCCATGAATGTTCCCTGCGGGATGCCTGGGTCCGTTTAGAAGAATGTAAATCCATTCCAACAAATAAAAACTGGGTGGAGATATTTTTCTGTGGAGTTGGCAGTGCCGGTTTCTGCTATCTGTTCGGAGGAACTGCCTTAGATTCTTTTGTTGCATTTTTTATCGGACTCGTGTTACAGATTTTCCTGATTGCTTCCGACAGACATCTGGAATCCAAATTTATCACTAATATTTTAGGAAGCGGCATTGTCACTTTTTTAAGCCTGATCGTGCTCTCCGCAGGGATACCGATCCTGCAGGATAAGGTTGTCATTGGAGATATTATGCCGCTCGTACCGGGAATCGCACTGACAACGTCCATCCGCGACTTTTTCAACGGAGACTATTTATCCGGTGCGATCCATATGATCGATGCGATCTTAACTGCTTTTAGTATTGCCGTTGGCGTGGGTGCTGTTATCACGCTCTACCAGCTTATCACAGGAGGTGCATTACTTCGATGATCATTCAGTTTCTTGTCAGCTTAGCTGCGACACTCTCTTTTGCTGTATTATTTTCGGCAGAAAAAAAACAGTTGTTTTTCTGCGGTCTGACAGGTGCCCTCGGCTGGATCGTCTACCTGATCTGCTTACAGTATCACACAGACAATGCGATTGCAAACCTGATCGCCACCTTTGCACTGACACTGGTTGCACGGATTCTTTCGGCAGTGCGCAGAACCCCGGTCACTGTGTTCCTGCTCACCGGAATCTTTCCATTGCCCTTCTTTGTTCTCGGTGACAGCTATGCAGGTATCTGCCTGTAATATAATATACCCTGTATTATCATGGAAGAACCGTTTCTTATCTTCCGACCAGACTTTGCCCTTGCCGAATCGTTGGTCGATAGATGTAATTATGGCAGCTGTACTGTCGGCATGAATGTTACTTCCCATACATAGTATATAATCATCGGTAAATATCCATGCTTTGTTTGCTTCCAGTTTGTTGCGTTTCAGTTGCATGGCTGTGATTCCTGTATTTTTATAGCTGACTCCTCCAACGTAGGAACTGTGATTACGCGAATTGTTGTCATTTGATTTTGAAATGGGAGCATTGCTCTCATAAGTGGTAATTCTGGGAATTTTTCTCCAGTCCCAAAAAGGAAAAATATTGTGATATTCGTCACCGCGTACGTAAGTATATAGTGAACCGTCGGCCATGTAATACCCTTTCAAATTATCTTCGTTCACTGCCTCTCGACCGATGACTCTGTCCGAAGCCATACGTACGGAAGCCATCCATTTGTGCGTACGGTGGATTGTGTAATCTGATTCCCAAAAATATTTGTTTCCTATGAATTCATTGGAGATCTGTGAAAATACAGAATTACGACGAATCATTTTTTTTATTTTCCGGGCAACTTCCGGTTCACTACTTTTCATTAACGAATATGCAGTGAAGAGTAGATAGAACCCCTTGTCAATATCTGCATTTCGGAATAACTGTCGGTTAAGTCCGTTTACATCCCAATAGCCTTGCCATACAATCCATTGATAACCTTCTAAAAGGAGAGAAGTGAGAATATTTTGTTGTTCTTTAGAGAAAGCAAGGGAAGTTCCTGCGAATAATTCCGAATAGAAACTCATGTTGGAGAGAAATGACAATCCGTAATTTCCGAACTGTTGTTGTGGTCCATGTTGATGAAAACTCCAGTCGGCTTTGATCCCTTCTCGTTGTCCGAGGATTATTTCGGAAGCGATGACTTCTCGCGCTTCTTTGGTCAAATTCCAGTCGTTTGTTAATAAAGCTCTGATTAGAACATTCCCTGCTCTCCAAACTTTATTTTGCCCTGTTCCACTGAAGGATGCATTGTCCATTACTTTGATTGCATCCCGTTTTTCCTGTTCGCTCATTTCATCCTCGAATAGTAAGAATGCGGGGCCAAGAGTACGTGGAATACCGATTTGGTTGTACCACCAGTTTTTGCATACCAATCCTTGACTGAACCAGAAATTCATTGTCCGATGAATAGCATCAGTCAACCGGTATGTTTCTGACGGTTTGAGAACTTGCCGTTTCTGGTAGTAATATTTGGTGAGTTTCAGAATCCGTTCTGTGTGTATTTTCGGTTCCCATCCTGAACGTTTGCTATCTGCGTAGTTGATATCTCCCCATGAACCGTCTGTACGGAGCGTGTTTGTCAACTGTTCGATTTCTTCGGGAGAAATAGGATACAGTTGTTGCAGTTCAATCACATTCTGGTCGGAAACTTCTTTTTCGGGCGGAATCATTGATAGCTTTTTGAGCAGTACTTCCTTGCCTTTGTCTTTTCCGACAATTGCGTTAATATAATTTCTTTTAATCAAACTCACTGAATCGTTGATTCTTTCCTGTGCATTGAGTGAAGATTTACATTGCAAACATAGAAACAACGATAGATAAATGTAATGGATAGTAGTTCTCATATTTTTATTGCATTATTTTTTACGGATAAATAATCAGCCCTTTATATGGCTTTTAAACATATCATATTTGCAAACTTCTTGTCCATATATTGAGTCGTTTATTGCCAATGTCACAGGCTTTCCCCAAGTTTTAAAATCAGTTGTTGATATATAGCAGGGCTTATAGTTGTTGCCTCGGAAAAACAAATATGTGCGATTCCCTTACTTTTTAATTTAACCTTTATTTATTTCTTTCACGACGGATTTGCCAGCCATTTCGCCTTGCGGCAATACGAAATTCGTGACGCTCTTGCCTCCTCCTTTGTGTGTCAGCGTAACGTTTATCTCTTTCAGTTCCACCGACTCGCATTGGGGATTGGCAACAGCCATTGTGCCTTTTTTCTCGTTCCAGACCACCACACAAGGAGCGTCTACAGCTATCGAATGGTCAGCGTCTATCGCCAACGTCCCCGGTTGATAGAACACAGCTTCCGTAATGTCCGATTTCTTGTTGCGCACTGCCTGTAGTATCTCTGTGTTTGCAAGTATCGCGATGGGATGTCTGTTCGCGTATCTGTCCGCAGCCTTGGCGGAGGTGTGCCTGGGCTTTACTATATAGGCATATTGCTCGTTGGCGGGCCTTGCTCCGTGGTCAATGTTGAGGCTGAACAGTTTGTTCATGCACCCTATTCGGAACTTTGATTGCGGCCTCAGGTTGAAATAGGCAACTCCTCCGTGCATCACCCAGTCCACATTGGAGGGTTGTGCCTCTTCTGTTACCACATGGCTTTTGCCTTTTGCACTGTACGTCACCTTCCCATCCATGTTGGTCTGATTCAGGGTGGTATAAATTGGGGCTTCCCTTTCTTCTGCGCTTATACCGCTTCCGAGACATACATATTCGTTGTCAAAGTAGAACCATGCCTTGTGGGCTTTCACTCCGCGACGCTCCAATATCATTCCGCAGGCACCATATGTGCCATCATCGGCACCACCAGCGTAGGCGTGCGTGTTTCCCCCATTCTCTCCCCAAAGAGGAATGGGCAGGGGCTTGTCGTCCTGCTCGGCGGTGATGCCCGGAAACTGACGGACGTTCATTTTCTTGAAGAAATCTCCTTCATACTCCTTACCGGTGACAAAGAGATAGTTCACTCCGTTACTACTGCAATAGTTCAACTCGCCGTCTCCATTCCCCGCTTCATTACCTACTGTGCGGGTGGAGGTCATTCGTGAAGAGGTCATATATCCCTTTCTGCGATGCACCATATAGTCAAATCGCCAGAACATCCGGTTGCCTTCTAAACTGTTCTCGCCATGAATACGCTTGGAGACAAGGCGTGTTTTGGGAGAGGTATTGCTCAACTTGTTCAATCGGTCTGCCAGATTTTCTGTATCCTTTGCCCCACTTGTCGAAGAAATAAAGCGACCGGCATGATTGGGGTCGTGATGTCGGTTGAAGAAGATCCACTGTACACCGTTTATAAACAACTCTTCTATCAGTTTGACTCCTATGGCTTGAAATCGTGTGCCGTCGCAGAACTCTAAATAATAAATCACGGAGTTCACAAATTCTTTCCCGTAATTGGCAAAATAGAGTTGCCTTCCACCGCCACAATGTTGGGCGAACAGATAATCAGTCAAGATGCCATTTTGTGACTGGATGGTTAACAATTCGGACATGATATTCTTAAATTCGATCATTACCTTCTCATCTTCATTCAAGACAGCGGCGGCAAATGCCCCCATCACTATGTCTGCCCCATTGGCTCCCTCTTTTCCCAAGTTGTTTCTTTTCCCAAGCTTATATTCAAAATAGAGATAATCGGTCACCTTTTGAAACAAGGATGCATTTTCTTTGATTTCATTTGCCATTAATACTACACTAATCGACAGCTCCTTAGGATAGGCAATGGAACGAAACCACCAGTTTTTAGCTCGATGGTCTTTTTCTATCCAGAATGCCAGTGCCTTCAAATAGTTCGACTTCAGGGTTTCGTTGTGATAATATAGGTTTTTCGGATGCGTATATGCGGTAGCCATACCAATAATATTCTTGACATGTTGCCTGGGTTCGCCCCCTGTCGATTGGTAATTGATGTCTTTGAAACTTCCATCGGCAGACAGTTTGCCCAATATATTTTCTACGCTTTTCGTTGAGGGATTGTGCGAATAAGCGGTAAACATTCTGTTGTAGATGGTTTCAAAGTCGGACGTGGCATGAACTTGTGCGAGACCTCCTAAACATACCATCATCATGCAATATATGCTGAACAGTGCTCTCATTCGTTTATCTTTTATTTCTTCCATTTTTTACGTTTGTCTGGGTCGTGCATCATTAGCTTATACGTGTCTTGAGGCACTACCTTGCTCTTTTTTTGATACGTCCGCTTGCCATCGCCTATGACAAAGAAACTATCCACTAATCTTATATTTTCGATAGATGAGCCTATCATGACACTGAATTCCCCCGGCTCGATTACCTTTTCGTTCTTCTGGTTGATGAGTATCAGGTCGTCCGGTACAATGCTGAAATTGACAATTTTAGATTCGCCCGGTTGCAAATGGATACGTTCAAATCCACGGAGTACTTTTTCGTAAGCCGTGGTGGAGCTGATGACGTCGTTGATATAGAGTTGTACCACTTCATCGCCCGCTACATTCCCGGTGTTGGTAATACGGCAAGAAACACGCACATTCCCGGTCTTTGTATATATGCTGTCCAACTTCATGTCGCTGTATTCAAATGTGGTGTACGAGAGGCCGTGACCAAAGCAATACAGTAATCCCGCTACTCCCGCACCATTGGCAGGCTCGTCATTTGACCCCGGTTTGCAAGGAATGTTCATGGGCAATTGTCCTACCGAACGCGGCCATGTGCTGTTCAACTTACCACCAGGATTATACTCTCCTAACAAAGCCTCAGCAATTGCCATACCCCCTTGTGCTCCGGGGTAGGGAGCCGCAAGAATGGCAGAAGCATATCGGTCAGCATAGTTGATGGCGGCAGGGCGTCCCCAAATCAAAACCACAACTACCGGTTTGCCCGTAGCTATCACAGCTTTCAACAGTTCTTCCTGGCGTCCCGGCAAATCCAAACTGCTACGGGTACGATTCTCTCCGGATGTGGCGATTCCATCTCCCAATACCAGCACAGCCACATCGCTTTGGTTGGCCAAGGCCACGGCTTCATCAATACCTTTTTGTTCGGATGCAGAAATAGGTTCAGGGAAAATTTCCGTCTTTGGCCATCCTTCATTGACCAACTCTACGCCTAAGGTATAATTCACTTCGATGCCCTTGCGCGCTCCCAACTCTTTTAATCCGTCATATACGCTGACAAACTTATAATCAGCAGGACCATAATGGGTGGGCACATAATTGCAGGTATTCGCGTTCGGTCCGATCAATGCGATTTTCCGTACATTGTCGGCAAAAGGCAAGGTCTTGTCGTTGTTTTTCAACAGCACTAGGCACTCTTTTGAAGCGCGTAACGCGGCTTGGAGATGTTCGTCGCATTTCAATACCTGTTGCGCCTTCTCTGCATCTCCGGTATAAGGATTGTCGAAAAGACCAATCCAAAATTTCACATACAACACTTGCGACACTAATTCGTCCAGTTTCTCTACCGGAAGACGTCCTTCTTTCACTAATGTACGGATATGGTTGATGTATATGTCGGGAGCATCAAAACGAGTACGAACATTCAGCCCGGCTTCCAAAGCCTTCAGGGTAGCTTCCTCGAGATCTTCACTTACATAGTAGAAATTGGACAAACGTTCGATGGCATAGCTGTCGGACACCACATAGCCTTTGAACCCCATTTCCTTACGTAACTTATTGGTCAGGAACTCATAACTTCCCGCCATAGGATCGCCGTTGTAATCGTTCAACGCACACATCACTCCCAACGCACCGGCCTCCGCAAAGACTTTACGGAAAGGATATTCGTGTATGTAATACATTTCGGAAGGAGTGATATGCGGATCTGTACGAGAGAAGTTCTGCCGTGCTCCCTTGCAATCTCCATAACCTACAAAGTGTTTGGGAGAAGATACCACGTGTTGCTCTTGAATACCCTTTGCCATACCCACACCTAAGCGTGCCACCAAATAGGGATCTTCACCGATGCTTCCTTCAAAGCGCCCCCAACGTTGATCGCGCACCACGTCCAAGATAGGTGCGTACACATTGGTATATCCCAATGCACGTGCCTCTTTTCCCTGCACTACACCTTGTAGGTAGGCCAACTCTTTGTCCCACGTACATCCCAAGGCATTCATCGATGGAAAACTGGTGGCATGGCGGGCTGCCAATCCTCTGATGCCTTCGTTGGTGAAATCAACGGGAATCCCCAAGCGGGTATATTCCACAAAGAAACGTTGAGTCTCACGGATGGTTTTTGCCATGTCGTATGGAGTCTTGTTTTCTTCAATCTTTTCGTGGGAGATAAACTCGTCAAGATTGCAAATTCCGTCTTTCAACACCATATTCCTCCATTCGGCTGTAGGCAGACTGTCCTTCAAACACTTTTTATAACCATAGTAAGTGGCAAGTTGATTAGACTTCTCTTCCATAGTCATCTGGCTTAACAGATCAGCGATACGTTTCTCTATCGGTTGTGCTGGGTCTTCGTACACGTCTTTTTTTCCGTTTTTGTTGAAATCTATCCAACTTTTGTGGTAGATTTTGTTTTTGGGAGGATAAATTTTAGTAGATTGTGCACCGACTGTATTGATATTTAATACTAATAGAAAAAAAAGCATCAATTTTATATCCATAATAGTGAAATTGTCTTTTAGTTATAAATTTAGGAGATAAAGAAGGGGGAGACTGAAACGCTTTGATAGAAAGATATTCATCTCCCCTCTAAGACAGTTGATTTTACTCTTTAAGCACAACAGGATACAGCGTACCGCCTGTAGGATTCGGATATTCTTGAACTTTTCTGAAATTGTTGTATTTCTGTTCATCGTTATAGCCGTTTTCCCAAGGGCCGATATAAAGTTCGTCGTCCGACCAAGGCGTGTTGCCTCCACGGTTCTCTTCCAGACATCTGTTGCGGTAGATGAAGTTCTTGCCGCCCACATGGTGCTGGTTAGACCATGGGCCCATGATGGCTGTATAGTTAGTGCTTAATGTTTTCGGTACCATAATCCGGTTGTGTTCTACCAAGTTGTCGCCACCGTCGTTGACGTGGAACGAGAATTCCTGACGAATGTCGTTCTTATAGAACACATTGAACTTGGATGTTGGATTCTGCATCGTGACGTGACGGATGTGCGTCACCTTGCAACCGGTAATCAGGTGATGGTCACCGTCGATGAAGAAGTACCCCTGAGCGCCCCCATCTTTATTGTAGGCACCGTCCATCTCGACATCGCGGACAGTGTTTTTGTATCCGTTCATCCAAATCGGATGAGAAGCACTGTTCACAATCTTCACATTGTCTACGTATGAATTACGTATATATCCTCCTTTGTCATTACCGGTCATATCAATCATTTTATGTCCGCCCTTGTCCTTCAAGGTTTCTTTCATCAGGCTGGGGTCGGGGTCTGTAGTAGTCCAGTCACCCTTTAACGTCAGATTGCGAACGCCACTGCCATTTGCATTATATAATGACACATTACCGTCATCCTTTATCTTGATAATCACTCCGTCACGGCTTTCGCCCACCAAGGTGCAACTTGAATATATGCGTACACTCTTATTGAATACATATTCTCCGTTTTTCAGATAGATGATTCGTTGGCGGTACTTATTTCCGGTGTTGTTAATGTAATCCAAAATATCGTCTACAGAAGTACCACCCTCGAACTCCTTGATTTCGCGACCGTCGGACATGATAGTTTTCAATGAAGGAATACCGCCTTGCACACCGGCATTCATCCATTCCGTTATCTTGGCTTGATAGATGGGGTCTACACGAGTCATGTCGAATGTCACGTCCGGGTCGCCCACACGTACTTTCGTCTCCCACGGTTCACACTGCGACACCCGATAGGTCTTGATTTTCTCTTTTCCCGATGTGTTTTTCAGCGTAACGGTAGCCATCCGGACAATACCTGTTTCATTCGGTTGGATAGTGGCTTTCACCTCTACGCCTTCCTTGTTTGCGTTTCCATTCTCCTTGTCGAATGTAATCCAATCTACATCGGTGCTCAGCACCCACGGTTCGTTTGTTGCCACTTGAATCATGCGGTCTTCGCCTTCCGGCGCAAAGTCAGCGGGCAAGCCCTTCACGTTAAACGCATACGACTTTTGGTGCACCTCAATGATATGGTTATTCAGGATGGAAGGAGAATGCACGCCAATCTTCGCCATGCGGTCTTCGCCCGTATGGTTGTCGTCCACCGACACCTTTACCTGGATGTAACCTTCTTCTTTCTCCGTCTCCACTTTACACCAATCGCGGTTGCTCTTCACGGAACTGTTTATGGGACTCTTCACCGTGAAGGTGATGGGATACTGTTCTGTAAGTTCGGCAGTCACTTCGTATATGCCTTCTGCCTCTATCTCAAACTTGATAGTCTCGTTCGCTGTGTCATCGTCATTGCACGAGGTCAATGGCAGCACCAGAGCTGCCATTGCTACATATTTGAACATTGTTTTCATTCTACGTTTTTTTATGATTTAATTTGCTTTTTCCAATACAAATTCGTCAAACCAGAATTGGACAGGTTCGCTTGAAACCAATTTGCAACTGGTTGCACCAAATTCTCCTGTAGTATGAGGCTTGAACACCAATCTCACCAATCCGTCTTTTAAATCATTTTCAGGAATATCCAATGTAATGGAATATTTCTGCCATGTATTTCCCACATATTCCAACATGGTTGGATAGAGAGAACCGGAACCCTGTTTGATAACTGTTTTGCCATTCTCATTCGCCAACGTCTTATAATTTCTGTAATCCTTAACCGAAACATCTGCCAAAGTGAAACTTAATACAAATGACGATACCGGCTTATCGCTTTTGACATAGAAACTCAACGTATGTTTGCCGACAGAAACACCATCAAAAGTCAATCCCACATCTGTACTCCACCAATTAGGTATTTTCGGACTCTTAAAGCTCAACGAGTGCTTGGTATTGTTTGCTCCGTTTGCATCATCCACAAAGAATTCAGTGCCGGCACCTTCTAGTACATTCCAACGATTCCGATACTCCAGCATCCTTTCGTTTTCCAACTTCCATCTTGGTACTATTACAGGTGCCTCCGTATCGGAATAGGCTGTTTCCAAATCACCGTTCTCTATCAGATTGACAGTTTTTCCCTCTTTATCTTCGTCATCTTTCTCCTCGCTATCTCCATTGTTAATCTTCGCATAATAACGAACGTATTCCACTTCCATCTGGGCAGGGAAGACGGTCTCGTCAATTTCCCACTTCCCCCCCTGTGTACCACCGACAGCAAGGTTCATCGTTAGATAGAACGGTTGGTCGAAAGGCCATTGCTTGTATGAATCCGATTCCTGGTTCCGCTGGTAGGTCAGTACGACCTTATTGTCGAACAGGATTTCGATGCTGTTCTTTTCCCAAACCACAGAGTAGAGGTGGAATTTGGAATCCAGCGTGTTGGAGCTACACGAAGAAGCCGGACGTTCGTCCACTTTGTCCAGCGTGTTTTGCGTATGGATGGTCTGATACACCGAATTGTGCTCGTCTTCATCTCCCCACACATACTCCATGATGTCGATTTCGCCATAACCGTCTTCATACACGTTTTCCGTAGGTATCAACCGAAAAGCCGGAAGTATTCCCCGTCCTGTAGGTATTTTAGCGGCAATGTCAATACGTCCGTACTGAAAGTCTTTTTTCATTTGCGATTTCACCGAAGCCGAAGAAAACTCAAAATGATAAGGGGCTCCCATTCCGTCAGTACCATCGTGCGGGTCTTTGAACGCGTGTAGCAGCAGTTTCCCATCTTCCACCCGCGAGTGGCTCAGATCTGCCTTCTTGTAATCCTGAAGTTCTTCATTGCGTTGATAACCCTCTTCGTAGCTCCACACTTTATCATCGGGCAGTCCGTCTTCTTCAAACTCTTCTGCCCATGCCAGTTCATAACCGTCATACTGCACAGCGCGCTCCAACGTATGCGTCGGGCAGTTCACCGTGATTTCATCGGTGCATGCTCCCAACATCAGGGAGCATGTTATTATCATTGTATTTAGTTTCATAGTCTATAACTAATATAAATAACTCTATAAATTTTCTTACCAACCCGGGTTCTGAGTCAGATTGTCATTGACGAAGCTCTCCTTTTGAGGAATGGGATAGAGATACATCTTGTTCTCCCATACACGGTTCTGTACAAGCTCTTTCTGATAGGTGCCGTTCTGCTTTTTCACCCCATAGATATTCTCCACAAGATTGCCTTCTTTCCAGCGACGGATGTCCCAGAAACGATGATCTTCGAAAGCCAGCTCAATGCGGCGCTCTTTCTTCACCAATGTCCTGAATTTGTCTTTATCCGTTTCCGTATATGCAGGCATGCCTGCAGCCACGCGCACCTCGTTCAGCGCTTCCAACGCCGATTTCTTGCAATAATAGTCGGTGTACGTCGGTCCTTGCCATTCGTTCAGCGCTTCCGCATAGTTCAGCAGAATCTCCGCATAGCGGAACACCGGATAGTGATGAGGCTTCTTCACCGGTGTCACCGGACTCAGCGACACCGTCTCGTTCATCAGTTTCTTCAAGTAGTAGCCGGTGGTAGTGGCTCCTTCGATGGGCATACCGTTCTTGCCGCCTTCCAGCGGTTCCACCACCTGTCCCATATACTTCATGCCATCGCAGATGACGTTCAGATAAAGACGCGGGTCGCGGGTCGGCTTCCCTTTTTCATCGTAATACATCTCCTCCACATGCTTCGGATTGTTCCAATCGAACGGTTCACCGGTGAGGAAGTCAAACTCGTCCACCAAGTTTTGTGTCGGTGTGTTTCCACCTTTGGCTCCTTCAAAGCCCATTGGCAGGTTGCGTGCCTCGAACGTATTACTTTCTCCGCCTCTCACTTCCCAAATCAGCTGTTTGGAGTTGAGTACTCCATTGCCGCCATCTTTATGATATAGCGGGTCTTCGGTGATTTTAGGCATCGAATAGAGCTTCAAGGCAATCACATCATGGGCGGCCTTGGCGGCAGCTTCCCATTTGGCGGAAGCGTTTCCGTCGCCGGCAAACAACGGGCTTGCCGCATAGAGCAACGCCCGCGAACGGATGGATAAAGCTATACCTTTAGTGATGTGTCCGGTTTCACCGAACAGCTCGTTTTGGTTTAGCACTAGGTCGGGCAACAGGCGCTCGATTTCACTGTTCACAAACGCGATGATGTCATCGAACGAACTCTTCTCTACTTGGTTAATTTCATCCAGCGCATACGTACGGGTCATCAAAGGCACATCCCCATAGCGTTTTGCCAGCTCAAAGTGGTAGTAGGCACGCAGCACTTCCACCTCTTTCATATAAGCACGTACCTTTTTGATGTTGTCGGCATAGTTCTTGTCCCATTCATACCGCTTGAGGTTCTCTTCCGAGAAGTTTTCCATCAGCGAGTTGGCATCGTGAATCACCTGATAGAACTCGCTCCAACGGTCGTCTACCAACTTGATAGGACTCCAGGCGTTGGAATAGATGTACCACACCGCATTGTTGGTCCATGTGTACACCGCATTGTCTGTGGCGGACTCTCTCAACGCATCACTGATTTTCCCCCAATCGGATGGTACCGCGCGATACACACCGTTCACCATGCGGGTAACATTGTCAAAATAGGCGTATGCTTCCTCTTTGTCCATGCCCGACGACTCGTCGAAATCGAGAAAATCACATCCTGTCAATGCAAGGGAAGCAAACAATATCGTATAAATCTTCTTTAGTTTCATTGTCATCTTCTTTAGAAATTAATATTTACTCCGAAATAGACCGAAGTCATGTCCGGATAGTTGATAGAGAAATCCTCACAGTTCATGTAACTGATGTGATCCAAAGAGAACAGATTGTTGGCACGTGCATAGATCTGGAGGTTGTCCATCTTCATGGCGTTCACCCATTTCTTCGGCAGGTTGTAGTACACGTTCAAGTTGCGTAGCTTGAAGTAGGATCCATTTTCCAACCACTGTGTACTGTTGCGGAAGTTGTTGGCATTGTCAAGCGTAGTCAGGCGAGGTACATTGGCAATGTCTTCCGTTCCCTCTCTCCAGCGAATCTTGTCTTTCAGGTACCAAGTGGAGAGGTTGCTGTCGTTGTTGCGCAACGGCCAATAGACGCTCTTCACATTCAGCATCTTGCTGATTTTGCCCGTTCCTTGGAAGAAGGCGTCGATGCCGAATCCCTTGTACTCGAATCCAAAGTTGATGCCGTAGTAGATACGGGGTAACACGCTTGAATAACCGATTTTCACCACGTCATAGTCGTCGATACGTCCGTCGCCGTTCTGGTCTTTATATTTGATGTCACCCGGGCGAACCTCGGAGAACATCTGTTTCGGACTGTTCTTGATGTCTCTCTCATCGCGAAAATAACCGATGGCTTCCAATCCGTAGCACTGATAATAGGCATCCCCCTTTTTATACAGATACTCATATGGCTGATAGCCCTCACCGTTCTCCTCAATTTCTGTTTTTAGGAACGAGAAGGTGCCTCCTGCGTAGTAGTTAAAATCTTTCCCTGCCTTGTCTTTCCACATAGCCGACATGTCGAAACCTTTGGAGTTCATGCGGCCGATGTTCTGCTGCGGAATGCCGGTTCCGATGACTGCCGAGAACAGGTTGTCGCTGATGGTCAGTATGTCCTTGCGCTTGTCGTAGAAGCCGTCGAATGTCAACGCTAAGCGTTGGTTGAAGAATTGGGCGTCCAATCCAATGTTGTATTTGTCTGCCAACTCGATAGTCAGATTGTCGATGGGCAGCGCACCGGGATGTAATCCGCCTCCATTACCGGGATTCACCGGCGGGTTCTTCACCTGGAATCCACCACAATTTTCCCAATACCGCTCGTCTAAGTCGTAGTCGATGTTGTCATTGCCCGAACGTCCCCAAGAGACACGCAGCTTCAGAAAGTCGACAAACGTGGTGCTTTTCATGAATTTCTCATTGGACAATACCCAGGCTGCCGAAACCGCAGGGTAGGTACGGAACTTGTCGCCATCGCTCAGCACGCTGGTACCACTGTGGTTCACCACCACGTCCACCATATAGCGGTCGTTGTAGTTGTAACCACCGGTGAAGATGAACGACTGACGCTTGCGGGTATTGTTGCGTCCCATCGGGGTATACGACTCTTGGCTGTACTGCAACGTGCCGTTCACAGCATGGAGACCGAATGTGCGGTCATAGCCCACCCTGGCATCCACCACAGCGCGGATAAACTGACTGTTGAGCCAACCATTGTCGATAGAGAGGGCGCTGTCGTCGCCAAACTTGGCACCTTGTGTCTCATATTCGCCCATGGCCGGCAGATAGAGCGGGGTCTTTACCTCATATACATAGTTCTTGCTACCTATATCTCTGTACACCGCATCGTTGTCATACGCCACGCCTACTTCGGCACGTAGTCCCTTTGTCAGCAACGAGAAGTCTTGTTGGATCCGCATGTCTGCCTGAAGCATACGACGGTCAGTTCTGTAATAACCCACGTCAGCAATCTGGGCTATGGGGTTCTTCTTGAACAGATGGTCACCTCCCCATATGTTGGTGCTGGTGCGTACGGGGAATGCAGCCGATGGCACATGATAAAGCGCAGAGAAGATATCCTCTTCCGACTTGTTCGGGCGATTCTCTTCACGCAGCAAACCGAAAAGCGATACAGAAGCCTTGGTGTAAGGAGTAACGTCCACATCCAGGTTGATACGGGCATTGAGGTCATACTTCTTCATCTGCGAGTTATAGCGCTCCGAATAGTCGGTCAGTTTTTTGTCTAAGATACCATAATCGTTCTTATAGTTGATGGAACTGTAGTAGCGCATCCGTTTGCCACCCCCTCTGAAGGCGATGTTCAACTGGTTGTTGACGCTGTGGTTGCGTAGCGCCTCTTTCTGCCAGTCGGTGTTGGCAAAAAGATCGCGATTAGTGCCATATTTGAAAGCGTCCAACGCCGTCTGGTCATACTGCAATGGCAGTCCGTCATAATAGAGTGCCTCGTTCTTCATCATGGCGTAGGTGTAACCATCTACGAAATCCGGCTGGTTGATAGGAAGCCCGATACCGTGGGTATAATTGATGTCGATGTCCACTTTCTCATGTACACCGCGCTTGGTGGTGATGACAATCACACCGTTGGCGCCGCGTGTGCCCCACAAGGCCGTGGCAGCACCGTCTTTCAGCACTGATACGCTCTCCACATCATTCAAGTTCAGGTATTTGATGTCGCGGGGAATGCCGTCTACCACAATCAGCGGGTTGCGACTGGTAAGCGAACCTCCGCCGCGCACCATCAGTTCGGCTGTATCGGTCCATCCGGTGTTCTGTTTCACAATGAGTCCCGGAATCAGTCCGTAGAGCACATCGCTGATGTTCTTTGTCGAGTTCTTTTCAAGCATCTCTCCCGAGAGGGTAGAGATAGCTTGCGTACGACTCACATCTGTCCGCAGGATGCCTTGGTTGTTACTCCGCAAGTCAAAATCGCCCAACGAAATCGTCATGGATTCTCCGGTCACCCACACTCTGCGTAACTGTCCTTCGGCGTATACCACCTCGATGCAATCTCCTTTTTGGGCTTCAATGGAGAACACACCGTTATCGTCCGTTATCGTCTTCTTTGAGGGGTCGCCCAGCAAAGAGACCGATGCTCCCAACACTGGCTGCTGTTGCTGATTCTTGATCGTACCTGTCAGGGTGTGTTGTCCCATAGCCGAGAGGGAGAACATGCAGGCGATACTTAAAATCGAAATATATTTCTTTTTCATTTTATTAGCAATAAAAATTAATATTCAATTATTCCCAACCCGGATTCTGAATCAAACCGTATTTTTTATTAATCTCATTCAAGTTTATGGGGCAAAGATAATAACGATTGTCCCATTGGGCTGTCCACACACGTTGGTTGACGGCCTCTTCCTTGATTTCATAGCGGAACACATGCGTTTTCGGATCTTTCACATCCTCCTTTTTCTCGCCATCTTTCAGCCATGATTTCAATCTTCTGCGCTTCAGGTTGGTAAGGTAGTCGTTGTGTTTCCAACGGGCAATGTCGTAGTGGCGTACCTCTTCGTAGCCAAACTCTAAGGCACGTTCTTTCAAGATAGCTTCGCGCAGTGGCTCGCCGGGAGCAACAGCTTCGGGAGTCAGTTCCCACATGTCCACACGTTCGCGCACCATGTTGATATAGTCGTAAGCGTTGTTGCCAAATTCATCTTTCTCTTTTGCTTTGCCCAATTCGTTCATCGCCTCGGCAATGTTCAGATAGATTTCCGGCAGACGCATCAACGGACATTGATAGAATTTGCCGCTCAATTCGTTTCTGATGTCTTGAATAAACTTGCGCTGTGCCACACCGAAATATCCTAAGTTACCCCAGCCATCCGGTCCGGTCCCCCCCATATCTTGCGCCACTTCGCGTCCGCCTTCATAAATCTCAGCCTTACGTCCTCTGAACTTGTCCCCGGTCACAATCAATGTCTCATAAAGACGGGGGTCGCGTACCTCATTGCCTTTGGCATCAAAGAAAGGATGTTCGCGGTGTACGGGATTGTCCCAGCTGAATTCGCCTCCGTCTTTCATCTGGAACATATCCGCATAGTTCAACAGCGGATTACATACTCCAAAACGGATTTGTGAAATTGCCTTTGAATTGTGATCCCATTTAATCCAGCGGTGGCTGGAGATCAGCACTTCACCATTGTAGCGGTCGAAATACCCGGAACAGAAGTCTTGACGCGGATTGCCGGTATTCACCAATTTATAGCGGTTGTTGTTCTCGCGGATAAACGCTAGGCCTGCATCCAAGGCATCCTGCCAACGCGACTGATCGTAATTGCCATACCACACATAGTGTTTGTCGGCAGCTTCACCCTCTTTGTAAGGTTTGTCACTGTTGAACAACGGACTTGCCACGAAAGTCAGCAAGCGCGATTTCAATGCGTAGGCTCCCGCCTTGTGCATACGCCCGTCATCAGCCGAAGAGACTTCCCATGTCAACAGGGTTGCGGCATCGTCAATCAGTTTGCATATCTTCTGCACGCTCTCCTCTACGGTCATGCGGGTCATATGCATATCATCGTCGGGCTTATAGGCATGGTCTATCCAAGGCATTCCGCCCAAATTGCGCAACATATTCATATAATGATAGGCAATAATCATCATCGCCTCGCCTTTGCGCACGTTTTTCTCCTTCTGCGTCATGTCAGGCACACGGTCTACATTTTCCAAAAAGATATATGCTTGGCGGATGCCGTAGGTGGCAGAAAATTCGCCATGCTCTTCGTTGTAGGACAAGCTATAAGCCGACCTTTCCGATCCACTTGCCGTTATATTCCCTTGATGGTATCCGTTTCCGCCCGATTTAATTGCATCTGCCAAGTCCGTAATTGACTCTAAAGCACACCAACCCAAACGGTTGTTGTGTGGCTGGTAGTCAGGCAGCGAGTGGTACACCTGGTTCAGCGCCTGTTCGGCATACACCTTTTTGGCATACACGCTGTCGATGTTCATTTCATTGCTCAAAGGCTTCTCCAAAAAGTCATTGCCAAATTTCAAATCATCAGCGTCCCACCAAGCCAACATAGGCTGTAGGGATAAATCCGAATTGCTTGGGATAGTATTTCTTGCTTTGGTTGTAGAGTAATAATCCGGTCACATTGTGGTTGCCGAACTTGCGGTTATAGCGCAAGCTTGCCTCCATATACCAGTCGCGTGCACGCTCTATTTTCTCCTCATAGCTATATTTGCTATTTGTACCTTCTATCAGATAGATAATGTTGTTGCTAAAATCGGGGTCATCGACCGGCATACCGGGATTCTCCAATTCCGACTGGAAATAGGGTATGTAGACCTCATGATTTTTCTTTCTGATTTTAATGAACGAGTAGTCTGTGTTGTAAGCGGCCTTCACCTCGGCAGAAAGTCCTTTGGTCAGGAAATCCAATTTCTGGACAAGGTGCAAGTCGAGGTTCATCGTGTTCTTCACATTTTTTTTATATCCCTCCATATATTTGCTCAATGGTTCCCCCATCTTTATATCCCTGTATCTATTGCCTTGGCTGATTACATGATGTCCGTCCACAAATCCTGGGCTGCTGAACGGCTGCGACCAGTTGATTGTTTTCCAAACCTCACTATTGGAAGGCTCGTTCTTGTCGCCTACCACACCACCGATACCTATTTTCAGGATAGTGGTCTTGGTGATATCCATATCCAAGTTGGCACGATAGTTGTAACGGCTGTATTTGTAGCCCATATTGTCTTGCCCGAAGTCTTTGAACAAACCGTCTTGGAACATATAGCCCAAAGAAACGAAATAGCGTACCTTCTTGGTTCCGCCTGACATATTCAGGTTGTGCTGGGTCTGCACCGCCACTCTGTTTGTCATATAGTCGCGCCATTTCACATTGGGATACATGATAGGCGAGTCGCCCAAGCGAAAACGTTCAAGCGCATACTCATCGAACACCTCTTGACGACCATCGTTCCGTTCCTGTTGGTTGAACATCATGGCGTAGGTATAGCTGTCCGCTGTCTCCAAGGTGCGGGTAGGTGTCTGGATACCTACAGAAGATGTTACGGAGATTTTGGTCTTACCTTCTTCACCGCGGCGGGTGGTGACCAATACAACACCGTTGGCACCGCGCACACCGAACACGGCAGTGGCGGATGCATCCTTCAGCACAGTGATGTTTTCAATTTCATTTGGGTCCATCTGGAAAAAGCTGCGCTCCACACCGTCCACCAAGATTAGCGGAGTACCGCCATCTTCGGTCAACGAACCCACACCGCGCACAAAGATTTTCGGGTCTTCGGCTCCTGGCTGTCCACTGCTCTGCACTGATGACAGACCAGTAATCTTACCGGCCAGCGAGTTGGCTACACTGGAGTTGGGCGACTGCAACAAAGCGTCTGTCTTCACCGAGGAGATGGCACCGGTCAGCGTCTCTTTCTTCTGCACGCCATAGGCAACCACCGTCACTTCTTCCAACTCGTTAAACGTCTCTTTCAAGACAATCTTAACACTCTTCCTGCCTTGCAAAGACACCTCCTGGGTTTCATATCCGATGTACGAAACCACCAAATGAACCTTAGCGGCGTCAGCCACCGTAATTCTAAAGTTTCCATCCACATCCGTCACGGTTCCGGTTGAAGCACCCTTCACTTGAATGGTTGCTCCAATGACCGGCTCGTTGGTCGAATCCATTACTTTACCCGTAACAGACATCTGCTGCCCATAAGAAAAAACAGCAGAAAACAGCATCAATAGCAGTACACTTGTCTTTCTCGACCTGTACTTGCTTAGCCTTTCAGTCTTGTTCATAATTAATTAGATTTGTACACATAAGAACAGTGTGATTAATAAAAAATTGAAAACAATCTTGATACCCTAAAAAGAACTCTCCATTGAAAACTGATACAAATAGATTGAACAAACACAACAGGAACGACATATTATACAAACGAAATGTTCGTTTTGTACAGACTGCGTTATTTTTCACTTTTACGTGCCAAGGCTTCCAGAAAATAATAGTCGGCATAATTGAGCGGCACATTTACCTCGGCATTGTGCGGTATGCTTCCCACCGAATGCATCAGGATAAAGTTGCCGTTTGTTCCTATTTCGGCACGATAAGCAGGGGTACTTAATGTCTGTACAATCCAGTCGGCTGTCTCCCTGTATTTCTGTTCAGGTGCGTAGGTGTACAATTCATACAGGGCAGAAGCGATAACGGCTGCCGACGATACATCTCGAGGTTCGTTAGGAATGTTGAGTGCATCGAAATCCCAATACGGAATCAAGTCCTGCGGAAGATTCTTATGTGTGAAGATAAACTCGTAGACGTTACAAGCTTGTTTCAAGTATTCGGGATTATGGGTGTAACGGTAACACATCGTATATCCATAAATAGCCCAAGCCTGCCCGCGTGCCCAAGCCGATTCGTCGGCATAGCCCTGAGCGGTTTGTCTGCTGCGTACTGTTCCGCTTTCCAAATCATAGTCCACCACATGATAGCAACTGTTGTCGTTGCGGAAGTGGTTCTCCAACGTCCGGTCGGCATGACTCACCGCTATATTATAATAGGTAGAATCGCCCGAAAGCGCAGTGGCCTCGAAAAGCAGCTCCAAGTTCATCATATTGTCGATGATGACCGGACACTCCCAGCCGCGCTTGCTTTGCCATCCGCCGGTCACATCCCACGACTGAATGACCCCGGCATTCGGGCGGAAACGGGTACTAAGCGACTTGGCTGTCTGAACAATGACAGGTGCATATTCCTTGATTCCCGCAAAACGCAATCCGTTGAGGTAGCTGCAACCTATCATGAAACCTACATCATGATGATTGGTGAGGTATTGGATTTCCTCCAACTTTTCTGTGTACTTTTCAGCAAGAGACTTCCACTTTTCATCGTTGCTCAATTTATACAGATACCACAAAGAACCGGGAAAGAAGCCGCTCCGCCAGTCGGCGGGATTGATATACACCACTTCTCCCTTGGCGTTGGTGTAGCCGGGAAGCTTGCCTCCATTCTCATCCGCTGCTTTTGCCATCAACGCATATTGCGAAGCTGCGTTGACCACATTATCAGCTACCAGTTCTTCCTGTTCATTAGAAGAGCCGGCACACCCCGACAGTCCGGACAACACTAATCCGGAAAGGATGAAACTAACGATTGTTTTTTTGTTGAAACACATATTCATATCATATCCTATTTTAAAACTACACAAATGTAGGATGGATATGACAAACAGAACCGTATGTTATATACAAATAATCCGACCTATTATACAAAAACGCATTCAATCGGCAGATGTACGAAATAGTACCTTAACGCATACAAAACAGTACGTTGATATTTACTTATCCCCTCTCTTCTGCCGACGATATTCCTGAGGCGTAATGGTGTATTTCTCTTTAAAGCATCGGGTAAAATGGCGGGGAGATCCAAAGCCAAGCCGGTCGGCAATCTCCGAGATACTATATTCCTTGTTGTTCAGCAACATCACGGCAGCACGTTTCAGGCGGATAGTCAGGATAAACTCCAAAGGTGTCTGTCCGGTGATGGCCTTCATCTTGGAGAACAGCTTGGTGCGCGCCATCCCCAACTCGCACGCTAATACATCAACACTAAATTCTACATCGTCCATGTGTTCTTCGATCACCTTCATCACGCTGTCGACAAAAATTTTGTCCATGTCGTTTGTTGCCAGAATCTGCGGTGATGCCTGCGGCTGGTGCGTGAATTTCTCCTGCAACAAGAGGCGGTTATTTATCAAGTTGTTACAACGCGACAAAAGAATGTCGATATTAAACGGTTTTGTGACGTAATCGTCTGCTCCTGTTTTCAATCCCTCGATGGTATGTTCCGGCGCCGTGCGTGCTGTCAATAATATAATAGGTATATGACAAAGCTCCATATCTTTCTTCACTACCTGACATAGCTCTATACCCGACATCTCAGGCATCAGCACATCGCTGAGAATTAGATCCGGCTGAACGGTACGTACTTTGTCCAATCCCTCTTTTCCGTCGGAAGCCGTCTCTATCTGATAGAATGTCTTGAAAATCTCTGTCAGCATTTTCCTCAATGCTTCATTGTCCTCCACAATCAGTAATTTGTACTTCTGCTCCGGTTGCGCAACCGATTCTTTCGCCTCTTCCGTAAAAGCCGAATCCGACAGAATGGGACATTGCTTTTCCCCTACAGCCGGTTCCATCACTCTTTCTTCACCTGCCTGAAGCTCTTCTTCCGTAAAGTGACTGTTGCCCTTCTTCAGATGAATGGAGAAAGTTGTTCCCTCGTCCACCTTACTCAGCACTTCGATGCTACCGTGATGCAGTTCGATGATTCCTTTGGCAAAAGAAAGCCCTATCCCCGTCCCTGTGGAGAGTCCCTGTTTCGTCTGATAAAAACGTTCGAATATCTTCCTTATATCTTCGGCGGAAATTCCTCTTCCAGTATCAGTCACCTCTATCACCACCTCCTCGATGCGGTTGCGTATGGAGATAGAAATGGTACCCTCCTTCGGAGTGTACTTGAAAGCGTTTGAAATCAGATTGTTCATCACCTTCCGCATCTGCCGGGCGTCATACCAGACTTGGATGTCATCGTCCGACTTCTCGAACCTGAGGCGGATATACTGCTGCTCAGCATACTCCTGAAACGACGAATAAATCTCGTGCAGGAAATCAACCATGTTGTATCTGCCCACCTTAATAGTCATGTAGCCTTGCTCTTGCTTACGGAAATCGAGCAATTCACTAATAAGCTCACGCATCTGAATACAGTTCCTGTAGATTCCCGACAGACGGCTGTGTATCGGTGTCGCAAAGGAATGGAGGCGTAACAGCATCTCTACCTGCCCGATAATCAACGTCAACGGAGTGCGGAACTCATGGGAGATGTTCGTAAAGAAACGCAGTTTCGCCTGATTCATCTCCTGAAGGTCCTCGACATACTTCTCTTCATACTTGAGCGCCGCTTGTAGCTTGATGCGCCGCTTATAGCTTTTCACAATGCTATACAAAAGCGTAAGTCCCAACAGCCAATAAAGTAGATAAGCCCATGTTGTCCGGTAGAAAGGCGGAAGCACCCGAATGTCTATCTTGCTCTCCGACACCAGCTCTCCATTCCGCCTGACAGCTTTAGCTTTCAGGACATATTTGCCAGGGCTTAAGTTGGTATAAGAGACCAAATGCTGTTCGTTCATCTCTGTCCATTCCGTAGAAAAGCCTTCCAGATAATAGAACAAGCGGTCGCTATTGAAAGGCAGATAGTCGGAAAGCGCATATCCAATACTAAACATATTCTGTCCCGGATGCAGAACCAGTTGGTCTACCATCGGCAACCGACAAGAAAAAACGCTGTCGGGGAGTTCTTCACCATTCACCATGAAACTGCTGGGCATCAAGGTATAGTCACGCGCCAAATGCCGTATGCTCTCGACATCGAATGCAAAGAGACCGTTTAGTCCTCCGACAAAGACTTCACCGTCAGCCGACTGATAGAGCGCATTCTCCTTAAGAGAAACTTGCGGCAAGTTGTCGTAGTTTACACACGTATGTGCCCGACAGTCAAACACCGAAATACCTTTATCCGTAGTGAGCAACAGACGGTTTTGAGGAATCTCACACACATTGTACACTCGATTGCTTATCAGCCCGTTCTGCTTTTGATTGAAATTCTCAAAACTGTTCGTCTCTGGATGATAGCTATCGATGCCGTTGTCGCTTGTACAGAACCACAACTTACCCTCGCTGTCCTCATATACGGCATTTATGTTATTACTGCTAATGCTATTCGGCAGTACGTGATTACGCTTGTACTGTTTAAATTGGCCGGTTGCAGACTGATAGGAACACACTCCATTGTTCAGATTGACAATCCACAATGTTCCCCGCCGGTCTATCCATAAATTGATAGCATACTGGCAAAAACTATGCTCCTTCTCATCTTGCAAAAGACGGGTACATCGAGCATCAGCAGGATTGAAAAGCACAATGCCATTGTAAGTGGCCAGCACCAACTCGTCCTTATACGGAAGAATATCCTGAATAATATCGGAAGGAAGAGAGTTCGGGTCCGACTGGTGATGGCGGTAATGGGTAAACTTTTCCGTCTTTAAATCTAACTTGTTCAGTCCACCCATGTGCGTCCCTATCCACAGTACCTCTTCCTTTTCATCATAGTAGACAGCCTTCACATTGTTGTGAGAGATTGATTTTCCCGTGCCGTCTGCCATATATCGCTTAAAGTTCTGCCGCTTGGGGTCATATTTGTTCAGTCCTCCGCCTTCGGTCCCTATCCACAGATTGCCGTTCACGTCTTTCACCATTCTGCTGATGATGCCGGAGCTAAGTCCGTCTTTTTCTATCAAAGAGGGCAGATATTCCCTATATATCTGTTTCTGCGGATGAAAATAGTTGACACCTCCATAATAGGTCCCCGCCCAAATGTTCCCCTGTCTGTCGCAACACAGTCCCCAAACGGAAGAGTGGGTGAGGCTGTTGGCAGTCTCTTTCTTTTTATATTGTATAAAGCAGTTATCGCTCCGGCGGTATTGCGTGATTCCTTCGAATGTGCCAATCCAGATATCGCCCTGCTTGTCCTCAACGCAATGATGGGTGAAATTGGAAGTCAGCACAGCATTATTCGGTGTGTTGCGGTAATTCACGATCTCCCCCTTACTGATGCGATAAAGTCCTTTACCACCACGACTGCTGCAACACCAATAGTCGCCCCGGCTATCTTTGAAAATATCGGAAATAGATGTATCGGGTATCAGTTTTTTTAACGTTTTCCGTCCGGTAAGCAGATACAAGCCGAAGTCTGTTCCCATTAAAATGGAATCATTGTCCACATAAAAACAGCCGATGCTTGCTTTATCGATAAGCCGGTAGAGAGAGTGAAACCGCTGTCCGTCGTATTCCAAAAGTTCATTACCCCAAGCTGCGTACAGTTTTTTGTTAAAAAAGAGAAAAGAAAACCTATATGTCGATAGGGTTGTAAACGTCTCTGTCGCTATATGCACGGCAGAAACGCCATTTTGGGTTCTGACATACACGGTATCGGAATCGGCATCGCCCACTATTTGATTTGCCACGTTGCCGGACAAGCTGTTCGGATTGTCTATTTGCTGATAGTATGTCCGAACCCGATTGCCATCATACAAGTTCAGCCCATTGTTCGTCCCCAACCATATTATTCCCTCCTTATCCTGATAGATGGATGTGACGGAATTGTTAGAAAGTCCATGGTCGACAGTCAAATGCCTGAAAGAGATGCCCTGGGCTTTACCAGCGAAACAAATCGCACACAACATGAGTACACATAGATATATTCTCATAAATAAGATTTAATTTTAAAGTTAACAGCCACAAATCGGTGTCAGTCATTGCTAAACAACGCGACAAAAATAGATATTTATTTTTCATTTTCATACCCTCCCATACATTTATGTACAAAACTGACACATTCGGGCGGTAGTTGTGTACATAACAGCCCTATTTGTCTCTCTCGTCCGTTATATCTTTGCGGTGATAAACAACTATAATTTCTTTAAAAAGTATATCATGAAACATCGTTGCATTTATTTTTGGGTGTTTTCTCTTTGCTGTATATGCACTGTATCGAGAGCACAGAACAAAGAGGCACAGTGGTCAATAGACAACTATCACCACTATTACGGAGAAGCAAGAAAAGTAAGCTCACCGGAGAAAGAAAAATTCATCAAAGAGTTCCGGTTGAAACTGCAACAAGAGAATCTTTATTTCAACAGAAAAGGCAATATGGACAAGCAGGAGCTGAACAAGCTGCTCCAATTGTTGCAACCCGACGGTAAATTCTCCGACTTGGACGACAGCCAAATCGGTCCGGGCAAGGACGGAAACCAGGCAAACAGCGGAGGCGTCATCACAGAAGCCTACCAGCGTCTTTGGTTCCTGGCAAACGCATTTAAGGAAAACAAGCTTTCGCAAGAAAAAGACAGTCGTACATGGAAAGCGTTGCTGAAATCCATCGTACACTATGGCAACCTCGAGATCTCCCGTCCCAACAACTGGGCGCGTTTCCACGCTTCCTGTTTCGCACTTCCCAAATCGGCTTCGGGCATCTACTTCTGCCTCTTGCAGCAGATGGACATCGCTGAAGCGGGGGGAGCGGAAGACAAAGACTTGGTGGCGGCAGCTGACATGCTAAAAATCATCACCCTGCAATCGTGGACACAACCTGTGCGCAACGATGATACCGACCTCAACGTGGTGCAGGTGGAGCGTTTCCGCAACCACGTGTGGTGGGTAGGCGGCAACGGATTGGGAACGCACGGCTACCGTGCCGTATATCAGGCAGCTTTCATCTACCGCTCCATCCCGATGCTCGACCTGCTGGCGGAAGTGTGCCAACGAAGCATCGCAACCACTTCGCAAGCCACCTACCACACCTCGTTCTGGAACGAAGGCTTCACCGCCGACGGTGCCGGCTGGGGACACGGAGTGCAGTGCCTCATCTGGGGATATCCCATCCATGGCACGTCTGGAGCACTGGAGATGCTGGGGATGCTGAAAGACTCTCCATGGAAGACAAAGTTGACCCGTGGAAACGTGGAAGCACTGATGAACTATTTCCGTGGAGGAAACTTCTACTATTATAAAGGATACACCACCCCCTGCTTAGACCGCAACTCGATGGCATACGCCCCCGAATCGCACACCATCCCTTACCGCGGACTGCTGAGCATGCTGCTGTCCACCTGGAGAGAGTCCTTCACCGATGAGGAGGTGAAAGAACTGGAACTGCTGCAAAAAGAGGTGGAGAACAAAAATATACGAATGGAAGCCTACGACGCTTACAACGGAACGCACTATTTCTTCAACAACGACGACTTGGTGAAGAAGAACGACGACTATTATATCATGGTGAACATGGCATCCGTGCGTTGCGACGGCATAGAGAGCGCACACACCTTTGCCGATGCCTACAACTTCTACACCACCGACGGAACTACCTTCTTTGAAAAGACGGGTAACGAATATAAGTCTGTGTTGGGCGGTTTCGACGTGACCGCCATGCCGGGATGCACCGCCCGCGAGGGAATGGAACGGCTGACGCCCGTGACCAACTGGCGCGGATATACCAGCAAGCACAACTTCGCCGCCGCAGCGACAGCGGGTGGAGAGAATGCCGTGGCCGGCTACATCTTCGAGAAGATGAACGGTTCGGAAAGAGAGGGCGTAAACGACAAGGGAGACAGCGAAGGGATGAACGCAGTGCTCTATGGGGTGAAGGCATACAAGTCCTACTTCATGCTGGGCGACTACATGGTGGCACTCGGAGCAGGCATCACCAATCTCGACCCCAACCAGCCGGGAACCATCCGCACCACTATCGACCAGACGGCACACACCGGCGAGGTGTACACCCACAAGGTGAAAGGCACGAAATGGATTGTGCAGCAAGGGAAATTCGCCTACTCTGTGTTGCCCGAATATCAGAATAGAATGCACGACGTGTGCGAACAGAAGAAAGCCGACTGGGTCAAGATGAACGTATCGAACCGCAACAAGAAGGACCTGCCACAGACGGCAGACATCTTCCGCATCTGGATAGACCACGGACAAAAGCCGGTGAACGACAGCTACGGCTACGTGGTATATGCAGGCAAAGGCGAGCCGAAAGAGGGCTATCCCTTCAAGGTGTTGCGCAACGACACCCTGGTGCAGGCTGTGGAAAGTGCTGACAAGAAGGTGATAGAGGCTGTGTTCTACACCACCGGCGAGACGCTGAAAGCATCACGTATCACGCTGTCGGTTTCCGCCCCTTGCACGGTATTGGTGGAAAAGCAAGGAGAAAAGACGCAAATTACCGTGACTGACGCCTGCATGGACAAGGAGTGCAAGGAAATCCGTGTGACATTGAACGGCAAGAGCCTGAAATGCCCCATGCCGCAAGGCGAACGGACAGGAGCACCTGCTACAGTATGGCTATAATTAACTACTAAAAAACTCAAAATGTACAAATTAGGAAAAAGCATGGTGGCAGCGGCATTACTCGTCGCTGCCTGCCAACCTTCATCAAAAGTGAAACAACAAGAAGAGGCTGCAACAGACAGCATTGTCAACCCCATCATCACCTGCCGCTACAGCGCCGACCCTTCGGCACGGGTGTTCAACGACACGTTGTACATCTACCCGAGCCACGACCGCGACGAGGCGCAATGGTGGGACATGGAAGACTATTACGTCTACTCCACCACCGACATGAAGACGTTTAAGGACGAAGGCTTGGTGTTCGAGCCACTGAAGCAGACCACCTGGGCGAAACGGTATTGCTGGGCACCGGACTGCGTGGAGAAAAACGGCAAATATTATCTCTACTTCCCAACCGACCAAGACCACATCGGAGTGGCAGTGGGAAACACCCCTGTAGGCCCTTTTGAGGATGCACTCGGCAAGCCGCTCATCAGCCGCACAAGCCTGGGAGTCGTTGCTCCGCGCGACTATATCGACCCCGCAGCATTCATCGACGACGACGGCACACCGTATCTGTTCGTCGGACAAAACGCTCTGAACATCATCCGCCTGAACGAAGACATGATTTCGTATGAGGGAGAGCCGGTCATCTTGGACAACGAAAAGCAACTCCCCTACTTCTTTGAAGCCATCTGGATGCACAAATACAAAGGAAAATATTATCTTTCCTACTCCACCGGACCTCACATCGAAGGGAAAGCACCCCAGATTGGTTATGCCATGGCAGACAACATCATGGGACCTTATGAATATAAAGGCATCATCCTGGAACCTGTGAGCAGCGGCACGAACCACCACTCCATTGTGAAATACAAAGGACAGTGGTACCTGTTCTACCACACTTCCCAACTTGCCTTGGAGAATATCCCCGCCGATTCTCCGGATAGAGAGTTTATCCAATGGCGACGTTCGGTATGCGCAGCACCTCTACACTACAATGAAGACGGCACGATTCAGCCCGTCACAGTAGTCGAATAACTGATAAGGAGAGCATCATTCACCACAGAAGACACGGTGAACACAGAGAATGGCTTGCAGCACAGGTTTTCATATTCGTCCGCCAGAAGTTCTATATATAAGAATTTTCAATGCAGCGAATAAGAATTTTGAGTGCAGTAAACTATAATAGTTTATGCACTCGGGTAGTTATCCCGTTGCAAGGTGACCATTGTCACCTTACAACGGGATAAATGTCACCTTATAAAATGACATTTGTCACCGCATAAGGTGACTATCTGTGTATGAAGAGACAAAAAAACTATAAAGATACAAAATTAATCGGTGAAAAGCAAGAGCAGGCATAAGCATTTAATGATTAACGTACTTTTGAGTACAACAGATGGTATTGTTTTGTACATATTGCCAATAATCTCGTTGCGTACATTCTTATCCCCTTTTTTGTACAGAATGTCGGGTCGTATTTGCTTTTTACGGCTACATTTGTTTTTATAATTCATTATAAACCCATAATTCATTATAACCTCATCAAATATGAAACATCTGAATCTGTTTTTAGGTGGATTGTCATTAGTTGCCACAGGAGCTTATGCACAATCCCAACAACAGCAAACGCACCCCAATGTAATCTATGTATTTCCCGACCAATTCCGCAACGATGCATGCGGATTCTGGAAGCAAGATGATTTTAAAAAGTATAGAAAGGCAGAAGGAGATCCTACCATTACTCCCAACTTAGACAAATTTGCAAGAGAATCGTTGGTGCTGACTTCCGCGCAAAGCAATAATCCGGTAAGCAGCCCGCACCGCGCCATGTTGATGACAGGCATGTATTCGGCAGAAAAGAACGGAGTGCCCGTCAATTGCAACACCGGCTCTCCCAACAGCAGTCTGAACCCTGAGGCTATCACCATAGGCGATGTGTTCAGCCAGGCAGGTTACGATTGTGCCTATATCGGCAAGTATCATCTGGATACACCCACACCCAACGACCCCAACAATCCGGGACACTATGTCAATGCAAAGATGCCGGTATGGGACGCCTATACCCCTAAAGAACGTCGGCACGGTTTCAACTACTGGTACTCTTACGGGACTTTCGATGAGCACAAGAACCCGCACTATTGGGACAACGAAGGGCACAAGCATGAACCACACGAATACTCGCCGGTGTATGAAGCGAAAAAGACCATCGAGTATATGAAGAACACGAACAACGTGCGCGACCCGAAAAAACCATTCCTCATCATGGTGGGCATGAATCCGCCCCATAGTCCGTACAATTCATTCAAGGACTGCATGGAAGAGGACTATAATTTGTATAAGGATATACCGATGGATGCCCTTATACGTCCGAATGTGACAAACAAGCATCTGCCCAAAGTGAAATCCACACCCTACTATTTTGCCAATGTGACAGGAGTGGACCGCGCCTTTGGCATGATTCTGGATGCCTTGAAAGAGTTGGGATTGGAAGAGAACACTATCGTTGTGTTTGCCTCCGACCACGGTGAGCTCATGTGCAGCCACGAACTGCCCAGCGAGGCGAAAAACATGCCGTATGCCGAGGCGATGAATATCCCGTTCATCGTGCGCTACCCCGGAAAGATAGCCCACCGGGTAGACCCCTTGCTGCTTTCCACTCCCGACATCATGCCTACTCTCTCCGGACTAGCAGGAGTGGAGAAATTCGTTCCGTCGGATGTGCAGGGTAAGAACTACGCAGAACTGTTTTTCGATGCTAACTCGTTGATAAAACGCCCGACAGGAGCGTTGTATATGAAAAACGGATTTGGAAAGAAAAACCAAAAGGGTGAGAATTTAGGATATTCTGTTGTGGCACGAGGGATAAAGACTGCCAAATACACCTTGGCCTTTACCATTACAAAGGAAAATAAAATCAACAAAATGTTCTTTTTTGATGATGAGAAAGACCCCTATCAGCTCAATTGCCTGCCACTAAAAGGCAACGAGAAGATTGTGAAAGAACTCGGCAAGGAGTTGGGACGCCAGTTGAAGGCTATTGACGACCCGTGGTATAAGGAGAAAATTCTTAAAGACTTAATCAGTTATAAATAATATGATCACCATGAAATTTAGACATTTATTAGCGGCATCGCTATTCATCACATCGGGAAGTTTACTTGCCCATCCAACAGGCAAGAAACCATTACCTTATCAGAATTCCCAATTATCGGTGGATGAGCGGGTGGAGGATTTAATCAAGCGAATGACATTGGAAGAGAAAGTCTACCAAATGTCAGCGCTGCGTTTGGGAGAGGGCGACGAGATATTCGAGACAAGCGGAGAATATTCTATGGAGGATATCCGCCGGAAATTCGGAAAACATGGAGTGGGTTACTTGAGTTGCCCCACTACAGATATGCCTGCCCCCAAAGCGGTCATCACAGGAAACCAAATACAAAAGATTGCAGTGGAAGAGACCCGCTTGGGAATACCCGTCATGATTGATGCGGAGGCTATACATGGCTGCCGTGCTACAGGCGCCACTTCTTATCCGCAGTCGATAGCGCTGTCCTGCACCTGGAATGTGGACCTAATGGCACAAATAGCCGATGCGATTGGTCGGGAAACCTATAGCCGTGGTATTAATCAGGTGTTGTCGCCTACATTAGACCTGGCACGCGACCCGCGTCACGGGCGTATGGAAGAGTGTTATGGTGAAGACCCTTTCTTGGCTTCACGCATGGGTGTGGAATTTATAAAGGGGGTGCAGAAGAACGGTGTGGTTTGCAGTCCCAAGCATTTCCTTGCCAACTTCGTGACAGACGGTGGACGCGACTCGGGCAATGCGGGAATGAGCGAGCGTGAATTGCGCGAGATACACATGAAGCCTTTCCGGGCTGCCGTGGAGGAAGCGGGCGTGAAGTCGTTGATGGCTGCCTATAATTCGGTTGATGGTGTGCCGTGCTCCGCCAATCGCTGGCTACTGACAGACGTGTTGCGAAACGAATGGGGATTTGATGGCTTTGTGGTGTCGGACTGGAGTGCGGTAAGCCACGCTCATGGTCATTTGAAGATAGCCCCGACGCAATTGGAGGTTGCTGCTTTGTGTGCAAAAGCAGGCATGGACGTGGAGCTGCCTCGTATCAAATCGTATGCGAAGTTAGCCGAGATGGTGAGACAAGGGAAGATAACGGAAGAGGAAATAGATACAAACGTCTGTCATATCCTGCGTGTGAAATTTCAAATGGGACTATTCGAACATCCCTATGTGGATGAGAAGTTGGCGGAGAAGTTGTGTGACGCTCCGCAATTCCGCAACTTGGCACGCGAAGCCGCACGGCAAAGCATCGTATTGCTGAAAAACGAAAAAAAACGGCTTCCGCTGAACGGTGTGCGTAAGTTGGCGGTAGTAGGTCCTAATGCCAATGTGGTACAGTTGGGCGGTTATTCAGCCAAGGGTGTAAAAGGTGTCAGTCCGCTCGAAGGAATTAGAAATGTCTTTGGAAAGCAAATGGAGATTTCATACGCTAAAGGTTGCGACCTAACCGGCAATGATACGTCCGGCTTTGCGGAAGCGGTGAAGTGCGTACAGGAGGCCGATGCCTGCGTCATGGTGATGGGCGGTGCCAACTGGACTACCGGCGGAGAGACGAGAGACCGCAACAATTTAGATCTGATGGGAATGCAAGAGGAACTGATTCTTGAAATCGGTAAGACAGGCAAACCGCTGATAGTGGTGTTGGTGGAAGGACGTCCGGTGACAATGACTCGTTGGATGGATAAGGCTGATGCCATTGTCATGATGTTCTTTGCCGGCGAGGAAGGCGGCAATGCCTTGGCGGAAATCCTGAGCGGGAAGGTCAATCCTTCGGGAAAACTGACGGTTTCTTATCCGCGCCATACAGGAGATTTGCCTATGTGTCTGCTGCACCGTCCTTACGGCCGCGAGGGCAACATCGTAGAGTATGGACAGAACGCCATGCCTGCGAGCCGCTACTTCCCGTTGTATCCGTTCGGTTACGGCTTGTCGTACACCACATACGAATATAAGAACCTGCGCATGGAGAATGACAAACTGGCGAAAGATGAGGATATTCATTTCTCCATAGATGTCACCAATACGGGGAACATGGATGGCGATGAAACTGTTCAGGTCTACCTGACTGATTTATATTGTCGGATTACCCAATCGGAAAAGCAACTCAAAGCGTTCCAACGGGTGCATGTTCCTGCCGGACAGACGAAAACCGTTTCGTTCACGTTGCCCTACTCGGCACTCTCTTTCCTAAACGAACGCCTGCAACCGGAGGTGGAAACGGGAGAATTTGAATTGTTAGTGGGATCGGACTGTATGCGGGGAGCGACTCAACGCTTTTGGGTACAGTGACAAGATTAAAATCGATAACTAATTTTATGATTCATATCAATAAATTATTATATTAACGTGGGTTCGATATAAGCAAATAAATATTTCTCTGAAAATTAGGAACATAGCGATAAAAGTATTAAATTTATAGTGCTAAATTATAACATTTAAACGATTATCACTATGTTCCCAGAGTCCAAAGTTACAGAGATTTATTGTATGGCAGATGATTTTAGCAAAGAATTTGCATTGCAACAAGAAAAATATATGGTTGAAGACAAGAAACATCAGCACCGTAACAAGCCTAACCGGATGAGCGATGCTGAAATTATGGTTATTCTTATCCTGTTTCATTCGGGCGGTTTCAGATGCTTCAAGCATTATTATAAGGAGTATGTCTGCAAACACCTGACACACCTGTTTCCCAAACGTGTATCCTACAACCGCTTTGTGGAACTGTAAAAGGAAGTGTTGCTTCCACTGACCATTTTTATTAAGAAGGTTTTGCTGGGCACCTGTACGGGCATCAGTTTTGTCGACTCCACTCCCTTGCGTGTCTGCCGCAACCAGCGGATACTGATTCACAAGACCTTTGAGGGACTTGCCGAACGTGGAAAATGTTCCATGGGATGGTTCTTCGGATTTAAGCTTCATCTGATAATCAACGACAAAGGGGAGATACTGAACTTCATGTTTACTCCGGGCAATGTGGATGACCGCGAGCCCCTGAAACAAGGAAAATTTTTGGAAAATATAAAAGGAAAGCTATGTGCCGACAAAGGGTATATCGGACAGGCCTTGTTTGAGAACCTCTTTCTTAATGGCATACAGCTTGTCGCCAAGGTAAAGAACAATATGAAGAACTCGCTGATGAGCATAGCCGATAAGATTCTGCTGAGGAAGAGAGCCTTGATTGAAACGGTCAACGATGAATCGAAGAATATCGCGCAAATAGAACACTCAAGGCACCGGTCCTTCAACAACTTCATCGCCAATGCACTATCAGCCATTGCCGCTTATTGCTTCTTTGAGAAGAAGCCTGCCATTGATGTGAGTGTTATCAATGACAGGCAACTAAATTTGTTTTGAATTATATCGAACTCACGTTATATTATTAGTGTCCGATAAACGTGTTTAACCTCCCACTCTGAGTGGTTTTATTCTTTGATAACTCCTATTTCAGGGAATATGTCGGCCGTCAGAGGAAAATAAAAGGTCAAATAAGACTTGTTGGTTTTACTGGACATCAATAAATTAAGCAGTTACAATTTATTGACAATGAAAAAAATAAAATGTGTTTACTCCTGCTTTTTCAAAAAGAACTTCAAAAGGACAATTGGGACTTGCGGCTTATGATGATATTCCCAAGAAGATATATTTGTTGTTGTGTATCGGAAACGTATATTATGATAAAGCTCAAACATGCAAAGATGATACTTGCAGTTTGCTTTTACCTGAACTACATCCGAACAATAAACGTGCGGAAGTAGCTCAATAGCGTTGTCTGTTCACCCGCCATACCCAGCAGACTTTTGACATCCCCGGTAGTCACACCGTCACGGACAGCCGACTGTTCCGCATAGACACCCAACGCCATCGCACGGATTTCATCCAGCCGGTTGTTGATATCCTTTGCCTTCACGCTTTTGCCCGAAGCACGTCCCGAGTTCCACATCAACTGCGGCACACGGAACTTCACGCTAAAAGCCGCTTCAGAATACTTGCCGATGTTCAGCCTTGCCATTACAGGACACATTCCATTGGCATCCGCCTCGCTCTTTTTGAGGTAGAACGACACCTTGACATTTGCTTGATTTATAATTTTTTACTTTGTTAGCAAAATTACCGGATATCGAGCAAATGAATGGCATGACGAATATAGCGGAACATGGAAAAAAGCCCTATGCATGACATTCAGAACCTGTATTTTCTCCTTTTTGCGAAAAAATATTAACTTTGTATTCGCAAAATATGAGTGAAACAGCGTTCTTTACAGTGATGTCAGGAGTAGTACAAAGACCTTTTTCCGTACTGCTTTCGACCTTGAATCGGCAACGGATAAGTAGCAATTTATTTTCCTAACTCCTCCGAAACGGGTCAAAACCCCATAATGGACGAATATAGGTAAAGCCTGCATATCTCCCTTTAATTCCATAGTTTGCATTATTCCTGCGAAATCCATCCGTATGTGAGCGAGTTTTTTTATATTTGCATTATTATTAACGGAAAGAACCTATGGAAAAGATTGAAATAGAAGAAAAGATTGTAGCTATGCTAAAAACGGTGTACGACCCGGAAATCCCGGTAAACGTATACGATCTTGGACTGATTTATAAGATAGATGTCTCCGATAATGGAGAAGTAGTACTTGATATGACACTGACCGCCCCTAATTGTCCGGCTGCTGATTTTATCATGGAAGATATTCGTCAGAAAGTGGAATCGGTGGAGGGAGTGACTTCGGCTATCATAAATCTGGTGTTTGAACCGGAGTGGGACAAAGATATGATGAGTGAGGAAGCGAAACTCGAACTAGGCTTTCTCTAGTGATGAGTGACAAGCTGACTATAACTAACAACTCAAAGCCTATGAAGAACGTTTATTTCCTTTCCGATGCGCATTTGGGGTCCCGCGCCATTGAACATGGTCGCACACAAGAGAGACGCCTGGTGAACTTTCTCGACAGTATAAAACATAAGGCTTCTGCCGTTTATTTGCTGGGAGATATGTTCGATTTCTGGTATGAATTCCGTTTGGTAGTTCCTAAGGGATATACTCGTTTTCTAGGAAAGATCTCCGAACTTACGGACATGGGTGTGGAAGTTCACTACTTTATAGGCAATCATGACATTTGGTGTGGAGATTATCTCACAAAAGAGTGTGGTGTCATTATGCACCGTGAACCGTTGACTACCGAAATCTATGGGAAAGAATTCTATTTGGCTCATGGTGACGGATTGGGTGATCCGGATAAGAAGTTCAAATTACTTCGCCGAATGTTTCATAGTACGACTTTGCAAAGAATGTTTTCTGCTATTCATCCTCGTTGGAGTGTGGATCTGGGTTTGACATGGGCCAAGCATAGCCGACTGAAACGGATTGACGGAAAGGAACCGGATTATATGGGGGAGAATCAGGAACATCTGGTTTTGTATACCAAAGAATATCTGAAGAGCCACCCGAATATCAACTTCTTTATATATGGGCATCGCCATATTGAACTGGATCTCATGTTGAGTGCAACTTCCCGTGTGCTGATTCTCGGGGATTGGATTAATTTCTTCTCGTATGCGGTATTCGATGGAGAGAATCTCTTTCTGGAGGAATACATCGAAGGAGAGACACAGGTGTAATTGATCTTGTTTTGTTTAGACGCAGATTAACGCAAATTATCGCAGATTATTAAGATTATTCTTTCGGGAAATTATTCTTATTTATCTGCGATAATTTGCGTTAATTCTATGTTTAATCTATTCTACTTAAGCTGTTTATTCAGGTCTGAAACTTGTTCCTAAGAAGAAATTGTGTGGTTCGACCGTTATATTACCTGATACTTCGTCACCGGTCATGTAATTGTACTTGATGTTAGAACCCAGAGAATAGTTGGTGGTATCATCTCCAAAATTTCCTACGACTACGAGTTCTTTATCATTGTATTTCAAACTGATGGTGCGGGGTGTGTTCCCTGTCCAATTAGCAGTTTCTACTTTCCATGAGAATGTTGCATTTTGCCCGAACAAATCCGCGTGCGTTTTGCGTAAATCTAGTAGTTTAGCATATACATCATACAAACTTTTGCGTGCAGGTTCATCATAATATTCCCAATGTAACGGCTTCTTTGCTGTTTTTTCATCTTTTTCACCAAGTGTTTCGTCATAACCTAATTCACCGAATTGCCAAATCATTTTAGGACCCGGAACTGTGAAACAGAAGGCAGCGTTGGCGGCAAGCTGGTTCATGCGGGTAGTAAGATCTGTTTGTATTTTTCCGTTTCCATACACTTGGGCTTTATAGGCTACACGTTCTTCATCATGACTTTCCATGAAACCTACCCATCCGCCAAAATGGATACTGTTTCCGCCACTTTGTATCAAATTGCTAAAGGAACTGCGATCTGAATACCCCATCCCTGATTGATAGTAGCCTTCATCATGTGTGTTACTTCCTTTACGCCAACACTGTATGCCTGCTAAAGCTAATACGTTTTCTTCTGCCCAATCAGTCCAGTGCTCGCAAATCATTACTGCTTCTGGAGATACGGATTGGATAGCGTTGTAATAATCCCGTAGAATGCTGATACGTGACTCATCGTAACCTGAAACGTCCGTATCTTTATTTCCGTTTTGTGTGAACCCTTTAGTCAAGTCAAAACGGAAACCATCGATATGATATTCGTTAATCAGATATTTTAGATTACGTTTTACAAAGTCTCGTACCAATGGACTTTCGTGGTTGAAGTCGTGGAATACATTGAAAGCATGACGGGCTTCAACATTGAACCATGGGTTATTCTCAGCAGTTCGGTTATTTTTCGAATCCCAATACAGATGGGCAAAAGTGTTGCTACCTGTAGCATGGTTGTAAACAACATCAAAAAGTACTGCGATACCTCTTTTGTGGCATTCGTCAATAAATCTTTTGTACATCTCAGAAGTACCGTAGGCTTTATCAAGTGCAAAATAGAAGGTTGGATTGTACCCCCAACTGTCATTACCTTCAAACTCCTGTACGGGCATTAGTTCGATGGCGGTAATACCTAACCTTTCCAAATAATCGAGTTTCTGCATCGCTCCCTGTAGATCTCCGGTTTCGGTGAAGTCACGCAAGAGTAACTCATAAATCATCAGATTGTTCTTATCTGCTATTTTGAAATTGTCGTGTGCCCATGAATAGGAATCTTTCTGTATCTTGAATGTTGAAACAACTCCGGCCCCTTTCGTTGGATAGATACGTTGGGACGAAGGATAAGTGGATTCCGGAATATAGGAATCGCTGCTTGCATCGAGAATCTTCTCCGTATATGGATCGGCTATACGTAGTTCTGTATCTTTTTCTCCTTCTACAGAACTCTTTTTTCCCAGATAATATTGGAATGCGTATTCTTTGGTTGGCTCAAGACCGCTTAAAGTAGTCCACCAACATCCCGCTGAT